>Ga0209395_1006831_pt1 | contig 12180 bp, 6 predicted proteins | sample GOMGulsemesocosm_3_FD_184635 | JGI IMG/M metagenome (GOLD analysis project Ga0209395, IMG submission 184635) | Methane-oxidizing microbial communities from mesocosms in the Gulf of Mexico - GOM9D Gulf of Mexico (SPAdes) (version 2) | ecosystem: Environmental > Aquatic > Marine > Cold seeps... | reverse complement strand
ACTTTCTGGCTCGTTAAAAAATGCTGGCCTTGTGCCCAGCACAACGTTTAGGATGCTAGGGAACGCTAAAAAAGCATCATCCACTCAACTGCTCCAGGGAAGGAACAATGAGTCTAGCTATCGTCTATTCGCGCGCCAAGGTTGGTATCGATGCACCGCTCGTTACCGTTGAAGCGCACCTCTCTAACGGCCTGCCTAGTCTCGCCATTGTCGGCTTGCCAGAGGCCGCCGTTAAGGAAAGTCGCGACCGTGTACGCAGCGCCATCATCAATTCACAGTTTGAATTCCCGGCCAGGCGTATCACCATCAATCTGGCACCCGCCGATTTACCCAAGGACGGCGGCCGTTTTGACCTTGCCATCGCACTGAGCATTCTTGCGGCATCGGGCCAAATAACACCGCAATCACTTGAGCAATACGAGTTCATTGGTGAGTTGGCATTAACGGGGCAACTCAGAGCAACACCCGGAGCCTTACCGGCAGCCCTGCAATGCAGCCATCAGCAACGTACATTATTTGTCCCCATAGCCAATGCCAGCGAGGCGGCACTGCCACAGCGAGCGAGTATTCTGGCAGCAAATCATCTACTGGAAGTCACCGCTCATTTAAACCAGCAAGAGAAACTAGCACCTTTCCAAAATCCCAAACTCAACGAAGACTTTTCATCGCCCATCGATCTCAACGAAGTCATGGGCCAGTATCAGGCAAAAAGAGCTCTTGAGGTTGCTGCCAGCGGCAATCACAACCTGCTTTTTCAAGGCCCTCCCGGCGGCGGAAAAAGTATGCTGGCGGCGCGCCTGCCATCAATTTTGCCAAACATGATCGAAGAGCATGCCATGGAAGTTGCCTCATTGCGTTCTATTGCCAATTTACCCTTTCAACTGGATAGCTGGCTGACACCGCCCTACCGTGCACCTCATCACAGCGCATCCTCTGCGGCATTGGTGGGCGGCGGCAGCAATCCCAAGCCCGGCGAAATATCGCTGGCCCACCGCGGTGTACTGTTTCTTGATGAATTACCCGAGTTCGATCGGCGGGTGCTTGAGGTGCTACGTGAGCCCTTGGAAGCGGGACAGATCAACATTTCACGCATCAATCAACAGGTGAGTTTTCCTGCTCGATTTCAGCTCATCGCCGCGATGAATCCTTGCCCCTGCGGTTATCTTGGCCACGGCAAAATCAATTGCCGGTGCAGCCCCGATCAGGTCAAACGCTATCGCCAGAAAATCTCCGGGCCATTACTTGATCGCATCGACATACAGGTTAACGTGCCAGCCAATACTCAGGAGGTCATTAACGCAAAAAGTCACTGCGGTGACAGCAGTACAATTATTAAACAGCGCGTCAGTGATGCTCAACAACGCCAACTCGAACGGCAGGGCTGCCTCAATGCTAACCTCAGCAGCAATCAGCTACTGGCCTATTGCGTGTTACAGGATGATAATCGCCAGCTTATGTCCCAAGCCTTTGATCGGCTGGCTTTGTCGGCGCGTGCCTATCATCGCACCCTGAAGGTAGCTCGAACCATTGCTGACTTGGCTCAAAGCCGGGAGATTGAAGCAGCGCACCTGCTGGAGGCACTCAACCTGAGGAAGATGGAAACGTAAAAATAAGCGCACGCTAAGTCAGAAAACCCTATGCCAAAGCAGATTCAGGCTCAGCGTCCGGGTTCTGTTGAGCGAGCTTTTCGCAGACATTTTCAAAGGATAGCGGCTTATGGTAGAAATATCCCTGCACCTGATCACATTCATGGTCACGTAATAGCACAAGCTGCTCAAAGTTTTCCACACCTTCAGCAATCACCCGCATATTCAAATTATGGGCAAGATTAATAATCGCTTTGACGATGACCGCATCACCTTCCTTGACGATGGAGTTTTTCACAAAGCTTTTGTCGATTTTCAAGGAGCTAATCGGCAAACCCTGAATATGAGCAAAAGAAGAGTAACCTGTGCCAAAATCATCCAGTGAAAAGTGCACGCCTAGCTTGCTGATCTCATCCATGCAACGGCGAGTCTCTTCTTCGTTGGCCATAACCGCAGTTTCGGTGAGTTCAAACTCCAGATAGCTGGCGTCCACCTGGGTCTTTTTAATGATACGGGCAACGGTTTCCTTTAGTTTTTTATCCTGGAATTGGCGGAACGACAGGTTCACAGCGATACCAACAAAGTGGCCCTGCTCCTGTAAATATTTTAGTGCCAAGCAAGCTTGATGGATCACCCAATAGCCCATAGTGACAACCAAACCGGTCTCTTCGGCCAGAGGAATGAAATCGTCCGGTGACAGTAAACCACGAGTAGGATGCTGCCAGCGAATCAAGCCTTCCATGCCAACAATTTCGCCGCTGACAATATCCACCCGCGGCTGAAACAACAGGCGGAATTCATTACGACGCAGGGCGCGACGGAACTCGGCTTCCATGATTAATTGATTAGAGGCCGTCGTACTCAGCTCTTCAGTATAAAAGCAGTAACTGCATCCTTGATCCCTTTTGGCGTGACCCATGGCTAAATTAGCGGCACGCAACAATGCCTCAGGATTTAATCCCGCCTTAGGATAAAAAGCCACACCGATACTACAGCCCAAATGAAGTTGCTCACCAGGAATAATGTAGGGTTTGTCCAAAGCTTCTGCAATTTGTTCCACCATGCGTAGAACATCAGCTTCGTCGCTCACGCCCTCTAAAATAACAGCAAACTCATCACCATTATTACGCGCCAAGGTGTCACTTTTACGAACACAGGTTTGCAGACGTTCCGCGGCAATACGAATCGCACTGTCGCCCGCTTCACGCCCGTAGGAATCATTAATCCGTTTAAATTTATCGAGATTAATCGTCAGCAACACAACTTTTTGGCGAGAACGCTCAGCACGCTGTATCGCATGTAATAGACGGTCATAAAAAAGAGTACGATTGACCAACCCTGTAAGGCTGTCGTAATGATCGCGGAAACCCAATTTACTATAGGCATCTTTGATGTTGAGTGCATAGCGCATTGAGCGTTCAAGCGCCAAAGTATCCAGCGTGCTTTTGACAAGGTAATCGGTCACACCCGTCTTAATTAACGAGGTGCCAAGCGTACTGTCCATTTCGGAACTGACAACAATGATTTGGGAGGATGGGCTAAGCGTTTTGGCTTGACCAAGGAAGTCATTATCGCTTTGATCGCTTAACCAGTATTCGGTAATAATGACATCGAAACAGGCGTCATTGGTCAACGCACGCAACGCTTTGGCGGTGGTTCTGCACCAGGTCAGCTCATAATCAAGGCCGTCAATCTGGCGCAACAAGCTATCCAAAAACAGCTCTTCAGTATGCTGTTCTTCAACTAAAAGGATTCGGACCTTTTCGTTTTGCAGTCTGTTTTCAAATAGAACCATGGCTGCCGCTGTTCCAATCGCCTCCACACTTATGCGTAGAGGCTGAGGTTGTGAATTGTGCGTCCTTGCTCACATAAGTTAACGATTGAGCAAAATTATTTGCTGTTATCAACCATATAGTTAACGGCTGCGGCGATATCATCGTCAGAACAACTTCCACAAGTACCACGTGGAGGCATACCACCAAAGCCGTTGATCGCGTTGCTGATTACAGCATCCAGTCCCTTTCCTGTACGAGCAGACCAAGCACCCGCATCACCAAGCTTAGGTGCACCCGCTGCGCCAGTACCGTGACAACCAAAACAGGTAGTCTTATAAATATCTTCGCCAGAACGTGGCCCCGCTGGCGCTGCTGGTGCAGGCGCGGCAATATCGCCACAATCTTCACCTGCAATACACACCTCACCAACCGGTTTAATACGCTCACGGATTTCATCATCAACTGAGCTAGCAGCCAACACAACGCTACTGAAGAACACGGCCGTGATAAATGAAGCAACAACGGCCAGGGTTTTAGTTAAAAAGTTATTATTGCTGGATGTCACTGCAAGCACCTCTGATTTAATGATTATGTTAAGCATATTTTGCCAAAAAATTTTACGCAGATTATACCGCCAATCGCATTTTAAAACAGGAAAATTTTTTGCCTCTTGAGGTGCACCTGCAATCCACAAACGTTCAGGGGAAAACCAAAATCAAACACATCGCCCATAGACGAAAACCACGGCGATGCGTATCATTGCAGCCAATTGACTCTATATGCGCCCGTAGCTCAGCTGGATAGAGTAGTGGCTTCCGAAGCCATTGGTCACAGGTTCGAATCCTGTCGGGCGCACCATATTAAAAACCGTGTATTCATCTTCTATCTCACCAAGATCTCACACTTCCGAAAACTAATACTAATGTACTAGTGCGGATGCCGTATTTACGAAATAAGATTTTCCTATAGACTTATTAATAAGAGATGTGGGGAACGGACTCCCGTACGCAAGGATGCGACTTCTCTTACTGAGTTCGGATCTCTTGGTCTCAGACCAAGAGGCTGGCTCACCCCCCCTAGACTGAAAACAACTCTCCCCCTTTGTTCCGCCGCCACACCTTGTGACATGCCTATTAAAGAAAGCCTTCTAGCAATATACCCAACCAGACACTAATACGAATGTATTAGTGCTAATGCCGTATTTACGAAAACTAGAACTTCTATAGACTTGTCGATCAAGGGATTGGGGTATGGACGCCCGCCCGCAAGGATGCGAACTTCTCTTACTGAGCGCCGCTCTCTTGGCAGGTTAGCTTAGCCTAACGGCGAGGAGAGCGCCTCAAACTTTCTTCCAGCGCAGCAAATATTTTCGCACTCTTTTCCAGATCCTCATCAACACAAGCCTGCTCCAAATTACGCACCATTACGACAACGTCATCGGCATCTCCCAGTCCATACAGCACACTACGTAACTGATGCGCTTGGTCTCGCACGGCTTTGAAATCTCGATTCTTCTGCGCCGCATCCAACAACTCCAGCTGACGCATGGCTTCTTCATCCAAAAGTTCTATCGGCAGTGTGCTCAAAAACGATTGTTTTTGAGACTTACCTGCCAGCTTACTCTGCGCGACGCTTCCCGGTAGTAACTCGACAATAGTATCAATTAACAACACTTCATCCAGCGGCTTGAAAAGAGCCCGATCAAAGCCTTCTTCTAACAACCGGTGATCATCACCCTCAAACACTTCCGCGGTCAGCGCTATTACCGGCAATTTTGCGATAGCCGCCTCACTTCGTCTTAATTCTTGTACCGCCTGACGACCATCAAGACGCGGCATATTTAAATCCATTAACACCAGATCAACAGGACGCGCATTTATTTCACGCAGCACCTCTACTCCATCTCTGGCACCAATGACTTCCCCACCCTCAGCTTCAACTACGGCACAAATCAAATTCCGATTAAAATCATTATCCTCAGCCACCAGAATTCTAGCGCCTTCTAAACGATCACTTTTTGTGACCTCCGGCAAATCAAAAACTGTTTCAACTCTCCGTCCTTCCTTGAAGCTCTGCGCCATACGTAGCACATTTTGTAATTTTGCACGTCGAATGGGTTTGCTTCTTACAAAAAGAGGCCCAAATCTGGCGCACTCATCCTCTAATGCGTTAATACCCATCATATCCGTGCTCGCCAGCAGAACAATCACCCCAGCAAAGCGCTCTCGCACCTTGCTTAATACCTCATCGCGCCTCATTGCCCTCAGCTCGCCGCCACCTAACCCTAAAACCAGCACATCCTGAAGAGAAGTCGATTGCTCAAGGCTAACCAATAGTTTTTGTAAACTTTCATTAATGGAAACATGACTTGAAATGGAGATACCAAGACTGCGCAAAAAGCGACGCATGGCGGGATTTTGTTCATAAATATACAGCTGGCTTTCCCGGTTAACCTCAATAACGTCTTCATAATCACCAACAAAAATGCTGTCATCCGCCACATCACAACGAATACTAAAGGCAACGTCGGTACCCTGGCCTGGCTGACTGGAGATATGGATACCGCCGCCCATCAATCGCGTTAATTCTCTGGCAATGGCCAGTCCCAGACCAGTACCACCAAAACGCCGTGTAATCGTCTGATTCGCCTGACTGAAGGCATCAAACAACTGTGATTGGTGCGATTCACTGATACCAATGCCCGAGTCTTTTACGGAAAAAAACAGTTCCGCGCCATGGTCATCGAGCGACTCAAGCGACGCGCTAACAACCACCTGCCCGCTATCCGTAAACTTTAAAGCATTACTAATCAGGTTCGTTAGCACCTGCCTCAACCGAAGAGCATCACCAATAATATAAGGCGGCACGTCAGGCTCAATAAAAAGCACCAGTTCCAGTTGTTTTTGATGGGCAGTCAATGCGTGCATCGTCAGCACATCCTCAAGCGCATCTTCCAGACAAAAGGGTAATGCTTCGACGGTTACAACACCCGATTCCAGACGGGTAAAGTCGAGAATATCGTCAATCGTGGACAACAAAATTTTCGAGGCCCCGGTAATACTCTTCAGGTATTCTTCCTGGCTATCGGTAGGGGACATTGACTGCAATAACTTTGCGTAACCAGAAACGGCCGTTAAAGGCGTCCGCAGCTCATGACTCATTCGCGCCAAAAAATCACCTTTAGCGGCACTCGCACTCTCCAGCTCTTCGCGCGCGCGCTCCAATTGTTCATTTCGTCGCTCCAGCGCACTCAAGGCTCCAGTCAGTCGCCCTGTCGACTCGGCAACACGTGCATTCAGATCCTCACTCGCCGCTTCAACTGAACTTGCCAAACTGTTTATACCTTGAGCTAATTCTCCCAACTCCCCTTTTGCGTCAACCTCTGAGCGCTCCGCTAACTGGCCTTCGCCCAGCGCCCGAACGGTTCGCGTAAGCGAACTGATTGGCCGAGAGATGCCGCGCGCAACGAAGCCGGCCAGCAGAAATAAAACCAGAAAACCAAATACGCCCATCACAATACTGGTGACCAGAATCGTTTGTTGCTCTGCTCGCATCCTGCTTTCATCCATGATCAGCTGGACCCAGCCCAACACAGGACGTGATTCTGTTGAGTCATCCAGCATGACATCAAACTCATCCACATCCAGCGAGTTGTAGTACACAGGGATTTGAAAAGTCCACAATAGATCGTCGCGTTGTACGACGTATTCGCTCCTGGTCCTCAGCAACTTAACCTGCTCAGGTTCGTCGCTAACAGCTAGGAGCAGCGCCTCCTGTGAATCAAAAAAACGTACCGCACGTACATCTTCCTGCTCCAGCATGGCGTTTGCCAACCGTTTAAGTGTCACAAAGTCGCCAGCAAACAAACCAAACTCGGCCGCACCTGAGAGATAACGCGTCATACTGCTACCCCGGTCACTCAACATTTCTTCACGATCGGTTTGTCGAGTAATGACCATGTAAGAGGTCAGTAGCGCCGTAATCACGAACAGGGGCAATACAGTCAGCAACAATAATCGCTGACCAACACTTAGCCCCTTCAATGCTATCTTTTGCTGTTTGTTTTCTGCCACGTTAAACAACTCTACTCAAGATCAAATTTCAATCGCACAAAGAAACGGCGCTCAAAACGATTGCTGTCATCGTAATCGACATAATCATCACCCACGTTGTGTATCAGGAACTCTAACTGCCCTCGCCAGCTGCCCATCCGCAACTTTTTTGCCGCCCGTAAATCCAGCCGCGTTATTTCATCCACGGCATCGCCTCTGGGCCACTTCATGGCCGAGGTATGATAAAGCACACCACTCAACTCCCATTCGGGCACCGGCCGATAAGCAGCCAATAAACTGGTGTTGTGTTGCGGCAGCTGGTCACTGATATCGTCCGGAGCAAAACCGTCTACATCCGTATAGGCGTACTGCCAACTGAAGATCCATTGCTCGTCCGGCTGATAACGCAGCTGGGTCTCAAAGCCGCTGTTATCCCAACCCAAACCATTTTTTCGTACTAATACATAACCATTACTGTCGCTGGCAGCCTGCAAGGAAAAATAGCGCACATCGCTCACCTGCTCATTAAACAGCTTAATATCTACACTTAAGTCACCCTTTAAAAAATACCCTAAATAACCCAGCTCAAACGCTTCAATTCGTTCTACCTTAGCCTGACCGTCATTGCTAATCACCTGATCAATCACCGTGCCATCGGCAAAAGTGACTGACTGATTCTGATATACGCTGAGAATCGACGGTGTACGCTTGCCTGATGTTGCGCTGGCACGCAGCATATGAGCGGGCAAAAACTGATAATTAAGCCCCAGTCGCGGTGACGCAAAATCTTTCACCAAATTGTTATGCTCAGCCATTACGCCAAAGTTAGCATTCCATTGCGAGAGGAAACGCCAGTCAAGATTGCCAAACACACGATATAGATGCTCATCAACAACCTCACGGTGGCCCAGCAAAAATTGGCTTTTCAGTCGATCAAGCCGTACACCTGCACCCCAGATAAGATTCATATCCGACGCCACGGCCAACGTCTGCTCCACTTCCAGGTCATAACGCTCCGAAAAACCGCCACGTATATCACTAAAAATCACTTCGTCTGCCTGCGATGGAAAACCCGCGGCTGCAGGCGTCATTCCAAAGGCATCTGAAAAAACCCCCAGCACCGTATCATCATCAATCTGCCCATAGTTATGATGGAAATTCAGTGTCACATCACCGTTATCAAGCAAATGCTTCCAGCTCACCTGCTGATAATTGCTATTAATTTCACGGTTGTGGTAACCCCGCACATCGCTTCGATGGCGCTCAATGTGACTTTGGCTGAGTCCTAAAAATACGTCGATCTCATCGCTAAGCGTGGGGGTATACAAACCACTTAATCGCAAATGCCGCGAGGACAAGCCATCACGTCCCGGCCCTTGATCAGGAAAGCCTTCATTACTGCGTGATAGCAGCGTCAGCGCATAGCTAAAGTCTTCCACTGCATCGGAATAACTGGCACTCACATCTCGCGTAGCAAGACTGCCGAGCACAGTCCGAACCGATGTCTTTGGCGCCGTTACCGGATCAACGGTGACAATATTAATCGCACCCAAAAAGGCATTCGACCCATAGGCCTGCGTATTCGAGCCTCTCACCACCTCAATATATTCAATGTCTTCAATATCAACGCCCAAGGTGGTCCATTCCATGGTCGCTAATGCCGGCTGATAAGCGGTACGACCATTCACCATGATTTCTAAATGGCCTGGAAATTCCGGACTAATGCCCCGCGCACTCACGCCAAACTGATTACCAAAAATGGAGTAACTTAAAAATCCTGGCACCAGACGAAACAGGTGCGGTATTTCCGTTGCCCCCGAGGCGGCTATCATTTCTCGATCAATAATCGTGATTGATGCGGGCACTTCGGTTAGGCGCTGCTCCAAGCGCGTTCCGGCATGAACCAAAGGAATGTCGTCCAGCAAATCTGTTTCAATTACATAATCAGCAGCCCATGTTTGCTGCCCTAGCAGCATCAGTAATAAAAACGTTCCACAAAGTTTGCTGATTACAGTCATCCATCCATTCTTCTTTATCATCCAGAGAATATTCCTTTGCCTGTCATCCATGAAGCTCAATGGCTGCAGGCTTCCTTTATTTTCCAAAACGCTACCCGGTATCAGTCAAGATCAAACTTCAATCGCACAAAAAAACGCCGTTCAAAAATATTATCTTTATCGTAATCAATATAAGCGTCATCAACGTTGTGAATCAGAAACTCTACCTGCCCCTGCCAATCACCAAGTGTGAGGGACTTTGCCAGCCTCAGGTCAAGCCGTGTTATGTCATCCACGTCATCGCCACTGGTCCATTTCATTTCCGAGGTATGGTAAAGCACACCGCTGAGCTCCCAGCCAGGCAATGGCCGATAGGCTGCCAGCAGGCTGACATTATGCGTTGGCAGCTGATTGCCAATATCTTTGGGCGAAGTTTCATCGGGTAAGAAGCCATCAATATCCATATAGGCATACTGCAAACTCGCCAACCATTGCGAGTCAGGCTGATAGCGTAATTGCATTTCCAGGCCTTGAGTATCCCAGTTAAGGCCATTGCGCCACACTCGCCTAAAACCGTCCAAGTCAGCTACCTCCTGCTTGGCATCATAGCGCGCATCGCGAAGCTGCTCTTTGAACAGCTTCATATCCACTGACAAATCGCCCTGGAGAAAAGATCCCAGATAACCCAACTCCAGCACATTCACCTTTTCCTCTGACGCCTCACCCGTATTGCCAATTATTTGATCAATGGGCGTACCATCGGCAAAGGTAACGGCGGTCTCCTGGTGCACACTTAACAGGGATGGCGTACGTTTGCCCGCTGTCGCACTGGCTCTTAACATGTGTCCCTGGCGAAGCTGATAATTGATACCTAGCCGTGGTGAGGCAAAACTGTTTATCAGGCTATTTTTTTCCAACATCAGACCGAAATTGACGTTCCAGCGCGGCAAAAATTGCCAATCACTATTGGCAAACAGCTGATACTGCTCAACATCAACGATGTCATCATGCCCCAACAAAAAACGGCTACCAAGTCGATCAACCCGTAAGGCTGAACCCCACACCATTTTCAATTGCGAATTCACATCAAAGGTGTGCTGTACTTCCAGATGATAACGCTCAGACAAGCCATCCTGAATATCGCCCCGTAACACTTCATCCATCTGGCCAACAAAACCTGCGTCGGCCGGAGAGACACCAACAACATCGGAAAATTTCCCGTATGTTGTATCGTCTTCAATGCTCAAGTAGTTGTGGTAAAAACTGCTAGTCACATCGCCGTTATCAAGCAGATGTTTCCAGCGGATATGTTGGTAATGATTATTAAATTGCCGGTTGTGGTAGCCACGCGCATCGCTTTCAGGCAATTTAAGATGGTCTCGCCCTACCCCTAATGTGACATCAATTTCATCATCCAAACTGGGTGTATATAAGCCCTGTATCCGTAACTGTGTGGTGTGCAAGTCGTCCACTCGACTTTGAGTAGGGAAAGGACTGCGCGGCGACTCGCTCAACCCCTTAAAACCACTATTACTATTGGATAACACCGATACGGCATAACTAAAGTCACCCACACTGCCCACTGAGCGGCCGCTGAAGTCCTTGGTATCGATACTGCCGCCCGTCGCGCGAACAGAGGTTTGGGGGCCCGTGAGGGGATCAAGTGTGACAATATTAATGGAGCCCTGAAAAGCGTTAGAGCCGTAGGCCGGTGTATTTGATCCGCGAATCACCTCGATATAATCAATGTCTTCCAGAGCAATACCCAGCGACGTCCAGACTACGGTTGATAATGCTGGCTGGTAAACGGAGCGACCATTAACCATCACCTCCAGATGACCGGGGAAATCAGGACTCAATGCTCGAGATGAGACACCTAACTGGTTGGCCTTGGAGGAAAAGCTCAGAAAACCCGGCACCAGTCGCAGCAACTGAGGGATATGCGTAGCACCCGATGCCGCAATCATCTGCTGGTTAAGCACCGTCACCGAGGCCGGCACTTGCATAACAGGTTGGTGTAGACGGGTACCTGTTTTAACAATATCCACATCAGCAAACAGATCAACCTCGGTTACCGGTTCCTGCGCCGAGCACACCGATATATAACCGAGCCCACATAACATTTTTAACAGTCGGCGATGATTCACTGCTCAACGACCTCCATCAACAGGCCTGAATCATCCGTTATTGTGACCCCGTATTTGATGCGCATTCGCTCCTTCAATTGCGCGGGAGTATCAATCTTGATACCCAGAGAATTCGCCACCTTTTCATTGATGGACAAAGAAAAATAGCGTGGATACTGCAAACGAACGATATCTGCCGAGCTGTTTTCTCCGCTTAATTTTTCAATCAACCGTTCGCCGGTATCACGCCCAACCTGTTGGGGCGTGCTGAATATCGAAACCAGCGCACCGGCATCCGTATACTTTTGTGAATAGCCTATCACCGGCACGCGGTGGCGGTAGCTAAGAAATAGCACCCATTTGGCAATTTTGCTGTTGAAGCGGGATTTATCCGGAATCACTAAAAACACATCGCTGTTTGAGAAAATGCGTTTCAGGCCCGTAATAGGATTACTTTCTTCAACCAGCGTCGCGGCTTTGAGCCGTAGGCCCTGCGCTTTTACCACCCGTGTAAATTCGTCCAGCCTATTGGGGGCCGAACCATTCACAACAGTACCCAAATTGCGTGCTTTGGGGTTAATCAATTTCGCCAATTGCACAATTCGTAAAGCCGGCTGATCCAGTACTACTGCGCCTTTCAAAGG
>Ga0209395_1006830_pt1 | contig 12181 bp, 8 predicted proteins | sample GOMGulsemesocosm_3_FD_184635 | JGI IMG/M metagenome (GOLD analysis project Ga0209395, IMG submission 184635) | Methane-oxidizing microbial communities from mesocosms in the Gulf of Mexico - GOM9D Gulf of Mexico (SPAdes) (version 2) | ecosystem: Environmental > Aquatic > Marine > Cold seeps... | reverse complement strand
AACAGTACCTTTAGTGCTCAATGAACAACTTGTTAGCACTGGTATTGCAATTAACGTAATGATTACATTGAGCAAAGATTTAATATTAATGTTGTTCACTCACTTCTCCTTTGTATTCAATTTTAGGTAAACTCCGTATGACATCATTATCGATATAGTATGGAATTTTAGTTGATCAACGCTTATTAGTCCTGAAGATCAATCACTTGTTAGATAACAGAATAATTAAACTGTTTTCTAAATGTTTTATAGCTGTATCATTAACCAACTTTATGGAGATACGACTATCATTACCCGACCTTTATCCATAGTTTTGACTAAATCCAAATTGTTTTTAATAAATCTGGCTACTTCATCAGTAACCACTAAATCTGAATGACTCGATTTATACGTCCCTATTGCCTTTACCACATAAGGTGAATAACTAATTCGTTTATTGTTTATCGCATCTCTAATATCTAAATCATAGGATACAGGGCGTGTTCTAATGATATTACTATTGAGCATTTCTTGGGTAGGGTAAATAACTTTACCATCTTGAGTGCGTATTCTGGGTATAGTGGCTAATTTAAACTGGTCAATGCCTTGTGCATCGATTAATAAACCCGAAATATTATTAATATTTTCAAGGCTATCAATTTTAGACTCAACAAACTGTAAAAACTCTTCTTTTGGTAATCGATGTAATTTGTTTTTTATTTCTCGTAATATAGAGACAATTGTTTCCGCGGCAGGTAACGTTTCTGCATGAGCTTTACTGATAAATTGCCAGTTTGAAATAGATAATTTAGAGGCAAGCTGTCCTAAGGAAAATTGCCCCCAAGGGTTAGTATGTAAAGTGGGAGATTCAATGTTAATTAAGCTGGTATCATTATTAACATGCTGAGAAATTGACTCAATAAAAGAGCCGTCCATCTTTATTTCAATAACAACTTGGGCTATTTCATTTTGGTAGATATCTTTAGTGACCAATGCCCCTCTAACGACTGCATTGAGTTTAGTACGAACAATATCTGATGTTGCTTCTAAATCTAGTACAGTGGTTTCTGAACTAACTTGTACACCCGATATTATTTCTGCCAAATTTCTATAGGCATCAACTTGGGCGGCTCTACGTGCTAACAAGCGTTTCTTTCGATTTGGGGTGTTATCTGATGCGACACCATAACCGCTAGCGAATATAGTGCCCTTAGACCAATTAATACCACCAGTATCCGTTCCTTGGATGACGTCGTCAGCGGATAATGAGAAGTGAGTAAACATCAATGAAAAGACAATTAGATATTTTAACATTATTATATTTCCTTTAATTCGCTATCAAAATGTACATATTTAGCTCTACGATTAACTATTTTTTTTAAATAATTTCGAGTTTCCTCTGCGGGTAGGTTTTTAAGTAAGAACTGATAAACTTCGTCGGCTGTCATTGTGTTGATTACTTTTGCCGCTTTAGATAAATTCTTTTTGCCCGTAAATGTTTTTGCTAAATTACCAACGCCTGTATTATAGCTAGACACAGCACAATAAAAGCGGGACTTTGGATCCTCTATTTTGCGTAAATATCGACTTTTTAATAATTTGAAATAGGCTGTACCGAGTTGTAAGTTATTTGTTTCATCAAACAAATAATCAGGGGATAATATTTTCTTTTGCCCATGTACATAATTATGAGCATCTATGCCTGCCGTTTTGGGCACTAGTTGCATTAAACCAAAAGCGGGAACGCGAGAGATAGCTCTAGGATTATAGCTAGATTCTGTTTCAATTATGGCTAGAATTACTGATATAGCGACATCATATTTTGTGGAAAATTTCTTTACGTCATCAAAGTTGTTCGCTAACAAAACTTTTTGATAGTTATTAACAAACTTAACCGTCATTTTTAATAAAGAACCTTCGGCAGTATCTACTAGGTCTAATTTAATTGTTGGTTCATTTCTATCTATGTCTATGTCTAGGTCTGTTGGTGCAGTTGAAGGCTTTTGGCTTGATGATTTAATTTTTAATGCGCTAACAGGGGCAATAACTACAGGTGGAGCTGTAACCACAGATGGAGCTGTAACTACAGCTGGAGCAGAATCGATAGTCGGTAAACTCTCTTTTATTTTAATCGAGTCAGTTGATGACGTTTCTTTATTCCCATTTACTTCATTTACCTCGACTGCTGTTATCTTAAGTAAGTTTTTTTCAGGAAGTAATTGTTTTAAATTATTTTTATTTTTTAATGGTTTGATTGCTGGTTGAATACCTTTCTTAGTCAGATTTTCATTTACCGCTTGTGAAAAAACATCTAATTTTTCTATTGAGGCCGTTGTAGGGGCCGTAAGTTGTGCTGCCATAACTTCAATATCTAGTTTAGCTTTGTCTAAGTCGTTATTCGTTACTAGTGTCTCTATAACAAGTTCCCCAGCTTGATAATCAACAACTGAACGAGTTTGTAAATTTTTACTATAACCAACCCAGGTACTTTTAGTTGGAAGTTTGACATTACTTGGCCACTTGACCTCTATCTTCTTAGTTATGCCATTAAATGCATCATTTATGGCGTCAACATAGGCATTGTATAAGCTATCAATTTCGGAGGTTTTTTGCTTAAACTGCTGATCTAACATGCGATCTATATCGTCAAAACTTTGCTCTTGCTGATTTTTAGCAATAATGTTTCCACTAAATAGCAGTAAAATGCTAATTAATGTTAGCGGTAAACTAATTTTTTTCACTGACACTTTCTCTTATTAATTTAATGGAATCGCGTTTACTACAAATATCAGACTCATTAGTTGAACAAATAGCTAATGTAACTTCAGCAATAAAAGTACTTTCCTCTGCTTTAACCGACTCATTTAAAACAAAAGCACCTTTTAATAACCCTTTTACTCGAGTTGCAATAATATCTTTAGTGACTTCAAAATCTTCGACTGAAGTACCTGCACTTAGTTGAACACCTTGCACTATCTCCGCTAATTGTCGCTGAGCATCAAGGGTTGCAGCACGTTTTGCCATCATTTTCGCTTGAAAATTACTGACTGTCTTTTCGATATCAACGGTGCCAAACCCTTTTGCTGAAAGTATACCTTTATGATTTTCCGCATATGCTGAAAAAAAAGTAAAATTGATGAGTAATAACATAAGTGTGATGATATTAAATGAAAAAATTCTCATGAAAGTAAATGTCCTTTATATATAACTTGGCTAAATGCTGCAACATCATTAAAACTAGATTTTCGTTAATGTTAATCTTATGCGATAATTGAACAATATGTAAAATAGTGTAATGTTTTATTACAAATATTACACTATTCTTTTAATATAGCCTTTTATTGTGAGATTATCTCTTTCGTTATGGGTTAATTAATTGCAAGCGAAAGGGAAATCATGCTTCAAAACTTAATTGTAAACGCAAGGGATATCATGCTTCAAAAACTCACCCTCTTCGGGAAAATATTGTCTGTTCCCTTTCTTATTTTTTTGTTTTTTTCCGTACACGTTCAAGCTAAAGTTGTTACCGCAAAAGGCATTAGCGATATAGTTGAAGGAAAAAAAGCTAAAACTCGATCTATTGCTCTAAATAATGCTAAACGTGCTGCAGTAGAACAAGTCGCAGGGGCTTTTGTTCAATCTCGTTCTACGGTCAACGATTTTGTTATTGCTCAAGACAAAATTTATAGCTCATCATCAGGTAATATTTCCACTTACACTATATTATCAGAAGGTATTAATGACTTTGGTGCTTATGAAGTTGAGATTGAAGCTAATGTTGATGTTCAAGAATTACTTGTTGATATTAAAGAGATCTTAAAGGTAAATGGCTGGAGTAGAAAGCCTCGTATCACCTTAAAAGTAAAGTCAAACAATAGAAGTCTAGGCAAAACGTTAGAGTCTTTATTTATCTCGAGATTAAATAAAAATGGCTTTGAGGTTTTTGATCACTCGAAAAGAGTAAAAACGGGTTTTGTTTTAGGAATTAATGCGGACTTGTTGACTAATAAGAATGATTACCAAGGAATTAGTCTTACTTCCAATAGTCTGTCTATGGTCACTAATGTAACAAGAACTGATGATGGCCAGGTTATTGCTACTATAACGCAGCAAGATTCTAAGGCTGGCAGTAACTTAGCAAAAGTAGTACAACAACTTTCTGACAAATTAGTCAGAAAAGCTTGGCGCGGATTAAAAAAAGAAATTTTAGACTTTTGGCAAGAAGAACAATATATAGCTCGCTCGATTTATTTAGATGTCGAGCAATTGCGAACTTATGAACAAGCTAAAGACTTCTCTCGATCACTAAAGCAAAGCGTCTCAGGTCTACTTGATGTTGAGTTAAGTGAATTTTCTCCTGAAAAAAGTCAGTATTTACTTAAGTATAAAGGTTGGCCTGAACAACTTTATGATGAAATATTTGCCGGACCACTGAAATCAGAATATCAACTCAAATTAATTAGTGTTAATGCTAATCATGTTACATTAAGAATAAATTAGGAAAAATGATGTTAAATAAAAAAGTACTTGTTTTATCAGTAGCATTAGGGCTTTTATCTGCCTGTGCTAGTACAGGAAAAAAAGAAGCTAGCAATGAGTTCAATATTTCGCAGCAATTGATGATGTCCCATAAATATATTGAGGCGATAGGCTATTTGGAACAAGCATTAAAGAATGATCCAGAAAATAAACAATATGCTGCCATGTTAGCAGAAGCGCGTCAAAAATCGGTTGAACAATTAATCACTAAACTCAATAAAACGTTAAATGATGGAAAGTTAAACAAAGCAAATCTTGATAGTGCTAATGCTTTATTGAGTCAGGCAAAATCGATACTTTCGCAGCATAGCTCTTATTTAAATGCAGAAGCCTTAATAACTAATAAACAAGAAGCTCTGCAGATAAAAGTAAAAGCTTTATATGCTAATGTGCAAAAAAACATTACTAACCGTGATTGGATAAAAGCAAAGTTCGCGGTTAAAAAGTTAATGCAGCTCTTTCCTAATTACGAAGATACAGCACAGCTTGCACAGAAAATAAAAATTACGGGTAGTCGCTTTTATTTACAACAAGCAAATGATGCCTATCGTCTAAATGATTTTGTTCAAACGTTAGCATTTGCTCGTAAGGCAATCACAATTGATAGTAGTAGTCAAAAAGCAAAACAACTCATTTTGCTAACTAACAAAAAGAATAATAAAGAATACTTTATTGGTCTTGTTCAGGCAGCTAAATTAAGAGCAGATTGGGCTACGGTTTATAATTCGTGCAAAAAAGTCCTTAGTTATGATGTTAATAATGGTTTTTGCATAGAAGAAATGGTAATAGCCAAAGATAAATGGACTTCAACTCTGCTGAGTGAATCTCGTAAGTTCATGGTAGAAGGGTATTTAGCGAAAAGTATTGCAAGTTATAGAGAAGCTGAAGTTGTCAATGATGGTGCAGCAAACAATGCATTGGAGGCATTAAAGGAGTCATTGACTGACAAAATAGATGTCACAGCTGAAGAATTAGCTGAGCGCGGTAAGTTTGGGGCTTCTTGGTATTTATTAAATAGAATAAAAGACTTTAATTCTTATTATCCTAACTTGTTTAGAAAAATAAAAGAAATTGAAGACGCAATTACATTACGTATTAGAAAAAAAATAGCGGTATTTGATTTCAAAAGCCCTTCTTATGGGCAAGATGCTGGAGTACTAGTCTCAAATAACTTGATTGCCAATTTATTTAATAGTGCCTCTAAAGATATCATTATCGTAGAACGTGAAAATTTAAAAAATATTTTAGAAGAAATGAAACTTGGCCAAATAGGGGTTGTTTCAGAGACAAGTGCACAAGAAATGGGCCGTTTGTATGGTATCGATACAGCTATTATGGGTAGTGTACTTCTTTATAAGGTAGATACTAGTGACTCTGTTAGCTCTGAGACCGTTCGATATGCTGTTGGTGAGGAAATATCAGATAATATAGATTATTTAAATTGGAAAGCAATGAATCCTAATCCTTCAAAGGGGGAGTTACGAACAGCACCTGCGGCTAAAATTATGATCCCTAAATACGAAGAAAAAGAATACAAGGTGACCAACATGAAGAAAGTTGGCTTTTTTCAACTTTCTTTTAAAATAGTTGATTTTGCTACGGGTGTTAACAAGAGAGTCGAAACCATTAAACGCCAAAGAGTCGTTGAAGATAGTGGTAATGAAGGAATAAAAGATGCCAATGTTGTTTTTGATCCTTTAGAGATGACCACAGATACCGAATTGTTACAGCTTATGGCATCTGAGGTTGTTGAAGAATTATCTCGTGGTGTTTTACAGCCATTACGTAATCTGGAAAAACAGTATTTTGAAAATGGCGAAGGTTTATATTTACGACGTAAGGAGAATATAAATGCTGTTGAGCAATTTGTGAATGCGATTTTTGATGAAAAACTAAAATCAGTAATCAATTCTCCTATTACTACTCAAGCGAATAAATACTTGCAAACTATCATAACTGAGCATGCTTTTAGATAAGCTATAGGTTAAAAGCATGAATGTTCTTCGAGAAAGGCTGATTATACTAAGTTTTTTATATTTCTTTAGTTTATCGGTTGTAGGTGAAAGTGTTAATTCTATCGCCTTATTTAATTTAAGACCGGTTAGTATGGATGCTATTGGCGCTGATGCTGATTTACTTTATTCCTTAGAAGTGGAATTAGGGAAATCTGCAGAAATATCAATACTTTCTCGTCGAGATATTGAAGCTGTATTACATCGTATCGGCGGTGCGCAAGTTTCTGATACTAATTTAGTTATAGCGTATGGCCAAGAAATGGGTGTTAGTTTTATTTTAACAGGAGATGTAGATAAAACGGGCAGCTCGATGAAAGTGAATATGAATTTGATTGATATCATTGGTGGCAGAGTCGTTAAAACTTGGCATGAAAGTTTTACCGGGCGTGGTGATGTATTACAGCGTTCCAATGCATTAGCTGAAGATATCAAGAAGGAAATACTCGCTTCTGCAGAAGCGAATTATAGTAGTAGCTCTGATGCTTTAGTTGAAGTCGAGATTGAGCATTTTAAAAGTATCTCTGCTATTGCTAAAGACTCTGGCGTATTTCTTAGCTGGGATATTAACGAAAAGAGTGCTGTTTTTTATACAAATGTTTATCGAGGACAGTCAAAAGATGGGCTATTTGAGTTTCTAACCAGTGTTGAAGAAACACATTATCAAGATGATGCTCAAGGTGAAGTGTTTTATCGCTTAGATTTGGTTTTAGATAATGGCGAAGAAGTTAGAGGTAAACAAATAGTTAGTGCAAAGGCATCATCAAATCTTGTTGATAATAGTTTATTACCCCCCATTGTTTTAGGGGCAGAAAATTTATTACACGGCATTAAAATTAACTTGGTGCCACAGTTAAATAATAAGGGCGTTATTGGTTATAATTTTTATCAAAAAGTAAATGATAATCAATGGAAAAAAGTTCATTCAATTGATAAAACTAATCAATTGAATTATTCACAAGTTTTAAATAAAAACTTTATTGCTAACGCAAGTTATCAAATTTATGTTTCTGCCTACAGTGAACTTGGTGAGAGTAATCCGTCAGACATATTAACGTTAACCACTCATCCTGCTCTTGTCTTAACGGCTAAAGAAGGAAAGGCTTTACGGAAAGCTGAGCTCTCATGGACTCAAGCAAAAGTCGGGAAGGGCTATAAACTCTACCGAAAAGAATTAGCCCAAACTCGTTGGCAATTAATCCACGAAATACCAGATCTAACACGTTTATCTTTCATAGATACTAAAGGCTTAGAAGACGGAAAGAATTATCAGTACAGCATTACTGCTTTTGATGCATATACTGAAACATCGAAATCAAATGAATCGTTAGTACAAACTAAAAACCTACCCGATTCACCCCAAAACTTACAAGTTGAGTCTAATTTGGTGAAGAGCGTAAAACTGACTTGGCAAACTAGTGATGATAAAGATGTGAGTGGTTATGTAATATACCGTAAAGCAGGCACTATGTCGTCAGGGGATTTATTGGTTGAAATTGCGTTTGTTGAAGGATATAACAAAGAGGTGTTCGTTGATGGTTTAGGCGGTAGTCCTCTAAAAGATGGAGAAAACTACTTTTATGCTATTGCTGCTAAAAACACATTTGGTAGTGTTGGTAAAATTAGCTTCGCTGTAAAAGCACAAACAAAACCTCTACCAAAACAGGTGAGAAATTTTAAGGTTATAGCTGAAACAAATAGTATAGGGTTAAGTTGGGAAGCTAACGCAGAACCAGATATAAAATATTATAGTATTTATCGTAAGTGGAACAATGAAGCATGGAAAAAAATAACTGATGTTGAGGGGACTAACTATCAAGATGATAATCTTAAAGCATATGCACAAACGTTTTATAAGATTTTAGTCACGGATAAAAAAGGCTTAATCAGTCAATTTTCTTCAACACAACAAGTTGAAAGCCCGCTAGTTATTGACTTAGTTGTCGCCGAGGAATTAATGCTTCGAACTATAAGTCTTACATGGAATAAAGTTAACCACATAAAAGGTTATAAGCTCTATCGTAAAGCAGTCAATAATAATCAGTGGCGTTTAATTCAAAAAAGTATTTCACCAGACAAAAGCTCATATAAAGATTTTGATCGTAAACAAATGCAAGAAGGCATTACCTATCAATATAAATTAACCGCTTTTGATGATTTCTTAGAATCCCCTGCATCAAATATTGTTTCAGCAACAACTAAAGCGCTACCCGAAGCTCCAAGTGGGATCCTTGCCCAGAATAACCAAGTTAAACGGGTGCATTTGTCATGGGACAGGTCTAATGATACGGATGATCAAGGTTATATTGTTTATCGAAATGATAATAAAGGTAAATTTGAAGAAATTGAAAAAATTTCAAAACTATCGACAACACAATATTTGGATGAAGGAGGTTTATTTTCTAGCTTAAAGGATGGTACTCATTACACATACAAAATAGCGACTTACAATAAGTTTTCTGAAATTGGTCCGTTATCTGATAAAATTGAAGCAATCACTAAAGCCATTCCTAATACTATTTCAGGGCTTTCTATTGAACAAGATGTCGGAGGTTTAATGGTTTTTTGGCAACAGTCTACAAATCAAGATATAAAGAATTATCAAATATATCGAAGTAATACAGCGTCATGTGATAGTGCCCGCAAGCTAGCGATTGTTGATAGTTCAAATGATGTATATTTTGATACAAGTGTTAAAAGTGGTAAAAGTTATTGTTATCAAATTACTGCTATCGATAATGATAAGTTAGAAAGTATGCTTTCTCAGCATGTTAACTTCACTTTACCCGCTACAGAGTTAGGAAATTAAATGAAAGCTATATTTTTTACAAATTTATTTCTATTTCTATTTTTATTTTTTATACCTATTGCGAATGGGCAAGAGTTTGGGCAGTCCAAACAATTATTTAGCACACCAGGGTTTCAAAAAATGAAGTTAAAGTATAAGCAATGTGTACTATCAAAAGGCGAACAATATGCCAAGGTAAGTACACCATCTGAGGCTATTACATTTGCCCCGATCGCTTGTAAAAGAGAAATATTAAAAATAAAACAATTCTTTTTGAATAGTGCATTTAAAAAGGATGTTATAACTGCGCTAGTTGACTCTATAAAAGAAGGTGTAGAAATTGATTTGGTAAATATAGTCTACAAGGAACGTCTAAAATACCTAAAAAAGTGATATGAAATTAAACTAATTTATTATTTAGTTATACAGAGTTATAACTAAATAATAACTAAGCCTTCTATAAGCCATTTATTTCCGATGGTACGCGATATAAATAATACAAGTCACCGTTTATGTTTAAAAATTTAATATCTTTTATCATCAGAAACAACCTCCAAGCATATGCCATTTCCACTAATCTAACTGCAGTTTAATTGCTAATATATAATGTAGTTTAGTATTCAGGGTAATCAACATGCCTTAGTATAGGCGCATATGTAGGTTGTTGTATCATGTGAATGAGTTTGCATCCGTATAAAGGACAAAGTTGCTAGTGAAAACACTTTGTTCTATTAATTAATGCGTTTATTCTGCAAATAAAATAATTAGCTTATATAAGCGCTATTCCCTTTGATTAACTGTTGTTATAATGCCGAAAAATAACGTAGTTTAAATTCTTTTTAGAGGTTTTGTGGATGTCGGAAGCTGAAAAACGCCCAACAAATTTTATTCGTCAAATTATCGATGCGGATCTTGAAACTGGTAAACATACGAGTGTACAAACTCGTTTTCCACCAGAGCCAAATGGTTTTTTACATATTGGTCATGCAAAATCGATTTGTTTAAATTTTGGTATTGCTCAAGATTACAACGGTTTATGTAACTTGCGCTTTGATGATACGAATCCTGAAAAAGAAGATATTGATTTCGTTAATTCAATTGAAGAAGACGTAAAGTGGTTAGGGTTTGAATGGTCTGGTGAGACGCATTATTCATCTCAATATTTTGATAGATTACACGGATTTGCCGTTGAACTAATCGAAAAAGGATTAGCGTATGTTTGTTTCTTAAATGCTGATGAAGCCCGTGAATATCGTGGTACATTAAAAGCACCAGGAAAGAACAGTCCATATCGTGATACAAGTGTTGAAGAGAACTTAGCCCTTTTCGCTAAAATGAAAAATGGCGAGTGTAAAGATGGCGAATGTGTACTTCGCGCTAAAATTGATATGACTTCAAGTTTTATGTGTTTGCGCGATCCAATTATTTATCGTGTTCGTTTTGCTCTCCATCACCAAACAGGTAACGAGTGGTGCATTTATCCAATGTATGACTTTACCCATTGTTTATCGGATGCTATTGAAGGCATTACCCATTCACTTTGTACGCTAGAGTTTCAAGATAACCGCCGGTTATATGATTGGGTACTTGAAAATGTATCCATTGAAGTAACACCACATCAATATGAATTTTCACGTTTAAATCTAGAGTACACTGTATTAAGTAAACGAAAATTACAAATGCTCGTTGAAGAAAATCTCGTGAATGGTTGGGATGATCCGCGCATGCCTACTATTGCAGCATTTCGTCGTCGTGGTTACACACCAGGATCACTACGTGAGTTTACTAAGCGTATTGGTGTAACTAAAATGGACAACACCGTTGAAATGGGCGTGTTGGAAGCTTGTATTCGTGAAGACTTAAACGACAATGCGCCGCGAGCTATGGCTGTGCTTGATCCAATTAAATTAGTGATAGAAAATTATCCAGCTGACCAAGTTGAAGAATTAACGATAAAAAATCATCCGAATGACGAAACATTAGGTACACGTATTGCACCTTTCTCTGCTGAACTCTACATTGAAGCGGAAGATTTTCGCGAAGAAGCAAATAAGAAATATAAACGTTTAGTGATTGATAAAGCGGTTCGTTTACGTAACGCTTACGTCATTACTGCTACACGCTGTGATAAAGACAGTGAAGGGAATGTAACCACTGTTTATTGTACTTATAATGCCGATACATTAGGTAAGAACCCTGAAGATGGTACTAAACCTAAAGGTGTTATTCATTGGGTTTCTGCACAGCAATCTGTTGATGCTGAAATTCGTTTATATGATCGCTTATTTACGGTAGCAAACCCAGGAGCAGAAGAAGACTTTAATAGCGTAATGAATCAAGACTCTTTAATCACTATCAGTGGTGCTAGAGTAGAGCCTTCGTTAGTGAATGCAAAGCCTGAACAGGCATTTCAGTTTGAGCGACAAGGTTATTTCTGTCTTGATAACAAAGACGCTAAAGGTGATAAACTCATTTTTAACAGAACAGTCGGTTTACGTGATACTTGGGCTAAAGCGGGTAATTAATTAGCCTGTCATAAGACACTCGACTTAATTGTTAAGTGTCTTATTTTTTTGCTTGCTAGAACTCATTTATTAATGAGGGTTATATAATAGCGGGTACTAAATTGTTGCCGCTTTCATTTGTTGTACAAATGAGGTTAACGCAGCTAACATCACTTGGTTATCAGCAAGATTATTTTCTATAATTCTAACAACGGCAGAACCACTAATTGCTCCCGCAGCGCCTGTTGCTAATGCAGCTTTTACTTGTTCTGGGCTAGAAATACCAAAACCAATAACACCTGGCGCAGCATTGTTTGCTTTTAATGCGGCCACTAAATGATGAGCAGGGCTTGTTTCTT
>Ga0209395_1006829_pt1 | contig 12182 bp, 10 predicted proteins | sample GOMGulsemesocosm_3_FD_184635 | JGI IMG/M metagenome (GOLD analysis project Ga0209395, IMG submission 184635) | Methane-oxidizing microbial communities from mesocosms in the Gulf of Mexico - GOM9D Gulf of Mexico (SPAdes) (version 2) | ecosystem: Environmental > Aquatic > Marine > Cold seeps... | reverse complement strand
GGAACTGTGTTTGCCGTGATTAGTGAAAATGATCGTTTACGACGTTTTCTTAATAATGCTGACAGTGGTTATGAACGAGATGAATACTTACTTGAAAGCTTAACTCAATTGTTTATAGATACTGATATGTTGGCATACGCTCAAGCATTAACCGAGCAGTACAATACCGACAAACGACAAATAAATAGTGCTGCTGAGAGCGATGATAATTTAGCGTATTTGGTGCAAGTTATTGAGCAATCAAAAAGCTTTCCGGTATTGCTCAACATGGACTTTTTTGATGCAGCTAACTACAGGCGTAAAGTTCGACGAAGAGTAACCAGTGATACTTTGCAAAGTATTGGTCGAGCAACAATGAATGCTTTGAGTGAAGGTTTTAGTAATGCTGTGGGCGATTATGAAGAACGTAAAGGACTGCTTTATCAAAACAAGCAAGTTGAAGCCGAACTAGCAAGCCAGTTACAAATGGGCGACATTATACTAGAGAAAACACCTTTTCGCTTAACTGATAGTATGATCCCTGGACATTGGGGCCACGCAGCAATTTGGGTAGGTACAGAAAAGGAGTTAAAAGCGATTAACTTATGGCATCACCCTTTAGTGAGCAAGTATCATCAACAAATTCAAGCAGGTGAACTCATTGCTGAATCCCTGAGAAGTGGCACACGGTTAAGTACTTTAGCACATTTTATGAATATTGATGATTTTGCGATTGTGAGGAGTAAAAAATCGCTTAATTCTCAACAACTACGTGAGACTATTTTATTGGCATTGCGTCAAATTGGTAAAGCTTACGACTTCAACTTTGATGTTGAAACTACTGATAAAATAGTTTGTTCACAATTGGTCTACTTGTCTTACAGCCATATTCATTGGCCAACGGTCTCGACACTCGGACGTTATACTATAAGTCCGGATAATATTGCGGTAAAAACCTTTGATGATGGGCCATTTGAATTAACGCTGTTTTATCATCAGGGCAAAGTAGTCACTGACTCGCCATTATTATTGATGCAGCAATTAATGGCGGCAGACTAAAGTGGCTAACTTGGCAGAATAACGTTAGTCTCATATGTTTTTGCTCTATTGCATCATCTTACCAATAGCCTGAGATAGTTCAGGCTCACTGGCTAAAATAGGTTTTATTTTTTCGCCAGGCAACCAAATAATATCGACCAAAGATGTCGCGGTAATAGTCTCGGCAGAGAAACCTGATAGTAAGGATATTGCACTAAGTGTTTCTCCCACTCCTAAGATGTTAGTTATTGTTTTTCCGTTATGCTCCCGTACCAATTCGACAGTGCCACGGGTAATGATACCTAAAGCACAAAAGGCCTTATCTGCTTTAGCAACTTCTTCATTAGGATTATAAATACTGTGATGCATTATGGCATTAACTTTATCTTGCGCACTTTTGGGAAGATTTTGTAACCAAGGCAGTTGCTTTATAAGCTGTTCGCCAGAAATTGAACTTTCGATATTTGGCGCTTTATTGAGTGCCGACATGCGTTTTTCTACCGCCATAATCATACGTTCAGCTTCTGGCTTATCAAGCACTGCTTGTTTAAGTTGTTGTGAGATAACCGCACGCTCACGATATAGCAATAATCGGCAGGCAGAGTAAGTTTCCAAACTATGGATGATTTCTGGAAAAGCTTCCCGCAAGCTGGCGATATAACAAAGTGTCGTGTTTTTGTTTTCTTCGACCATAAAATGCACTTTTTCTGCGGCGCTATCATTTGGTGATAATTCATCGATATGAGATTTAAGTTCATTTTGTGCCTGTATAAAACCTCGAGCCACCTCATAACTTAAAAACAAACGATTAAAACTGAGTTTTAAAGCAAACTTTTTCATAGTTTTAATATTTTTTAACGCATTTAATAACGCTGGTGTCTGCCATAAATTTTCTAGCTCTGTACGAGGACTGATAGTGGGTTTACCATCTAAGGCATGTTCAACGGAGGAGACTAGTTTATTTGTGGCTGCTTCACCCAAAGTACCTTGTTCAAATTGAGTCCAGTAATGTTTACGTTCTGTTTCGAGTAAGCGGCGGCGATAAGCGGTAGTCAATTCTTCTTCACTGATTTGTTCCACTTGGGTCTGTCTACTGACCGCTTGAATACCTGATATTTTTTTCACTTGCGGCCAATTAGCGCCTTTTAAAAATTCATCGGCCATCATTTCAGGCAAAGCAGAAGATAGCGACTTGTTAACTTCTCCACCAGCTTTATCAACCGTAGCCTGCTTAGCTTCAGGTAATCGATTAAGAGCTAACTTTTTAAGTAACCAGCCCATGCTACCGCCATTAATTAACATGGTTAATACGACAATACCGGCACATAAAAATAGTACCTGATCGCCTATTTCTCGTGGAATTAATTCATTTTGGGCAACGGTTAGTGCTAAAGCTAATGATACTGCCCCACGTAAACCGCCCCAAACAAGAACAGTGGCTTTTTCACGAGTAATACCGATGCCAATACGTTTAAGCAATGGCATGAATAACGCGACAGAAAAGCTACGAATTACTTGCAAGCTGATATATAAAATAAGTAGTGATAACCACATTTGACTGTTATCGAGTTGAACTCTGCCAGCAATAAGCGTACCTACTAATAAAAAGATCACCGTATTAGCAATATGAGCCATCATCTCCCAAAAGTGATGTAAAAAACCACTGACCTCTGGCGATATTTTAGTTCGTCCTAAGCTGGCAAACATTAACGCTAATACAACCACAGCAACAACACCCGAAACATGTAGTGCTTCTGCAACCATAAAGGCCAGGTATGAAACGACAATAGAAAGGGTTATCTCAATCATAGGATCATTGAATACTCGGCCGATCCAATGAATGACTATTAGGCCAAACGTTACACCGATAAAGCCACCAATAAACACTACTCTCAAAAAGTCCCAAGCAATCAGCAGGGGATTTATATTTGCTGTCTGTGGCGCAACAACCATAGAAAGAAATAACATGAAAAAGACGATGGCAGTGCCGTCATTAAATAAAGATTCACCTTCAATCAAAGTTTCTAAGCGTTTGCGCGAACTCAGCTCTTTGAGCAAGGCAACCACAGCAACAGGATCTGTTGCGCTGATCAGTGCGCCAAACATAAAACATAGCGGCCAGCTCCAATCCCAAGGAAAGGCATATTTTGCCAGCAGAGCAGTTAGTAATGTTGCTACCATTAACCCTGGTACTGCCAGTAATGCTATTTGCGAGAAAATACGTCGAAATAAATGCACTTCCATAGCGAAGGCACTTTCGAAAATGAGGATAGGTAAGAATAACCACAGAATTAAATGGGGATCTACTTCGGCGACCATTAATACAGTTTCATCCATCAAGGGCATATATTGCTGGAAGACGCCACTGCGCTGGATAAGCCCGAGTGCCAAGCCAATAACTAATAATGCAACTGAATAGGGGATGGGTGTATTTCTTAATACATCACGGGTAATAGCACCAATTATTAGTGATAGCACCACAAATACCAGTACCAAAATGCCAGTATCAAAATGCATAATCCTTACCTATTCATGAAGGGCGGATTTGTTAAGTATAGTAAATTTTTTTGCAAAATCTCATGAGATGACTTAATTAGTTATGTTAATTAAAGTACACCTCGTGTTAATTAAGTTTGACATTGAGTTTGCTTGTTATTACTCTGTGTTAAGTTTATTTAACATTGATTATCCAATAAGGAAATGTATGATTTTTAAAAATAGTAATTTTAGTGAACAGGCTGCTTGGATTAGCCTTATTTTTACCGTATTTATTGCGATATTTTATGCTAATGGTATGACTCAACTTGAAGGTACTTTTGCTACTCATGCTGACCAGATAGTTGGCTTATGGGCGCAAACAATGGTTGTTAGTATTATTTTTGTTATTGTTGCCTTTTCGGCTTTAGCTGTCATCAGGAAGTTTACTGGCGATGACGAAGATATTTCGTTGATTGACGAAAGAGATGAACTCATTGAAGCAAGAGCGACTAGATGGGCTTATTATAACTTGAGTACTTGCATCATTATTTTATTTGTACATATATTCTGCCAAGGCGTTATTACGAATTATCCTTTTTTTCCTAACGTGCCACCGATCGACTTTTTAATCCACGGTGTGATGCTTTCAAGTTTATTAGTTGAGTTTATTTTACGTTCGTCACAAATCTACCGTTATCGAAAATCGGCTTGACTGAGGCTAGCAGTTAAAATAAGTAGCTTAGATGAGTACTTAGATGAACGTTATGATGTACAGCTATGGAGAAAATCATGAGTAAAAAACCAAAAGGCATTATTAGTAATCAACTAAGAAAAAAGCGCTTTGAAAAAGATGAAATGACACAACAAGAACTCGCTAAAGCCTTGGGTGTAACCCGTCAAACTATTGCTGCCATTGAAGCTGGCAAGTACTCGCCCTCGTTAGAGGTGGCATTTTGCTTAACAGATATATTTGAAACACCGCTTGATGAGATTTTTCAGTGGCAAGCAAATGAAGATGAGATCAGTAAAGAGTAAGTGGTTAAAATGGGCTTATTATTTTTATTAATCCCGAGAAAATAGGTACAGCTAGATAAAAACATCATCTTAGGTATATCTGCTAAGGTGATGCTTTTATTTGTAAAGCTAGGTGTGTTTATTAACTTCTATATGCCTGCTCAACTTGTGAGAAGTGTGAAATAACCTCAACTATTTCAGCTTTTGCTTGTTTACGTTGCCCAGCATCTTCAATACCAATAATCGCCATGGCTTGCACTGTAGCAGGATGTACTAGTAAATCTTTGGCGTGGTAACAGCTCGCATCAGTTAATTTTGGTAATTTACCATCGGCATGATAACCCGACTCTATTTCTGCAATAGGTAAAGTGGGAATAATATCAGCGGCTTGGCTTAATGCCGTTAAGTATTCTTGGCATTGAGGAAACTTTTCGATAAAGCTATTAATAATAGGCTTGGAAGCTGCTACTAAACTCGCCGAATATTTTTCAATATCTGCATCAGTGCCATTGCTATCAATTAATGTTATTAATTTTTCAGCATTGGTTTTGTAGTCAGTTAAAAGTGCTAACTGAGCCGCTGTGTTATTGGTTGTACTTTGCTGCGTAATACTTGTTTCAGCTTGTACTTGAGGGGTCTCATTACAGCCAATTAAGGCTAATAAAGCGGTAGCGCAAATAATTTTTTTCATCGTTGTTCCGTGCAGATATGAAGATTGGCTTTATAGTATCACTTATTTATCTAAATAATATCAATTCTCATTTGTCTTTGTAAAACTATTGCTTAAAATACTCACTCGTCTTATCATAAATAGGAATTATTACTGTTACTATTTGCAAATGAGAGTTAGAGAGTGTTATGTTTTTAAGTTTTATTCCCGCCTGGCTTGCCTGCCTCATTTGGTATGGTTCAAGCTCAAAGCAAAAATTGTTGAAAAAGTCACTGCCAATATTAGTCAGTAGTATTACTGTACTAATGCTTGTAGGGTTGATGTTTACTATATTAATTATGCACTTACCTACCGTTTCTGCTTTGATAACTGGTTTTTCGTTAATTTGCTGTTTTTTGCCCTTAGTTACTCTGATCAGTGCCTATAAAAAATATTACTTACATCTGAGTAGTGCTTTAATTTTCATCTTAGCGTTAAGTTCGCCTTTTTTCAGTTGGTTAAGTCTTAACTTTGGCGGTAATGTCTGATGTGGTCACGTACTTTTGCCGGCCTATTGTTAGGCTTATTGATATCTATATCTGTGGTATTAAACCTTAATCTGTTGTTACCAATAAAAGAAGATAGCATGTTGTTAATTGGACTGTTATGCGCTTTTCCTATGTGGGCAGGTATACAGGTTTGGGCTTATTCCTTCACTAGCTCAAAAAAAGCTTGGTTAAAGTTAGCCCTTGTTCTGGCTCCTTCAGCTGTACTTAATGCACTACTACTTGTCCTTCGGTAACTCACTATGAAACGCGATGCACTTAAAGCGCTAACTAATGCTCATGCTTGGGTTGGCCTAATTATTTCTACCATTTTATTTATCATTTTCTTTGCTGGTTCATTGAGTTTGTTCCGTGAAGACATTAATTCTTGGGAACGAGATCCTTACTTTACTGTTGGTGATGATGTCGAAAATTTTTCTTTTGATGCAATTATTAGCCAAGTAACACAAGATTATAATGTGCATACCCATGGCTACTTTATTTTGCAACGGCCAACCGCAGAACAACCCAGTAGCAATATATATTTTGAAGAAGAAATAGTCCCGCAGGGAAAACTAGATGATGATCAACTGCAGGGCCCAGTAGAAGATCATATCGACAAGCACCTTGTTCTTTCACCAGACGGTAAAATACTGGGTGATGGTAATGCCTTTGATTGGGGAAATTTTCTTTATCAATTGCATTATAATTTACATATTCCAGAAGTTGGTTTGTATTTTGTTGGCGTAGTGACCCTGTTCTTTTTCGTGGCGTTATTAAGTGGTGTCGTCATACATTGGCGTAAAATTATCAGTAAATTCTTTCAATATCGTAAAGACGGTAAAAAAGATAAATTACTTGATGCCCACAATTTGATTGGCGTGATGGGTTTACCTTTTCATGTTATGTATGCCTTTTCAGGTTTAGTATTTAACTTGTTGATTGTTTATCAAATTTCTTATGCAGTTGCCCTGTATGGTGGTGATCAAGCTAAGTTATTTGAAGCCGCGGGTGTGGTTGATGTTCATATAGAAGAAACTAATATTGCTGTGCCCGTACAAGGCATAGATAAGTTATACCTAACGGCAAAAGAGTCTTTAGGTGAAGTCGATATAACACGTATCTCTATTGACCATTTTGGTGATGAAAGTGCTTCGGTGACTTTTCGTGGCGATGATAAATCGCAGTTTTCAACCCGCAAAGAAGTGACTTACCATATAGCTTCGGGACGTGAACTTTATCTTACCAAAAACAATTATGATAATGATATACGCGGCGGTTTAGCGGTTATTGCTAGTTTGCACTTTGGTGATTTTGCCGGTTACTCACTGCGCATATTGTTTTTTATTTTGGGCATAGGTACCTGTTACATTATTTTGACTGGTAACTTAATGTGGTTACAAAAAAGAGCTAATTTACGCAGTGAAAAACAAAATAAATTTGGCCTAAGGTTAGTTAAAGCAATGACCACGGGTGGTTTTATCGGGACTATTTTTGCCACGGCAGTAGGTTTTATTTGCGCTAGAGTATTACCGATAGATATGCTGAATCGAAGTGATGTTATCGGTCAAATTTTCTTTGCTTGTTTAGCACTAAGTTTGATAACTTCGCTATTTATTAAAGCGCAAAAACAATTTTCAGCTATTTTCTTAAAAATTACTGCAGTCGCATTAGCAATAATTCCGGTACTAGATTGGCTAATGTTGCCTCAACGTATTGTTGCTATGTTTAACTTTGGTCATTTTGACGTGCTTATTGTTGAAGCCATGCTGTTAATTTTAGCGCTATGCTGCTGGTTAATTTCATCCAAATTAGTGATTGCGACAGAGCCAGTTATTGAGCAGGAAACTAACCTAAACGAACTTATTGATAACTCAATAGTTAAAGCCAGTGTCGTTAGTTAGTCAAACACAGGTTGGCTTAGTTTATCAGCAGCATCATTCTTGGTTATATAACGTTTTAGCAAGACGTCTAAATGATAACTTTGAAGCTGCTGATATTGCACATGATGTGTTTTATAAGTTGCTGCTCAAACCCAGAGCTTTTACTTGTAATCAAGATACTCGTAACTTTTTATCTCATGTGGCGAAAGGTCTTTACATAGACAAATGGCGACGTAAACAGGTTGAGCAAGCTTATTTACAAAGTTTAGCTGTACAGCAAGCCGAGCATAGTGGTGATTTAAGCTCGCACCATGAAGCAATTGAAACTTTGTACCAAATAAATAACATGCTTTGTCAGTTACCTGAAAAAGTAGCGCATACTTTTATTTACGCTCAACTGGAGGGCCTTACTTATAAAGAAATAGCTAAGCTATTATCGGTAAGTGAGCGCACGATAAAAAATTATATGGCGCAAGCTTTAGTTAAGTTAGCTTGCTTAGCTGCGAGTTTATGAACGCCTTGTCTAGACATAATTCTGAACAGTCAATCTCAGCACCACAACTGCCAGAGCAAGTTATAACTGAGCAATATATAGCAGATCAGGCGATACTAGAACAAGCCGCCCACTGGTTTATAACCCTACAAGAAGAACCAAACTGTGCCAAGCAACAAGCAGCCTTAAAGCGTTGGCTGATGTCTGAGCATAATCAAATTGCTTGGCAGCAGATTTGTCAGGTAGATAAATTATTTTCACCTATTAATCAGCACATTCCAAAAAGTATCGCTAGCCAAACTTTACTAAGCAGTAGTAGTAATGCTCATCGTAATATTAGCCGTCGCGGTGCAATAAAAGGTTTGTTTAGTCTGGCAATTGCTAGTGTGTTTTCTTGGCAAACATATCCATTGGCAGCTAAACGTTGGCAGTATGCTCAGGCTGACTACAATACTGCTATTGGTGATATGGATGATTACCTGCTAGCAGACGGTAGCCAACTTTGGCTAAATACCAATAGTGCTGTTAATGCTTCTTTTAACAATAGTGTCACAAGGCTGACTTTACTACAGGGTGAAATAGCCATCACTACTGCAAAAAATAGCGCAAAAAGCACCATCAACAATATTGTTAAAGATAAACGTCACTTTTTTGTTGAGTCGAAATTAGAGCAAGAAATTGTAATCATTGAAGCACTTGGCACCGAGTTTACTGTAAGAAAAACGGCGGAAAATATAACAGTGAACGTGCAAAGTGGGCAAGTTGCCTTAACAGTAAGTAAGCAGTATTACGTCATCAATCAAGGAGAACAACTTAGTTATAATCACGATAAAGGTGGCTTACTTTCTACTCTAGATGACGCCGTTAATGATTGGAAACAAGGCAAGTTTACTGCTTATAATTTACCACTGGCTGATTTATGTTCTGAGCTATCTCGTTATACCCCTGCGCTAATTTCAGTGGACGATGACATTGCTCAATTAAAAGTAGTCGGTACTTTTCCAATAATGGATATTGAGCAAAGTATGCAGTTATTGGCTGAAAGCCTACCTATTGCATTGCAAGCGCGCACTAAATGGTGGTGGTTGCTCAGCGCTAACTAGTTCCGGAAATACATTCAAACAGATTGTCACAACAGTGATTTCTCAGTGATTCTTAGCAAAGCTGCTAGGTATCCATTTTTTAAGTTAATTTATTTTTGCCCTTTTTTATAACGTCATTCGGTTTAAGGGTATGAGACAAAAAATTGATTTAAAAACTACCTTAGGAAAAATCTTTAACATGAAATCACCTCGTTTAACGCCCATTGCATTTGCATGCGCAACTGTACTCGCCAGCAGCCAAGTTTACGCTGAGCAACCAACTTATACCGAAAACAATTCAAGCAGCCACTTAGCTAATAATAATAAACAAGTAAGCATTAATCTTAACAGCAGTGACTTAGCACAATGCCTTAATACTTTTGCCAAACAAGCTGATATTTATATCAGCGCCGCAGCTAAGTACACTAATAATAAAACCTGTAATGAAATGACTTTTACTGGCGCTTTACCTGAAGCTTTAGCTAAGTTATTAATGGGTACTGGCTTGGCTGTTAAGCAAATTTCTACTAATCAATATGCATTAGTTGCCGTTGAAAGTTCTGCTGGCTTGGCAACACTAGCAACAGCAGTAGTGCAAAGTGACAGTATTAAAGATGGCAGTAGTGCCGATGGTTACCTTAATGGCGGTGTTACCAGTGTAGGTATGTGGCAAGGCAGAGAATTAAAAGATACACCTTACGCTATCAATGTGGTCTCTAATGATTTAATTAAAAATTTACAAGCTACTAGTACAGACCAAATATTTAAGATGAACCCGGTAGTTCAGTTTAACCGACCTCAGGCACAAAATGATGCACCTGATGTTTATATGCGTGGTTTTGACGGTGGTACCTCATCACGCAATGGTTTAGTACGCGATAACTACGACCACGGTGTAAGTATGGCTGATGTTGAACGCATTGAAGTATTAACGGGTATGTCGGGATTTTTGTATGGCGCGAATAATGTTGGCGGCATGATCAACTATGTCACTAAACGCCCAACCCAAGAGCGTTTAAACTCAGTGACTATCGGTAATACTAGTGGCAGTAATATTTATGCTCATGGTGATTTTGGTGGCCGTATCGACGAGAATGGTGATTTTGGCTATCGCATTAATTTATTAGCGCAAGATGGTGAAACTGCCGTTGAATATCAAGAAGCCGAACGTAAATTTGCCAGTCTCGCATTAGATTGGCAGGCGACTGATTCGCTATTACTACAGCTTGATTTTTCTAAACGTGATTATCACCTTGATGGTCGTCAGGCCTATTGGAAAACGAATGCTGAAAACCGTCCATCAGCGAAAACTCTTGATTCCGATAAACTTTGGGCACAGAAATGGTCAAATCAAGATACTCAAACCGATAGATTTGGCGCGAATATCAATTGGGATATTAGCGAAAATATAGCCTTTCGCGCCGCTTATTTAGATGAGAAAGTCGTACGTTATGCCGCCTTGTCGTTTAATACTATTCAGGACGATGGCACTTATACGCAAGAAACCAGAACTAATGAAGATGCGCCGCACACCATGAAAACTCAGTCTATGTTTGCCTTTATTGATTTTAGCTTTGCTACCGGTAACTTAGACCATACTATTACCACAGGTGTACGTTATAGCGAGAATACCCAAGAACGTTATCAAGATGGTTGGAGCCAAGACTTTGCTGATAAAGATGAAGAGGGTAACATTATAAGTGTGCCACTTAATGAACGCAGGTACTTTGCTGAACCAGTTTGGGATGAACACGGTACAACCCCCGGTGCCTTATGGAAATGGGGAGTAGAAAGTTATACCTTAGGTGATGATATTACTTTTAATGAACAATGGTCGGCATTAGTGGGTATTACTCATAGTAAAGTTTCTGATAAGTCTTATTATGGTGGGATTTATGCACCAGAAGAGACCTATGAAGATGATGCCACTACGCCAAGTGTTTCAATCATTTACAAACCCGTTGAGTTTGTTACTACTTATATTACCTACATGGAAGCAATGGAATATGGCGGTACCGTTTGGGAAGAAAAGTATGAAAATCGAGACGTTATTAATGTCGGTGATAAGCTAGGCCTATTGATGAGTGAACAAATAGAAATAGGTGCAAAAGCTGAAATAGGCGGCATGTTATTAACCGCAGCATTATTTGAAATTGATAAATCACTAGAATATTACAAAATCCTTAATGATGAACAGGCGGAATTTGTGCAAGATGGTCGCCAGGTACATAGAGGTTTAGAGTTTACTGCTACTGGCAAGGTCACGGATAACTTAACGCTAGTGGGTGGTTTTACCTTGCTTGATGCGAAAGTTAAAGAGCAAGAAGATGCTCCTGAAATTGAGGGGAATACTCCGGATGAAGTAGCAGAGAAAATGCTGAAATTATACGGTGAATATACAATTTCATCAGTCGAGGGGTTAAGTATTAATGCTGGCTTTAGTTATACCGGTAGTTTTTACATGGATATGGAAAACCATGAAAAAAATGACGCTTATACCTTGTTAGATATTGGCGCTCGCTATCAGGTAGATGCAGGTAACTACCCACTAACCTTTAGACTTAACGTTAATAACTTAACAGATGAAGCTTATTGGGCTAACCGTAGCGCTGTTGGTGATGGTCGCCGTGTCTCGTTATCAGCGAATGTGAACTTTTAAATTTTGCTAACGCAATAATAAGAAAGGAGCCATTGGCTCCTTTCTTATTTGTGATTGCTTAATTTAGCTAAACGTTAATCATTGAGCTAACTAAAAGCTGCCTCTTACGCTTAAGCTAACCTGTCTAGGTTTGCCTAAGGTAATGTAATGAGCTTGTCTATCGGCAATATATTCCTGATCAAAAATATTTTTTCCAATTAAGTAGACCCCAACTTGTTGCCATTCATAACCTAGCTGCATATTAACTAAGGTACGGCTGTCATTCGGTAAATCAAACTTAGGGTGGTTTTTGTCCAATCCTCTTGCATATGGGTTAATATCTCCAGATGATTCACCTGCATAGTTAGCATTTACATCAGCAA
>Ga0209395_1006827_pt1 | contig 12186 bp, 9 predicted proteins | sample GOMGulsemesocosm_3_FD_184635 | JGI IMG/M metagenome (GOLD analysis project Ga0209395, IMG submission 184635) | Methane-oxidizing microbial communities from mesocosms in the Gulf of Mexico - GOM9D Gulf of Mexico (SPAdes) (version 2) | ecosystem: Environmental > Aquatic > Marine > Cold seeps... | reverse complement strand
AGTATTCTGTTCGGCACTATTCTGTTTAGCGTAAGCAAGTGTACGTTGTACGGCTTCTTGTTCAGAGCGCGTGCCTACTAAATCGGCATTAAGTAAACTTTGGCCATAACTCAATACATGGCCATGAGCATCAATTAAGCCGGGTAATAAGGTGGCACCGTTACCATTAATTATTTTCCAGTCGGTATTTTCGGGATAGCTTTCATTTTTAGCGAATAATTTATCGATTTTGTCATCGGTAAATTTAATCGCTGAAAATTGACGTAAATTGTTTTCTTCTAGGGTGTAACCTTGTATGTTTTTAATCAGCGTGGTTTGAGCAAACGCACAAGTAGAGCTCAATAGTAAGCTGATAGCCGGTAGCAACATTTTGGTTTTATTCATAAAATTAGCAGTCTTTTTATTATGGTGATTTATACTAACATCAAGCGTTGATATTGAAAGCCAGCGCGGAATTTAGCGAAATACACACTGTAAAGATTTAGGGAAATATCTTCTAGCAGCTGATATTTGTTATTCAGCCAAAAGCTTGCTCGTTAATATAAAATGCGCAATCCGCTTATAGCTCTCTAAGGCCACGGTGATAGCTTTGATAAGCGCTGATACTAAATAAACTAACAGCTAATAAATTAACAGCGATAAATTTAGAGCTTTGCCATAAGAATACTTGTTGGTCGGCGATCACGACTAAATAAATAATGCAAAAAATTATCGCTGCGAGCATCAACCAAAGAATGATGCCTTCAAAGCGCTGTTTATTACTCCAACACCAAAACATCAGCGCCAAGTTAACTAAAAAAACACTGGCAGTAACCGCTAAAATATTTACATACAAAGTAAAGGTTATAAATTGAAAGAGGTAAGTGAACACCGCAAAGACTAGTGCGATGAAGCTATACAGTTTTAATTGTTCCGCTATGATGTAGCGGATAAAGGCTATGGAGAAGCTATGCTTGTTGTTAAAGCAGGGCATGATTGACAGACGTTTCAATAGACCTTTTTGCTTATTAATCACTTGAAATAAATTTAAATGTCCCATACCCAGCATCACCGTTGGGAATATAATAGGCAGCAACAAAATGATGGCGTTATGCTCTCCTGTTATATGCTTTGCTAATAAAGAAATGGCGATGAGAATCCCTGCCCAAGATAAATAGGTTGAACGCCCTATAGAGCCTAGACCTTGAGCCGTTACTGCGATGAGCTGACGATGCGATAGTTTGTTGGAACTGCGAATTATCCTCACGTAGTCATTAAGGTTACTCTTGATTAACCACTGCTGACAGCGGTTTTGTGATTCTACAGGTACATCATCGACCGCAAGTAGCGGTTTATTAACATTTAAGCCATTCATCGCGATGATTTTGCTAATGTGGTCAGCGTTACCGTGATAACTTTCTAGTCTATTTAGTAGTAAATAAGCGCCCCAAGCAATCAGTGGGAAAGACCAAGCGAGCACTAAGGCTAGGTTTATTTCAGCCATAAAACTGGGTAGATTATCCGATAAACTGGGTAGAAAGAACAATGCACAAATACCATAGTTGAGCTTGGTCTTATAGGTCAGGGTAACAAAAATCACCGCGATACAAACTAAAGCACTCAGTACAGCAAACCATGCAATAACATCGGGCAACAGCAGCAGTGTCGGCAGCAAACTGATCAAAAATATAGTCAATAACGCAACTTTTAATTGAGAGAAATAATTAGGTAACAGCCGCGACATTGATTGATGGGTCAGCATAATTAACCGAAATGAAAGCGCTAAATAGAGAAAGCCGTTTGCAAACACAATAAATACCGCGATGACTATTACATCGAACTTTGCTTCTGGCGTAACTAGACGACCTAGTACCGCTATCAGCCACAGCAGCATAATGAATACCCGTAAAATCCATCCTCTCGTTAAAATATTAATTATCATGCGGTTAACTCCAAGAAAATATCTTCGAGTCCCATAGGGGTTACGTGTATTTCTACACCTTGATTTTTCATGGTTGATAACCAATTAGGATCAAGTTGTGAAACGACACACTGCAGGTACTTCGGGTGTTGTTTACTCCGCAATACGTAAGGTACTGTAATTTTTTCATCTATTTTGTGGCTAATGACTAACTGAACCACATTTTCTTTAGTGGTGTCTAAATCATCAAAGTAACAAATATGCCCTTGCTCTAAAATAGCGACCTTATTTGCTACCCGCTCAAGATCAGAGGTGATGTGCGTAGAAAATATGATGGTAATATGCTCTTCGCTGGCTAATGCGATAATTTCTTTTAAAAAATCTCTACGGCCTTCAGGATCTAACGCGGCGGCGGGCTCATCAAAAATGATTAAGGCGGGTTTTGACGCTAACGCTAAAATAATTAATACTCGCTGCACTTGTCCGGGTGATAATTCAGCGATCTTTTTTGTTAAATCAATATTCCAGCGTTTAACTAACTGATGTACTTTTTCATCACACCAGGTGGTATAAAACTGCTTTCTGAACTTGATTAAATCACTCACAGACAACCAAGAAATCTCATCATTTTCTTGAGGTACATAGCCGATCAACCCTTTAGTTTGTGCCGAGAGGTTTAAATGGTCTTCACCAAATAAGGTTATGGTGCCGCCATCAATATCACAAAGGTTTAATAACCCCTTTAATAACGTTGATTTACCGGCGCCGTTTTTACCGAGCAAGCCAACAATATCGCCTTGATTAATTTCCCAGTGTAAATTATTTAACACTTGATGATTTTTATAGGCTTTGTTTAACGCTTCTATTTTTATTACCACGGTCATGAACTACTCCTTGTTATCGTTATTGGCTATTTCTCTGCTGCTTGCCGTAATTTGTTGTTTAAATAACGTCAGCAATTGTTGCTGGCTGACTCCCATCAGGTGTGCATCAGCGATTAGATTTTCAATTGTTCTGCTTAATGTTGTTAATTTTTCCCGCGCTGATACTTCATCATCACGTTTGGCCACTATCATGCCTTTTCCGCGTAAGCGCGTTAAATAACCGCGTTCTTCCAGCAAACCATAGGCTTTAGACACTGTCATTGGATTAACCTCAAGGTCTGCTGCGACTTGTCGTACCGAGGGTAATATATCGTCTGGGACAAAGTAGCCGTTAAGAATCATCCGCTCTATTTGGCTGAACAACTGTTTATAGATGGGCACACCTGAGCTGGGTGAAATGGTAAATTGATCCACAAGGAGCCTTATTTATAATTCGTTTATTGATTTGTTGGTGTATCAATACTCTAATACACCTGTACTAGTAGTACAAGTTTTATTGACAGGGTGTTTTTCGTGTTCGTTGCCAACATAACATTGTTAACACCTTTCGACGTTATCTCAACATGGGCGAGAAAATATAAGCATAATGAACACGTTTACTTAACTAAAGACGTACAGCCTTTATCAATGCTAATAGCAAGTGTGCAGAACTAACGGCTGGTTTCTTTACAGGGGTTCTATAGGTTCGGTATAAATATTATGCGTAGGTTGTACGGATTTTGAAGAGATGTTCTATGCGTGTTTCTAAAAGAAATGAGTCATTAACCGCACATTTCAGCGGTGACTGAAATGTGTTTATTAAGCTAGGTGCTAATGAGTTTAGGTTATAAGTTTAGGTTCAGGAATTTAGATCTCAGCAGCATTACCATTTATTGCCATGGTGCTAGACAAACTATTATCAACAATTAAATTAGTTGAGTTAGGTTTGCTGTTAGTTTTGTTTCAAACGTACCGCCCAATTCCCCTGATGCTGTGCGTCGCACCGCTGCTGAGTATCGAAAAAAACATGCTTTTGTGTCGCTTTAATAACAATACCCACTTTAAGTAATTGTTTATGAATGGCGTGCTGTAGCTGTTGGTCTTGTTGCTGCTCAATTGCGCTTTCTAATTGTACATCAGTGTCAAATACACAGGTCACTAATAAACTTGCCGGAAAGTTATCATATTTGGCGGTATGGGTTAACCAGCTAAAACCTTCAATAGTTTCTTTAGCATGTTCACAGGCAATGGTAAGCGCCTTGATCACGTTATTGTCGAGTTTTTTCACGGTTTTACTATTCTTAGCCATGCGAAGTGATAATTAAATAAAATTTGGCTGGCAGCATAAAGTAATCGTGTGGTTATTACGAATATTATTCGCTGTGTTTATGTCAATGAGTATTATAAATCCTATTTCTAGACATTCAGTTAATGCAGTTAGCGCATTGTGCTTAAGGATGCTCTATTCTTTAGGTAGATGCTTTCGCTAATGCTTTATATTAGCGTTTGGTAGAATGTTAAATTTATATTAATCCAACACTACGAAAAATACGAAATAATGATAAATCACCTTTTCAAGTATATTTTCTTGATAAACAAACCTAATGTGATGACAACAGTTAAGCTGCGTAAGCTTAGCGGATATTTCTTAGCTCTTTACTTGTTCATAGCTCAAAATGTATTTGCCTGTAATATGACCATGGCAGTGTCAAATAGTTTTCCGCCTTACCATATTAAAAATGCAGATGGCAGTTGGGGAGGTGTTAGCGTTGATTTAGCTAGAGCCTTGGTAAATAAAGTTAACTGTAAATTGTCAGTAGTCAGCATCCCTTGGGGCCGTTCGATAGCTTTATTGCGTGTTGGTGAAATTCACTTATTAACTAACTTTACCTTAAATGATGAACGAAGAAAGTTTACCGACTTTTTAGGACCGCATCATATTGAAAAAGCGGCCTTTTTAGCTCGTCGATCTTTAGGCGACGGTACCTCAGAATTATCTCAGCTTAAACACTTTAACGGTGTTATCGCTATTACCCGAGGAAATTCATTTGGTAAGGAGTTTGACCATTTTATAAACACTGAACCACAAATATATAGTCAATTCATTCAAATTCGGAGTAATCTTGATCGCTATGCACTACTGTCGCACGGTAGAATTGATGCGATGTTTGATGATGAGCAATCAGCTCAATATTCTTTGTCTAAGCTGAATAAAGTTAATGAACAGTTTGCCATTCGCTTCACCTTGCGTGGTAATCCGGTATATTTCGGGATTAGCCCTATTGGTGTTCCTGCACCGTTAAGAGCGCGACTTAATCACAGTTGGCGTGAATTACTTGCAGAAAATGCAATCCTTAACGTCTATAAAAAATATGGCTTAGCTATTAATATAGATGAGTTACATAATCACACTAAGCACTGGTTAACGACTGACAATTAACTTTAAGTTTTCATCGAAAGGTTACCATCATGCTGTAATTATTCCTGACTCGTTTTAGCCGATAAATAGGAGTGTTAGCGCTCATAAACTGGAATTGTTGAATATATTACCTATATTTATAGTCATAGTTATTAACGACTTTTCGTAAATATTTGTGGGTGTTTGAATGAAGCTTTCTAGTTACATTTACTGTTTTATACTCGGTTTTTCTTTATCTGTGTATGCAACCTCAGGACATGCAATAACTAACCCAGAAGATGAACCGTCAGCTAAAATAATACAGCTAGAGCAACGTATTGTCGAGCTTGAATCTATGGTTCAATTACTGCTCAAGCAAAGTAAACTGCAGAGCTCTTTAAAGAGTACAGAACACGATTTATCTACGAAAATAGCATCCAAAGTAAACGCTAATCAGCAAGTAATAAATCAAAAAGATATTGCTAAAAACACCTCTGCTATCAGCAAAATAGATGAGATGTCAGCGCAAGCAGAAATGGCTATTTACTCATACGAAGACTTGTCTGAAGAAATCAATAATAGCATCAAAATTTCTGGTTATGCTGATGTTGAGTACAAAGGTTCAGGGGAAGAGGGGGTGAATGAGCAGTTTAGAATGCATCATTTATCACTGTTTTTTACTAAGCAGTTTGATAACCAAATAAAGTTTTTCTCTGAAATAGAATATGAAGATACACCAAAGTTAGAAGGGGTGAATGATGGCTCTGGTGATTTAAAGCTATCCTCAGGAAAAATATTCGTCGAAGCCGTTAATTTTGATTGGAATTATTCGCAACATTTCAATTTGCGAGCAGGGCGCTTCTTTACCCCCGCAGGCATATGGTCTGAAGATCATTATCCTCCTTTTGTTCCTACACAGGAACGACCATTACATATTCGAAAAATTTTTCCGCAATTGGTTGATGGCCTATCACTATTTGGCAGTACTGAATTCGTTCCGAATCATTTCTTTAATTATACTAGCTTTATTGGTAATGGTGAGTCTAACGTGTCAGGAAAAAAAGATTTGAACAGTAGTAAAGCTGTTGGCTTTAAAGGGGATTATCATGCGCCATGGTTAGATGATTTCACCTTAGGTTTTACGCTTTATAATGATAACCAAGACAGCTCAAATCATGATGCTGAAAAATTCGCTTATGGCTACCACTTAAAACTACGCCACGAAAAATTGACCGTGCAAGCTGAATATTCCAAAGCGGATCTACATTTTGCTAATGGTTTGGACGATTATAAAAGCGAGGGCTATTACAGCCAATTTCTTTATCAGTTTGACCAGTGGGCGTTAGGTTATCGTTATGATATTTTTAATAAAAAAGATATTAATATTGACAAAGTTAAGCGTAACTCGATTTTTATTAACTACCATGTGAATGAGCATTTTACCCTTAAGGGAGAATACCATCAGGATAGCCATCGCGATCCCATGATAGACGATTTCGGTTTTTACATATTTTCTGTTACCGGTTATTTGGGGAAATAACGATGATGCTTCTCTCGGTAAAATTTAATGCTATCAAGCTACTTTTTATACTTATCTTTTGGCTAAGCTCCCCAGTATGTGCTCAGCAAATGGTTGTCGTGGTGAATGTTGAGAATATGGAAACAATCACACCAAAGATTATTAAACAGATCTATTCTGATAAAAGAAACTTTTGGGCGACGGGTCAGCAAATTTTGTTATTTGAATTGCCGGTGAAAGATAAAGGCAGAGAGATCTTTGCTAAAGCGGTATTAAATAAATCAGCGATGGCAAGTCAGTCAGACTGGTCGAATCGCTATGTTAAAAATACCATTAAGAACAAAGTTAAGATTAAACCGCAAAAGTTAGTGGCAAAATTTGTCAGTATCCATAAGTCAGCTATTGGCTACATACCATTATTAGTCGCTGAGAAACAAAAGAACCTAAAAATTGTCATGAAAATTGATAAATGATTTTTGGAAATGTAATGCTATGAAATTTGGATTTATGGCCAAGTTTATTCCTCATTGGATTCGTCGTTCTATTACCTTAAAAATTGTGATGTTTGTTGGTGTGGCTATCATTTGCTTGGTTGCACTCCAGACGTTGATTAATATTAATCAAATGAGTCAGAAGTTAACGCCATTAGTTACTCAAGAGTTGCGAAATTCGCTTATTAACAGTGAAAACATCTTTAATATTATCGCTAAGCAAACAAGCGCTGATGCGCAAATTATAGGCTCCCATAATGCGTTATCGAATTATATTGATTATGAAATGCTTGATGATGATGAAGGTATGAATGAAGAAATTGTTAAGCTTGAACAATTTCTACGTTCATTAACGAACTTCAAGACCCAATACCAAGATATTGAAATAATTACTGGTAATGGCTCTATTATTCATATTAACAAGGGGGAAATTGTTGCATCGAGTAACTTACATCAACAATTATTTCACAAAAATAGCCTCAGTGAGACCATTCATCCTCCAGATAAAGCGTTATCTAAGCAAGTGTATTTTAGCCAACGTGATAACCAATTGTTTTTTACCATAAATTATTTTTTTACTGGAGATAATGCTTTTATTGATGGGCATAGTTCTGAAATATTTATTAGCATTACCAATAATATAACAACTGAAGTTAATTCACTCGCTAATGCACTGGCAAGCGAACGTATTCTTTTGTCACTACAGTCACTTAATGATTTTATTTTTGGTGAAAAACAAAATCAATACCCCCAACAGCTATGGTTGAAAGAGTCATTAACCAATAATAATCTCAACTTAACACTTAATGTTTACAAAGAGAGCCAACATGCCTTTACCTTAATAAATGACATGGAGAATTCGTCTTTTATGCTAGCGATTGGCTCAATAATCGTGCTCAGTATTTCATTATTGTTAACCTCTAAATTTATCATTGCAGCACCACTTAAAGCGATTATTAATTTCATTAATAATGATGTACTAAAGAGAAATAATTTACAGCAGCGCTATCAAACGATCAGTGTTGATGAAATCGGGGTGTTTGCACGTGGTTTAAATAACATGTTGGATCAAATCCAATATAGGGAAAAGGCACTGAAAAATAGTGAAGAGCGTTTAGCACTCGCTTTGTGGGGAGGAAGTGAAGGTATGTGGGAATTAGATTTTTCCGGCAACCTTCTTTATTTAGACTCCGGTAGTTGTGCAATTTTAGGGTTAGGCGATGAGAAAATAAATAAGCCATTAGCGAGTTTTTTATTAATGGTTCATCACGATGACAGAGGCCGAATACACGACTATTTTGAAACATTTTATACCACCAACGAAGTGATTTTTAATGCTGAATTTAGATTGTGTACCACCCCAAATGATTTTTTGTGGGTGCAATTAAAAGGGAAAGTAAATCATAAAACCAGTCAAGATAAGCAACGAAATATCAATGATACTAGCCCGCTGGGTATCACCGGCACCCTGAAAGATATCACTGAGGAGGTTAGGGCTGAGCAAGAAATTCAACTTTATGCCACTGCGTTTAATAGTAGTAATAATGCGATTGCAATACTGAATACTAGCTTTCATATCATTGCAGTAAATAAAGCCTTTAGTCGTATCACTGGTTTCTCATCCAACGAAGCTGCGGGCTCATTACCTAACTTTATTAAATATAACAAAAGTCTTTTTAGTACAGAGGATGTTCATAAACAAATTACCAAACAAGGGTATTGGAATGGCGAAATCATTGGCAAACGTAAAAACAACGACTTATATGTAAAAGATATGGACTTAAACCCTGTTTACGGTAAGGAAAAAGAGATCACTCATTATGTCTGTGTGTTTGCAGATATTACTGAAAAGAAAAAATCGGAAAGAGAATTATGGAATATGGCCAATTATGACATGTTAACTAAATTGCCAAATAGAGGTTATTTTAGAAAAAAATTGAGTAATGCCATCAGTACTGTAAAACCCAATAATGATTTAATTGCGTTATTATTTATTGATCTCGATAAATTCAAACAAGTTAACGATACGCTCGGCCATGAGGCTGGCGATGAGTTATTAAAGATATCGGCGAATATATTATCTCAATCTATTCGTAAAAATGACATCGTAGCGCGTTTAGGTGGAGATGAATTCGCCATCTTATTAGAAGGTATTAATAAAAAAAGTAATGCTGAAATTATCGCCAATAAAATTGTTGATGAATTTAAAAAAGGCGTAACAGTTCAAGACAAAATTACTGGGGTTGGCGCAAGTATTGGGATTAGCTTTTATCCAGATGATGCTAAAGATGCAGAAGCACTTATTCACTGTGCGGATACCGCAATGTACAGTGCTAAATTATCAGGCAGTAATTTATTCCACTTTTACCATTCAACCATGGGGGATCATGTCAACAGGCGAAACCTAATTGAGCAAGAGTTGAATATTGCGTTAAGAGAAGGCGGCCTGTGTTTGTACTACCAACCCCAGCTGGACTTAGCTACGGGGAAAATTGTAAGTTTTGAAGCACTCTCGCGTTGGTTTCATCCTGAGCTAGGGTTTATCCCTCCGGATGAGTTTATTCCTATTGCTGAAGAAACCGGTTTAATCGCAGAGCTGGGGCTCAATGTCTTCAATCAAGCGGCAAAGCAATTAAAATTATGGCAGCAACAAGGTTATCCTGAAATTAAAATGGCAGTAAACATCTCGCCGAAACAGTTTTTATTGACCGATATTCACCTAGATATTGCCAACACCATTAAACACAATAATATTGATGCTAAGTACCTCGAATTAGAGTTAACCGAAAGTCTGATTGTTGAAGATCCTGAAAAGATTATTAAGCTTTTACACACCATAAAAAGTGTTGGAGTACGGTTGTCGATTGATGATTTTGGTACCGGCTATTCATCATTAAGCTATTTAAGTAAATTTCCATTAGATATTCTTAAAATAGATAAAAGCTTTGTGCAACAAACCGCCAAAGATAAACGCAGTTTAGCGCTAACTAAAGCGATTGTCGGTATTGCACAAAGCCTCAATTTAGAAGTGATTGCAGAAGGAGTAGAAACCAAAGAGCAGCTCGACATTGTTAAAGCATTAGGGTGTCATTATATGCAAGGCTACTATTTTAGTGCGCCGATATCTGCAGAGGATGCAACCACATTACTCAATACCCAGATGAGTTTGAACAAGCTTCCTGCCAGTGATTAAGCGAATATTAATAACAGCAAGACACCGATGATGTTGTTGAACAAACGGGGATGTTATCGACACTAATTTAACCCTTGCCACCATTTCTCTTGGCTATTGCAGCTGGCCACTTCAACAGGCTCACCGACAACAGGGGTAATTACTGCTACATTATTTTTTGTACCTAGTGCGACAATGCGCTCTAGTGGCTCATACCATGCGTGAAAAGCTAAATCGAAAGTACCGTTATGCGCGGGCAACATTTTCTTTCCTTTGACATCAATATGGGCTTGTAGGCTTTGCTCGGGTGTCATATGCACATCTGGCCAATCTTTATCATAGGCGCCAGTTTCAATGATAGTTAAATCAAAAGGACCATATTTATCGCCAATGTCTTTAAAACCAGCAAAGTAGCCACTATCGCCACTATAAAAGAGCGATTCTTTTTGGCTTTTTATTACCCATGAGCCCCACAAGGTTTTATTACCATCAGTTAGGCCTCGCCCTGAAAAATGTTGCGCTGGAGTTAGGGTCAAATTAATAGCTGCAATCTTGATTGATTGCCACCAATCTAGCTCAGTAATGTTGTCATTGTTAACGCCCCAGTGGCGTAAATCGTTACCAACCCCTAACGGCACAACAAAGTGTTCGACTTTCTCGGCTAAGGCTTTAACGGCACTTTTATCGAGATGATCATAATGATTGTGGGAAATGATTACCCCGGTGATTTCGGGTAAGTTATCAATTGATATCGGTGGCTGATGAAAGCGTTTTGGTCCTAAAAAACTAAATGGTGAAGCACGCTGTGAAAATACCGGGTCAATTAACCAATATTTACTCTTTGCTTTTAGTAGAAAACTCGAATGCCCTAAGCGAAAAAGTGACATACGATCGTTAGGTAAGTTCTCTAGTATCTCAGTGGTTATCGCTTGCACTGGAATAGGCTGCATTGGCTCACTGTCGGTACGCTCTTCAGTAATATAACGTTTGATAAAGCCAGGGAGTTGGCTTAACGACATCGCCTCAAATGTTGCATTATTGTGAAATTTACCTTCACTAAACTGGGTAGATTCAGCAAAGCTGGCATTATTAGTATTAGATTGTATTAGGGTACAACTAGTCAAAACGGCTCCTAAAGTAGTAATCACTACTAGTATTTTCTTCAACATTTATTTCACTCTATTGTAAACTACACTGTATAGTGTAATTGTTTTTGTTGAAAAGTAAACTAGTAAGTGTAAAATTATCGAAAATCGTTTTCAAAGAGATATAGTTCAAATGGCGAGAAGTAGCGCAAAGAAACAAGCAATAGTGGCTGCAGCCATTACTGAGTTTAAAAATAATGGCTTTGAAAACACCAGTATGGATCAAATAGCATTATCTGCTGCGGTCTCTAAACGGACCGTTTACAATCATTTTGCCAGTAAAGATATTCTATTTGATGCCATTTTAGAGAAAATGTTGGCCTTGTTTGCGAGCGCCGTTTTTATCAAATACCAAGCAGATAAAAGCTTAGCGTCGCAGTTAACTAATATTGCCAAGCAAGAAATGACATTATTAGCTGATCCAGCCTTTATTGATTTAGCAAAATTGATTATGGCCGAAATGATGCATTCCCCACAGCGAATTAATAATGCCTTGGCAGCAGTACAGAGCAGAGATGGTGATTTAACTAGCTGGATTATTGCGGCAACGGCAGCAGGGAAATTAATCACCGACGACGCAGATTTTGCTGCCACGCAGTTCTTTGCGTTAATTAAGACATTTTGTTTTTGGCCGCAAGTCGTTCAGGGTAAGCCGTTTCCGGAGCAAGCACAGCAAACTAAAATAATCGACTCGGCAG
>Ga0209395_1006822_pt1 | contig 12196 bp, 11 predicted proteins | sample GOMGulsemesocosm_3_FD_184635 | JGI IMG/M metagenome (GOLD analysis project Ga0209395, IMG submission 184635) | Methane-oxidizing microbial communities from mesocosms in the Gulf of Mexico - GOM9D Gulf of Mexico (SPAdes) (version 2) | ecosystem: Environmental > Aquatic > Marine > Cold seeps... | reverse complement strand
AGAGGGCGAGGCCTTTGGCATATGCTGCAACATAACACCGCCAGCGCGCCAAGCCTCAACACCACCGGGCAAGGTTGAACGACCAGACGTCAGTTCAAACCGTGTCGGAAGTTGTTCAGATTGGGCAAAATAGGTCTCGGCGCATTTTGTCAGTGACCCACCAGCAATCGGCGTGATCCCTTGATAGGGTTTCATTCCATTGCCCTGATCAATCAAAATGGCAAAATACCCTTTGCCGATCAGATCAAAAGGGTTTGAACTTTCATCTAGGCGGTCTTTATCAAAGCTCGCCCATGCACGGATACGGGCAGGTTCGCCCGCTTTTTCCGCACCGTAATAATCCGTTGCAATAATCCGAGCAGGCCCATCGCCGCGCACCTGCAAAGACAATTTCCATTTGAGATCGATGGTCTGTCCAATAAGCGCCGTAAGCAGCGCCATTTCGGTAACCAAAGCCTCGATTTTTGCCGGGTAATCATGCTGCGCAAGCACCTGATTGAGTAGCCCGTCAAGGCGACAAACCCGGCCGCGAATATCGCAACGGTCAAGCTGGAATGGAAGAACGGTATCATCCCAAGCGATTTGAGTGGTAAGAGACATCAGATATTCCTTGAACTGTTAGTAAAGAAATACCCTTTCTGCATTGCTTCGGCAACCAATTGGCAAAGGCAGCATCTTGATCCAATCCTTTGCAGAAACACGTTGAATTTTAAGAGATTTATTTGGACTCGAATCTTGTGAGACGAGGTTGAACCTGTTTATCTAATCAGACCGGCCAGAAGGCTGGGGCCTAATTTTCAGAACACGTGTGTGGTGCTTGGGAGCGCACGGGGTGGAGGAGGGTCCCGGGGGGTCGGGATCCTCCGTTTGTTTTCAGCCCATCAAACAACGCAAAAACCAAAGACCACTGCTACGTTCAAAAACTCCATACATCTCACCTTTGCCCTAGGTCAGCCTGCCGGAATTCCTGCCAATTCGCAAATGATGGTCCATTCGCCCGCCGTAACAGGCTGCACAGATAGGCGGCTGCTTTTAACCAAAACCATCTCCGTCAGCCTTGGGTCTGACTTGCACATCTCAAGCGTAACCGGGGTTCTAACTGGCTGTACCGCTTTAATCACAACGCAATCCCATCGGGCATCATCAGTTGTACTATCCTGACGGGCCTCTTCGATCACTTCAATAACGCCAACCACAGATTTTTCTTTCATTGAATGGTAGAAAAACCCGCGATCCCCTGTTTTCATGGCGCGCATATTGTTGCGCGCCTGATAATTACGCACGCCGTCCCATTCTTCGCCCACGTCCCCTTTTGCAACCTGGTCATCCCAACTCCAGGCGTTGGGCTCAGACTTGAACAGCCAATATGCCATTACCCGATCACCTTATTCCAGGCCGTCAGAGAGACTGATTCAAACAGGCCCGCCTTGGCATAGGGGTCATTCGCGGCCCAATCTTCTGCCTGTGCCATATTTTCAACATCAAGAATGACCAATGACCCACACATTGCACCGTTATCATCAAGAAACGGGCCAGCCTGGGCAACAATCCCGCTGGATTTCAGGTGTCCGACATGTGCTTCTCGGTTTTCAAGACGAATTTCCAAGGCACCGGGTTTGTCCCGACCTACAAGTGCAACAAGCATATTATTCCTTTCTGAGTGGGCGCGAGAGCAAACCTTCAGCCGCCTCCGCAAGTGTGATATTTCCAAGTGTCAACGCGGCCACGGTCTGCGTCAGAGGCAAATCAATCCCGGCATTTTTAGCAAGATGCGCCACTGCACGCGCCGTCGCAACACCCTCAGTTGTAATCTTTGGATCCGGTATTTTTCCAGCGCCCAAATCAAGGCCGTACTTATAATTGCGAGACTGGTCTGATGTGCATGTCAATGTCAGATCACCGAAGCCCGAAAGGCCCGTCAGTGTTTCGGGGCGTGCGCCCAAATGCGCAGCCAAGCGTTGCATTTCAGAAAAACCCCGCGTCATGATCGCAGCACGCGCACTTTCGCCAAGCTGCGCCCCCATAACCGCACCACAGGCAATAGCAACAACATTTTTCAATGCGCCGCCAAGTTCGGCACCAATCATGTCATCGGTCAAATAAAGGCGCACCACAGAGGTCGATAATTCACTTTGAAGCGCGCTTGCATATTTGTGATCACAGGCAAGCGTCATCGCCGTAGGCAACCCATTTGCAATGTCTCGCGCGAATCCCGGGCCAGTCAGAATGGCAGGAATTGCGCTGGGAACCGCATTTTTCAAAACGGTTGAAGTGCCGGAAAGGCTTTCAAGTTCAACCCCCTTACAGCATCCAATCAGCGTTTTCTTGTCGAATAGGGTCTCGTTTTCTCGAAGGAAAGCCCCGAGTTTCTGCATAGGCAGGCACAACAGTATCTTGTCAGATCTCGCCGCCTCTTCCAGCGAGGTTGTTGCTTTTAGGGTTTCAGAAAGACGGATCCCCGGCAGACGCGAGGTATTTTCATGTGTGGCATTAATTGCATTTACTGTTTGTTCTGACCGCGCCCAAAGTATGACTTCATGACCGTCGGCCGCGTGGCTTTGAGCCAAGGCTGTGCCAAAAGCGCCTGCACCAATGACTGATATTGTCATGCTTTTGCCCCCTTCTTTCCGGAACCCAACATAGATGCCTGCAACCTGTCCAACGGCCAACGCGGGCGGGCGGACAACGTTAAATCATCGCATGCGCCCTCACGAAACCGCAGCAAGCCTGCCCAAGCGATCATTGCGGCGTTGTCGGTGCAATATTGCATTTCTGGTGCGATGAATTTGACGCCCTTGCTTTCACAAACAGTCTCTAACGCGAGGCGAATACTACTATTCGCAGCAACGCCGCCTGCAACGGCCAGTGTCGGCATTGCCGGGCCATCTTCCATATATTGGTCAATAGCGCGTCTTGTTTTTTCTGCCAAAACGTCACTAACAGCCGCCTGAAAGCCCGCAGCAAGGTCGTTCACATCTTGCCGTTCCAATGTATTATCTTTTGTGATCACAGTGTTGCGCGCACGCAATACAGCAGTCTTCAAGCCAGAGAACGACATATCACACCCAGGCCGATCCAGCAGTGGCCGAGGTAGCGAAAAGCGTTTTGGATCACCGGACGTTGCCGCGCGCTCAACCGCCGGCCCGCCAGGTTGGTCCAAACCAGTGAGGCGTGCAACTTTGTCAAAGGCCTCGCCAGGTGCGTCATCAATCGTTCCGCCAAGCCGGTGAAATTCATCAATGCCGCGCACAATCAAGAACTGGCAATGGCCGCCAGAAACCAGCAGCATAAGCATCGGAAAACTCAGGGGCTCACTCAGCCCGGGTGACAACGCATGCCCGGCGAGGTGGTTCACGCCGACAAGGGGCAGGCCAGATCCTGCGCTCAACCCTTTGGCACACATCACGCCAGACAGAACGCCGCCAATCAAACCAGGCCCAGCGGTCACGGCAATTCCATCCAGCTCTGACAGCTTCAAACCGGAGGCATGCAGCGCTTGCTCAACGCAATGGTCAATCCGTTCCGCATGAGCACGGGCTGCGATTTCAGGCACGACCCCGCCAAAATCTGCATGTAGCGAAGTCTGGCCTTCGATCACATTCGAAAGCACCCCAGGGATTTCGCCAGACGTATGGCGTATGACCGCAGCGCCGGTGTCATCGCAGCTGCTCTCAAGGCCGAGGAAGGTCAGTGTTTTTTGCATGGCCATCATTTGTTGCGTGTTTACGTCTCTGCAGGTAACACCTGAAACATGCTCAGACAATCCCGCCCCTTCGTTCTTATGACCCGCCCGCATGCGCAATCCGAACGCTTCGCAGCAGAGCTTGCGGGAAGCGACGCAGAATTTCTAATTGCTCCCCTCATGAAAATTGAGCGGGTAAACGCGGATTTCCCACCGCATGACGGCGATTTTGTGCTGACTTCAGAGAATGCTTTGCGCACCCTCCCCGCAATTTATTGCCAGCCGGGCCAACGTGCGTTTTGCGTAGGCAAGCGTACAGCCAAAGCTGCGAGAGACCTGGGGTTTGACGCGGTTTCTGCCGACGGAAATGCAGATGATTTGCGTAACATGTTGTTAAACAGCGATATAAGTACAAAAATCTTGCACCTCAGCGGCGCACATCAGGCCAATGACATCTTGTCCGACGTACCCGGCTTGCAGCGCATTATCACCTATCAACAGACCGCTTTGAAGGCAGATCCACAAGCGACCGCACTCCTTCATGGAGAAACACAGGTTATACTTCCCCTATTTTCACCACGTTCCGCGCGTCTATTTTGCAATTTATACTCTGATATTGCGGCGCCAGTGCATATAATGGCCATAAGCAAGGCAACTGCAGACGCGGTCACTACGGAGGTCGCGACAAAAATAGACATTGCGGCCCAGCCCGATGGTGACAATATGAAGAAGATGGTTGCTGATTTAATAAAAGTGATTGGTAAAACGTGAGTGTGCATAAGAGGAACGGCCGGTGACAAAAGATCCGAAAACACCAGACGAACTGGAAACAGAGGCTTCTGAAGTACCCGTAGACGCATCGACAGAATTGGACGCTGAGGAGAAATCTTTGGCTGACGACGAAGAGATCACAACCGACGAGCCCCCAGCAGAAACCAGCGAGGATGTTTCCGAAACTGAGGAAACCCCAGTGGATACGCCAACTGAAACATCAGAAATTACCACGATGCCGCCACAGAAAGCATCGCCTCTTCCACTGATCATGGGCGGAGCAATAGCGGCCCTTATTGGGTTTTCTATATCCTTGGTGGTCCCGGATGGTTGGCCCGTTGGAAAAGCGGATACGTCTGAAATCACCGCACAACTTGATGTCCAAAGCGCCCAACTTACCGCTCTTGGCAATAGGGTTGATGGGTTAAATATCATTGATCCGAATACCGCAATTGCTCCGCTTGAAGCGAGAGTATCAGATGCGACTGAAGCCCTACGCAGCGATCTAAACGCAGTGCAGGAACAGTTGACATCACTAGGTCAACGTATTGAAACGCTTGAGAAACGCCCAATTTCGGGTGAATCCGCCTCTGATGATGCTGTTGCAGCCTATGAACGTGATGTTCAGGCCTTGCGCGATCAACTTGAAGGCCAGCGAGCAGAGATCGAAGCCATCCTTTCCGATGCGCAGACGCGTTCAATTGAGGCAGAAACCAACAGTAAATTCGCGCGCGCCACCACTGCGCTGAATGCGATTTCACGGGCCATTGATACGGGTGCTGAGTTCACAGCCCCCCTTGCTGAGCTCAACGATTTGAATATCTCGGTACCGGCAGCACTTTCTGAACAAACCACCGGAGCCGACACAATTGAGGCGCTTAAAGCGAACTTTACTGAACCTGCACGGCTTGCCCTGGATGCTAGCCTGCAAGCGGGTATGGACGACGGTTCCGTTTCGCGTGTTGGCGGTTTTTTACGACGCCAGCTTGGTATGCGATCACTGACACCACGTGAGGGCGATGATGCGAATGCCGTTCTGTCGCGCGCTGAATTTGCCCTGAGTGAAGGAAATGTTGCGGATGCGCTTTCCGAACTCACCGCTCTGCCAGAAAGCGGGCAAACGCTGATGGTAGAATGGGTTGCGCAGGCGACCACATATGAAGGCGTCACCCGCGCGCTTTCCGAATTAAATACCGCCGTTAACGCCGGCGCGTTTGCGACTGAATAAGGACATCACATGCTTTGGTCTTTGGTAAAAATCGTTTTCTTTATTGCACTTGTCGCAGTGCTGGCTTTCGCGGCTGGAAACTGGATGGATGCTGGCGAAGGCTTCACTTTGCATATTGCTGGCGAAGAATTCTCTCCCGGTCCATTGCAGTCTCTTATCGTTGTTGTCCTCCTGTTCCTCGCGGTCTGGCTGACAATTCGCCTCGCCGGGCTGTTATTGGCAGTTTTCCGATTTCTGAGCGGTGATGAAACCGCGATTTCACGTTGGTTTGATCGCAACCGTGAACGCAAAGGCTATGAAGCGCTGGCCGATGGCATGTTGGCGCTGGCTTCGGGTGAAGGTGCGCGCGCATTATCTCGGGCGGCAAAGGCTGAACGCTATTTGCGCAAGCCTCAGCTCACCAATTTGCTCAGCGCGCAGGCGGCTGAATTGATGGGCGACAGTGCCAAAGCCGAGGTGATTTACAAACGACTTCTTGAAGACGACAAAACCAGATTTGTTGGCGTGCGCGGGCTGATGAAACAGCGCCTTGACGCCGGCGAGACCGAAATTGCGCTAAAGCTTGCCGAGAAGGCTTTTTTGCTGAAGCCAAAGCACGAAGAAACTCAGGATATTCTTCTTGGCCTGCAGGCTGAAGACGATGATTGGGCTGGGGCGCGCGCCACACTCGCTGCGAAATTGCGCCATGGTGCAATCCCGCGTGATCTTCATCGTCGCCGTGATGCGGTTCTGGCACTGGCGAATGCCAGCAACCCGGACAATGATGAAACGGCCACCCATGCAGCAGCGTTAGAAGCCCATCGCTTGTCACCGGACCTGATTCCCGCCACCGTAATGGCCGTTCAGGCGCATCTGGCCGTGGGCAATAAACGTAAAGCAAGCAAAGCGGTACGTAACACATGGGCAAACGCCCCGCATCCTGATTTGGCCGCGGCATTTGCATCAATTGAACCAGATGAAACCCCGGACGCGCGCGTTAAGCGGTTCACGATCCTGACAAAAGCACATCCGGATCACGATGAAACCCGGATGTTACAGGCCGAACTTTTAATCGCTACTGAAGATTTTCCCGCTGCGCGCAAAGCCTTGGGTGATCTGGTGGAAACTTCACCTTCGGCCCGCGCTTTAACAATCATGGCGGCAGTAGAGCGTGGCGAGGGTGCCGACAATGCGATCGTACAAGGCTGGCTTGCCCGTGCCGTCACCGCCCGGCGTGGCCCGGCTTGGGTCTGTGAGAAGTGCAATACTGCGCATCATGACTGGGCCCCATTGTGCAAACGCTGTCAGGGGTTTGACACGCTTTCATGGAAAGAAACCACCGCAGACGAGGATCCAGCTTTGGCTGCGGCAGCAGGAATGCTACCCTTGATCACCGTTCCCAGCCTCAGTGAGTCGGTGAACACAGAAACCATGTCGCTGACTGAGGCGACTGCCGAGGATGCAGAAGTTTTGCCTGAGGGGGACGATGATGACCTCGAAAACCCTAGGGTGAAACAGGCTGAGGATTGACCGAAACTCGCCGCCCCCAAGCTTGATAATTCGGGAACCTGAAACCTACATGCGACGGCGCCCTCAACTTCAGAATTAGATTTCGGTCATTACATTCTGTTTTGAGGTTGCAAAAACGTCTTTTATTTGTATGTTAGCGCTATCATTATGGGTATTCATATCCGATGCCAGTCAGGAAAAGCCAGGATGACAGACCTTCATCAAACCATCTCCGATGTTACGACACGAATAGTCAAACGCAGCCAATCCACACGTTCCGCCTACCTTGACCGCATGCAAGCTGCGGCGAGCAAAGGCCCTTCGCGGGCGCATCTATCTTGCAGTGGGCAAGCACATGCCTATGCAGGCGCGGGACAGGATCAAGCGGCATTGGCAACAAAAAGTGCCGGGAACCTGGGAATTGTGACGGCCTACAACGACATGCTTTCGGCACACCAACCCTTTGAAACTTATCCGGAGGTCCTACGTCAGGCAGCGCGCGAAATGGGCGCAACAGCACAAGTGGCGGGCGGCGTTCCTGCGATGTGTGACGGGATAACACAGGGCGAAGCCGGGATGGAGCTTAGCCTGTTCTCACGCGATTTGATCGCCATGGCCGCGGGAATTGCGTTAAGTCACAACACCTTTGATGCCTCGGTCTATCTTGGTGTTTGCGATAAAATCGTGCCTGGCTTGGTTATTGCAGCACAATCTTTTGGCCATTTGCCTGCGGTGTTTGTGCCAGCCGGACCGATGGAAAGCGGAATTTCCAACGATGAAAAATCCAAGGTCCGTCAGCAATTTGCAGGTGGGGAATGCAGCCGCGAAACCTTGATGGCCGCAGAAATGGCCGCCTATCATGGGCCGGGAACTTGCACGTTTTATGGCACGGCCAACACCAACCAAATGTTGATGGAATTCATGGGGTTACACCTGCCTGGATCCAGCTTTGTGCCCCCTTCCGCGGACCTTCGCAAAGCTCTGACATTTGAGGCCGCACAACGTGCATTGTCGCTCAGTGCGCTGGGTGAGACTTATACACCAACATGCCAGATTCTGGATGAGAAGGCCTATGTGAACGGCATTGTTGGCTTGATGGCCACGGGCGGGTCAACCAACCTGCTGATCCACCTAATTGCGATGGCGCGGGCTGGCGGGATCATATTGGATATGCAGGATTTTTCCGATATTTCTGCGATTGTTCCACTGATGGCACGGGTCTATCCTAACGGGCTTGCGGATGTGAACCATTTCCACGCCGCGGGCGGGCTTGGCTATATGATCGGATCACTGCTGGAACATGGCTTCCTGCATCCGGACACCCAGACAGTCGCCGGTAAGGGCCTTTGGCACTACACCCGCGATCCCAAGCTAATTGACGGGCAGCTGACTTGGCAAGATGGGGCGGGCGAAAGCCTGAACGATCGGATTCTACGTCCAGCGAATGATGGCTTTCAAAGCAGCGGTGGCCTCGTGCAATTGCAGGGTCAACTTGGTTCCGCTGTTATGAAAATTTCCGCCGTCGCGCCGGAACACCGCATTGTTAAGGCGCCCGTACGGGTTTTCCATGATCAACTCTCCGTTAAGGAAGCATTCAAACGCGGCGAATTCACGGGTGACGTGATTGTTGTTGTACGTTTTCAGGGACCTAAAGCAAATGGAATGCCCGAACTGCACGCCTTAACACCCGTGCTTTCGATCCTTCAGGGGCGCGGGCACAAGGTCGCCTTACTGACGGATGGGCGGATGTCTGGGGCCTCCGGTAAAGTGCCTGCGGCGATCCACGTCACGCCCGAAGCGATGGATGGCGGTATGATTGCGCGGCTTATCGATGGCGATATTTTGCAGCTAGACGCGGAAAATGGAACAGTAGATATTCTGACCGATGGCGTCGCTGATCGCGCGCCTGCGCAGGCAGATTTATCGGGAAATGAAATGGGCGTTGGACGCGAACTATTTGCTGCTTTCCGCAAGTCAGTGGGATCAGTCACCAGCGGTGCGACGATTTTTGGAGAGACACAATGAATTCACAACCCTCACGCGACGCAATCCGCAAAACCTGCAATCTTGCCCCAATTGTACCAGTGCTTGTGGTGCATGATGTGACCCATGCGCGCCCGCTGGCCGAAGCTTTGGTGCGCGGTGGCCTGCCAGCACTTGAAGTCACGTTACGCACACCGGTAGCGCTTGAAGTAATAGCTGAAATGGCAAAGGTTCCCGGCGCGGTTGTTGGCGCAGGCACCGTTTTGACGGCGCATGAAGTCAATGCAGTGAAAGCCGCCGGGGCACAATTCGCGGTATCTCCTGGCGCGACAGATACATTATTGACGGCCTGTGAAACCTTGCAATTGCCACTGCTACCAGGTGCCTCCAGCGCAAGTGAAGCCATGGTTTTGCTGGAACGAGGATATGATATCCAAAAGTTCTTCCCTGCTGAGGCCGCAGGTGGCACAGCAATGCTGAAATCCCTTGGCGGACCTTTGCCACAGATTTCGTTCTGTCCCACTGGTGGTGTTAGCCCGCAAAATGCGTTGGATTATCTGAGGCTGAAGAATGTTATCTGTGCTGGCGGCAGCTGGGTTGCACCACATGATGCAATTGAAGCCGGAGATTGGGACAGGATCGAGACTCTCGCATGCGCCGCCAGTCAACTTTCCTAAAGTCCTAGTAAGTTTGAACGGTCCCTCCAAACTTTGGGAGACAATGAAGCGCGCGGAAATCTAACAACATTCATCCTTCGCCATTGGATGAAGCCCTAGTTCTCACCTTCCGGGCCGCTGTATTCGAGCAATACTGCCGAAACATCATCCGGAAAATTACTTCCGCCTGAGTATTCCGTCAGATGCAAAATCATTGCCTCCAGCAAATCTTCCCCTTTCAATCCGGCGCTGGCCTCCATGAAGGCACGTATTCCCTCGTCATCCAAAAGGTTTTGGTCTGGATCTGGGCACTCAGTCACCCCATCAGATGGGATGATAATTCGGTCTCCGGGTGACAGCTTCGCTTTAAAATCTGTGTAGCAGGCAGCATCAATCAACCCCACGGGCATTCCGCCGGTACCAATAGATTCACTACTGCCGTCAGCCCGCTGGATCACCGGATGTGGGTGCCCAGCCTGGCAAAGCGTTATTTCACCTGACCGCAGATCAACATTCGCGATCAAAAGCGTGAAGTAATGCTCCGTCTCCATCTCATTCATCACAATTGTGTTCAAGAGGTCCGCCGCATCTGCGGGATTGCGCAAGCGGAACCCACCGTTTTCATCGGTTTCAAGCGCTACGTTTTGCTCGGGCGATCGGCCAGAAAGATTGCCAGCAAGTCGCGCCGTCATAAGCGCCGAAGTAATTCCATGGCCTGAAACATCAATTCCCCAAACGCCAATCTGATGCTCATCGACCTGGAAAAATCCCACAAGATCACCACCTACATGACCGCTAGATCGCAAACTAAGCGACACTTGAGCCGACCCAAAATCTCGAAATCTTTCACGAATCAGCGATTCTTGCAGCTTTTTCGCCTCTAACAGATCGCGATCCATCATATTATACAGCTCTGTAAGCTCCATTAGCGTTGCAGAAACCAGCCGATTTTTTTCCTGCAACTCACTTTCCATTTTCAGAATGCGCTCCCCGGCAGAAATACGCGCCCGCAACTCATCGGCATTCACAGGTTTGGTCAGGAAATCATCGGCACCAACTTCCAACCCGCGCGCGACTTCTCCTTTTTCACTTTTGGAGGTCAGCAAAATGAAATAACCATAACCTTTGCGTTCTAGCTTCCGAAACTCTTCGCAGAACTCCAGACCATTCATACCGGGCATCATCCAATCACTCAGCACAAAATCCACATGTCGGGATTTACAAATTTCCATGGCAAGGTGGCCAGATTCAACCTCAACCACCTCAAACCCCCAACGATTCAACATGGCCGACAAAATTTTTCGCTGCACTTTGCTGTCATCAACCACAAGCACGACACGACACTCTTCTTCAACGGAAGAGTAATCAGCTTCTACAAATTCTTGTGGGTCCTGCCTAAGTGCAGCTTCTTTCATTACTTGTGCCGTTCAACTGGTTTCACTTCTTCTGCTCTATCCGGTTGCGCTTAAGACTTAGTGAATCACGTCAAAGCATTTCCCTGCATTCATTAAACCGCCGCTAACTTTCATGCGATATCAAACAACTGAACAAACTCAGGTGGACAAATGATAGACTGGGAACGGGTTGAAGAATTGAAACAAGAAGTCGGCGCAGATGATTTTGCTGAAGTCGTGGAATTGTTTCTTGAAGAAGTGGAAGACACCATAACCCGCATGAAAGATACACCAACACTTGGCACCCTCGAAGACGACCTACACTTCCTGAAAGGCAGCGCCTTAAACCTTGGGTTTTCACGATTCAGCAGCCTTTGTCAGACCGGGGAGACCGCTGCGGCGGGGGGAGAGGGCAACACAATATCGCTCCCGAAAATCTTCGCTTGTTATGACAGCTCGCGGGTCGAATTCCTTTCCCGCGTGCACGCCTAAGCCAATACACCGCGCAAATGAATTTCAAGGCTTTCACGGCAACCCTTGCTCCTCCCTGTAAAAGCGGGTAATCGCGAAGCGGTTATGCTACGAAGGAGCCCGTCATGTCTGCGCCGAAAAAAGTTGTTCTCGCCTATTCCGGGGGTCTTGATACCTCAATCATCCTGAAATGGCTGCAAACCGAATATGGTTGCGAAGTGGTGACATTCACCGCCGATCTTGGCCAGGGTGAAGAGCTTGAGCCAGCACGTGCCAAGGCTGAACTGCTTGGGATCAAACCTGAAAACATCTATATTGAAGATGTGCGCGAAGAATTCGTACGTGATTTCGTCTTCCCAATGTTCCGCGCCAATGCGGTTTACGAAGGCCTCTACCTGCTCGGCACATCCATCGCGCGCCCTCTGATCTCCAAGCGTCTTGTTGAGATCGCCGCAGAAGTTGGCGCAGATGCTGTCGCCCACGGCGCGACCGGCAAAGGCAACGACCAGGTTCGTTTTGAATT
>Ga0209395_1006819_pt1 | contig 12197 bp, 16 predicted proteins | sample GOMGulsemesocosm_3_FD_184635 | JGI IMG/M metagenome (GOLD analysis project Ga0209395, IMG submission 184635) | Methane-oxidizing microbial communities from mesocosms in the Gulf of Mexico - GOM9D Gulf of Mexico (SPAdes) (version 2) | ecosystem: Environmental > Aquatic > Marine > Cold seeps... | reverse complement strand
CTTGTTGGAGGTAATTACCAGCAACTTAACCTTTTTTCATCTGGAATGCACTGATAGTGGCAGACAGTTGTCCCGATAGCTTGGCTAGGGAGTCACTACTTGAGGCAATCTCTTCTGAGCCATTAGCGGTTTGTTCCACTCGGCTTTGAATCTCCAATATGTTTTTGTTTATATCCTCTACAGTGTTGCTCTGTTGGTCACTGGCGGTGGCTATTAAGGTGTTCATACTGCTGATAATGTCGATAGATTCTTGGATTTCAGTGAGAGAGGCTACTGCGATGGTGGAATCTTCTACACAGCGAATAGCTTTTTGCTGTGATCGGCTCATAACAGTGACGGCCTCACTGGAATTTTCCTGTAAAGTGCCGATCATAGATTGAATCTCTTGCGTTGCACTTTGTGTACGTTGCGCTAATATTCTCACTTCATCGGCAACCACTGAGAAACCACGGCCTTGTTCTCCTGCGCGGGCCGCTTCTATCGCCGCATTTAATGCCAGTAAGTTGGTTTGCTCGGCAATACCGCGAATGACATCTAACACAGTCGTGATTGTATCACTGCTCTGCCCGACATCTTGGATGACTTTAGAGGCTGTTGTAATCTCTTCTGAAAGTTGCTTAATGCTTTCTATCGCGTGCAATCCCTGCTCTTTACCTTTAACGGCTAGTGAGTCAGATGCTAATGCAGCTTGCGCTGCTTGGTTGGCGTTTTTAGCAATGTGTTGCACGGTTGTAACCATCTGTTCAGTGGCACTTGATACATGAATGATGGACGATTGTTGGCTGCCAATCGATTGGTCGGTTTTTTCTGCGGTGTCGGTTAGTTGAATAGATGCATTATTAATAGATTCCACAGAATTGCTCACTTCTTTTACTAAGTGTTGGATGTTGGAAACAAACTTATTGAATGATGCCGCTAGCGCGGCCAATTCATTTTTGCCCTCTACCTGAATTCGGCTGTTGAGATCTGCATCTCCTTCGCTAATACCTTCCATGGAATTGACAATACGCATGAGCGGATTAAATATTTCTTTTATGGTTAACACAATGGTTGAGATGATTAACACGGCGACAATTAATTGCAGGGCAAATTGTAAATTCAACCAAAATGAGACGCGCTCAGTGATAGTTGTTAAGTTAGCCGCAGTGCGCGAATCTAGTTCGGCAAAGAATTTGTTGACAGGCCCCATTATTTTACTCACTTCAGCGTGGTAATTTTGGTCAAACAGAATCCGCAGAGCAAACTCACTATGACTTTCAAGTGGTTTTGGCAGAAAGGGGCCAGCGATAACGTTGCTATCGCGAATTGTCTCCATTGCTTGGGTTTCAGTGGCGATTAAGTCGTTAGATAGCTGACCTGCTTTAGCCAGCAAAGCAAACTCGCTATCCGAGAAATTCAGTTCTTTCATTATATCGCTCTGTTTAACTACTTTAGAGCGATAGAGAGATTTATTGACGTAACTAGGTCTGGGGCTTTCGCCATTGCGCCACTTAACAATATCCCAATAGGCATCCCAATATTGCTGCTCACCTGTCGCCACATAAGTGCGAGATAGCTTAGTGAGATCAGCGGACGTCTTACTAAATTCTTTGGCGACGACATAGGATAGATGGCGATTATTACTGATCTGCAATTGCTCAGCGTTGAGTTGCGCGGAGTAGTTACTGGTTATTGTTGCAGCGAGTGTCGCAACTAGTACCAAGGAAAATATGATAATTAATTTTATTCTAATAGTCATAATATCAAATCTCTATCACGGTTAGATGGTTATCCAAGACAAAATAGAAGTGCATTTATACTTGGATGGATTGCAGAGTACAATTAGCCTTTTTGCGATGTATTGCTCTAATATTAGATTAATATTTTGAAAATTACAGGAAAATGCCACTCTTAATATCAGTACTTAAATCGCAAGTTGACAGCCTGAGAAGAAAGTCTAGTTGAATGTCGCGAAGATGCATTGTGACAGTGTGAAAGTAGGAGAAATTCTGATCAACACTGCTTTGGAATTCAGTTAACTAACGTTGAACTTATTCGCCTCGATTTTTGTTAATGTTAAGGGGCGATAAAAAGTGCTAATACAACTCTTTTCTGATTCAGAGATTGTCCAGAGGCGGATTAATTGTCGGCAATGATATTGGAATTGAGGTTGTGCAGGGAGCACCAAATTTGGCTGCAGGCTAAGCACACCAGGTAAGAGCGTGAACTATCTAAAACGTCACTAAGATGCTGGTGTTTTAATTAGTGATATCAAACATTGCTAGTGATGCAATGACAAATAGTCAGCAATAATATTAGGCGAGATTCAGCAGCTGTAATACTTGGCTTTGTTGCGCGTTGGCCTGACCCAATAATGCGATTTCTACATCCCGCTGCAGCAGCTGTTTGGTCTGCTCTGAGATAGCCTTCGCATAGTCAGTATCTTCAATTTGTGAGCGAGCACTGGCTTGATTAATGGTCGCGCTAGTCAGGTTCGCACTCGTGCTATCAAGTCGGTTTTGGGCGGCACCAAAAGTGCTATTTGCCGCATCGCTAATAGTTAAAGCTTGATCTATGCTGTCTAGTGTATCGCTAAGGCTATCGCTGGTGAAATCGATGTCAAATAAGCCAGCATTGGAAAAATCAGTGTTTAAATCAAAACCTGCCACCGTTTGTTGCTGATCACTGTCAGCGCCGGTCTGTAAAGTAAGGGGGTCACTGTTGTTAAGCAGCGATTGGTTATTGAACTGATTGTTAGCTAAGATATCGGTTATGCCGGCGAGTAACCCCTCAGCCTGTTTCTGAATTGATGCTACGTCACTGCTGTTTAAAGTGCCGTTAGCGCTTTGTAATCCCAGCTCTCTCAGTTGTTGCAAACTGTCTGTAATTTGAGAGACGCCATCTTGAGCCACCTGCAGGGCAGACACTCCGTCAATAATGTTGCGATGGGCAGCACTGTTACCATTAATTTGACTATCTAATTGCGAAATCAGTGCAATGGCAGCGGGAGAATCAGCAGCGCTATTGACTTGTTTACCGCTGGCAATTTGCGTGGCACTGGTCGCTATACTACTAGTAAGGCTGCTATTTAAACCTGTAGATGTGACGTCCATTACTTTCTCCATTTAGCTGCATTGATGCTTTTAGAGTTGCTATCACCTCGTAGTATAGGTTAAATTTTTTGAACCTAGTATGAAAATCAATCAATTTACAATAATGGCTTTACAGATTCGCGTGGTCAGTGACAGGAATATCACCTTCATTTAACGCATCTAGCACTTGGCAGTGAATGGAGTCTCCCGCTTGGCAGCTATTAACGATAGCGGTTAGTTCTTCTTCTAACGCTTGCAGCTTTTCAACTTTTTTTTGCACCTCAAGAAGGTGCTGCTTAGCGATGCTATGTGCTTCATGAGGTGAATGTTTGGCGCAGGTTTGCAAGTGAATTAGCTGGCGGATCTCTTTGAGGCTAAAGCCTAATGCCCTACTGTGGCGAATGAATAACAGTCTCTTAAGATGATCTTGATGGTAGCGGCGTTGGTTGCCTGGGTTGCGCGAGGTTGCAGGGATCAATTCGATATCTTCATAGTAACGAATCGTTGGTATCTTGCACTGCGTCAATTTCGATAATTGTCCTATGCTGTAAATTGTCATAAAGCACACCTTGCATATAATGTCGAAAAAGCCTTGAAGCTCTAGTTACTAGAGCTTTTATTATATACCTACACCTCTCAATCATTAAATAGGAGATATAACATGGCGGGTTGTTGTAATGGTAAACACAGCTTCGATGGTTTAAGTGATCATTATAAGCGTATTTTATACTGGGTTATTGGCATTAATGCACTGATGTTTATCGTAGAAATGGCGGCAGGTATCGGTGCACAATCGCAGGCATTACAGGCTGATGCTTTAGATTTTCTCGCAGATACTTTAACTTATGGTTTAAGTTTATGGGCCATAGGAAAAGCGCTCTCGATTAGAAGTAACGCTGCAATAATTAAAAGTATTAGCTTGTTATTGATGGCTTTATGGGTCAGTGGCTCCACTATCTATCGTTTATTTATATTGAATACTCCTGAAGCTTATACAATGGGAGCTGTCGCTATTGCTGCCTTTTCGGCAAATGTCATTAGTGTTGTGTTGCTACGGGAGTATAAAGATGGCGATGCTAATGTGCGCTCCGTATGGTTGTGTAGTCGCAATGATGCGATTGGCAATTTAGTGGTGTTAATAGCAGCGCTAGGCGTGTGGGGTACTGGAACTGCTTGGCCTGATTTATTAGTAGCATTTTTGCTCGCGGCACTATTTTTGTCTTCTGCTTGGCAAATTTTAAGACAGAGTTTAGCGGAAAAGAAATTAGTGCTACAAGAGAGAAGCAGTAAGGGGCATGTTCATTAGCGATGTAGTTTTGGCCCAAAAGATGACTAACTGTGTTAGTCATCTTCACTCGTATATATTCGAAGATAGTCAGGGACAATCATCGCTATATTTGCTCCTGATAAAGTTGCAGTGGCTAGCTACTTTAGTACATAGGTTTATACTGGCAGATTCAAAATCGATAGAGTATATGCATATGAGTCAAAGGATTGAGTATTTTATTGTGGATTTAGATGGCTGTGTAACAGATCCATTTTCTAGCCCTGACTGGGAGCTTCTCTCGCAATTACGGGCGCTTTCGGATCGCACTTTAGTAGATGATAATGTGCCGAAATTGAGTATCTGTACCGGCCGACCTGCCCCTTATACAGAAGCGGTAGGGCAGTGGCTCAATGTACAAGTACCAGTACTGTTTGAATCGGGTGCAGGGATGTTAGATTTAGCTACCCAGCAAGTGCGGTGGAATCCGGCACTGCCCGATAATGCACTTGAAGTTAGCGGGCAGGTAAAGCGCTATATTAAGCAGCTGCAACAGGAATTTCCCGATGTGCAACCTGAATCTAGTAAGCAGATTGATGCGGGGTTTGTCTGCGCTGAAAGCAAACCCATGCAACAATTAGCAACCATCTTTAGTAAGCATGTAGCAAATCATTTTCCGATGTTTGAATTGCATGGCACGGATATTTCTATCAGTGCGATATGGCCCTGTGCCAATAAAGGTTCAGGTATCGATTGGTTTTGTAGGGAGATGAAGGTTGAGCCTGCAAATGTCGCCTATATCGGGGATACTTCCGGTGACTTACCGGCAATTGCGAGAGCGGGCATCAGCTTTACGCCACAAAATGGCGGGGTTGAAAACAAACAACAAGCTGATTTTGTAACAAAAGGATATTCAACAGCAGGGGTTGTAGAGGCCTGGCATCAATTAATTGCCCACAATCAGTCAATAGTAGCTTGAGGCGTAGCAAGACAGGCACTAACGAGTGTCGAGGTGAGTAGTATCTGTCCTTACAATAGGAAACAAAAATAGCGGTCAGCATTGACTCCCCCTCAGTGCTACTGACAGCTGAAACTAACGGCTAGCTCTTTATCGCCGTTGTTTTACCTTGACACTATGGGTGGGGGCAAAGTGGGCGGGTAAGTGAAAAGGACAAATGCACCGGTATTTCTTGGTTTACACCGCCGATATTGCCTGCGCCTGAGAATATTTTGCTGACGGCACTTTTTTGAGTCTCAGATAGGCAAGATCCAGCACGACTATCTGAACAACTGGACACATCTGGCAGTTAAGCTAAAATTGCTCTGGCAGGCATGGCGATCTTGAACCAGTCTATCTTTGATGCCATCGAGAGCATCACATTTCCTCAAGATATTACTCGTGAGCATGGTTCTTTCAATGTCAGTAAACACAGTACTTAAATCATTAATATCGGTCCCTGGGATACTGGCATAAAGCTGTGCACCGGCAATGTTGGCTGTAGCTGCTAGCGGTAAATTATAACCAGGAGCACCAATGAGATACCCATCGTAATCGTTAGCGTAGCGAGTTGCTGCTACTAGGGTATGCCTAGCGCCGCTTGAGCAGCCGCCGATATAAGAGCGATCAGGACCCTTACCATAAGCATTTAAAATCAGAGCTTTGGCGATGGGGGTAATTTTCCAACGGCTTGATAGCCGTAATCCAAAAGCGCTTGAAAATCATGCCCGAAGCTAGGACCTCTGGAGCTGTGTCCAGCATCTGAACGGATTACTGCGAACTCTTGAACCAGGGTAATAGTCAAAGGACTTCCGCCAGAAGTGAAATCTTGAACGAGTTTGATCGAGCCATCTATACCACCGTTGCCTGGATAAAAATAACGTTCATTCCATTGTTTGGGTAGACGCATTTCAAAGCCTATAAGGTAGTTTTTTCCATCAAAGGCGGTGCGTTGATGCTAAGCGGGGGTCACTAAACAGTGCTCAGCTATATTTTGGCCGGCTAACACAAGCTGTCCACTTCCGACAGTAGTAAAGTCGGTGATACGGGTGTTCTCGAAGGAAAAGGAAGATACAATATGATCACAAGATATCTGTAAAGTAGCAGGTATGGCAGGTGTTAGTTACAGAATTATTCCGTTATTAGCTTGAGCGGTGTTGGTGAGTGCACAAGTCATAATAATATCGATAAAGCCAGCGATGGGTGGTTTATACATTGTTGGTTCCTCCATGTTTTATAGAGAAAATTAGCACTAGCCAAAACGCTTGGTCAAACCATTAGCCAGCAACGATGAAGGCAGTAAAAGAGCAAAAAACCCTTAGATGCTCTATTGTTGTTAGGGTAAACAGTATCTGAACTCATCAAAAAACTTATGGCAGTAGTCAATAATTGAATTAGTAGCCTTAGAAAAAGAGAGAGGTTTGATATTTTGACTGCACAAAGAAGCAATTTATTAAGGCCAGACTTTGCTAACGATAGGCCCACAAAATCAAGTAACATGTTGTTATTTAGTTTAAATACAGGTAGTAATTAAGACTTGTAGAAGATTGAGAGGTGCCAGTGTATAAAAATATATTAAAAAAAGTGCGCCGTAGATTATTATTTATCCGACTATTCATATAAAATAGTGCGCATTTTTAATTTCGATTAAAAATAATCGTATAAAACCAACTGTAAAATTAGGAATTTTGATTCAATGAGTAATAAATCCTTTGTTCGTCAGCGCATCTGTATTTACGCAGGACAAGATGTTGACCCAGATAACGATGAACAAGTAGGGAACATTCTTCGGTTCAAGTTAGGCATTAAATTACCGCAACGCACTTCTATGGATGACTCTTTATCATCTTCAACTAGTGATCATGAAATAATTACACTTATCAAAAAATATCGGGCTATGCGTTAAGCGAGCAAATATTTGTTAGGTAGGTGAGCACCTGTAATAAATCAGCGATATCATTAATTTGGTTATATTGATTATGCGGGTGCCTGCATTTTAAGTGTGTCTATGCTAAGTGCATAATTGTCAATTGCTTGAATAACTGCTGGTCTTCGTCAATGCCTGCTCACTCAAGCTTGCTATGTCGTGACCAATGCAAATTTTACCCGTGAGTCCCTCTGCTAAAAAACCCAGTCGATGATTGGTAGGTCAAAGCAATCACTGGCAGCTGTGCTAAGAATGCAGTCCGGTTTTCTCGCATTTATATTGTTTTATTTAAAGTTTTAATGACTGATGGTATGTGTGGGTACGGAAGTCTTTGTAATGATTCGAACAGTGGCGAAAATGCCTATGTTGAAATTGATAGTGTGGCTTTGCTGTGCGGTGCAAGTGGCAGCGGTAGATGCAAGAACCACGACGAATTCAAAAATACGTCATTCCATGGTCGATGCTGTAGTGCTGCACTCCATAGGTGGTCCTTACTGTAAAAGCGATAAAGTGGAGTATTCTCGTGCACCGGGCGATGCGCTGCGTTGGCGCAGCTTTTTTGAGCGTCACAAAGTGTTGGGCATTCATTACGTTGTCGACAGGCAAGGGCGTGTTTTGTCGAGCGTCGCAGAAAACCGAATTGCTAATCACGCGCTGGGTTGGAATGAGCGCTCGATTGGCATCGAATTGGTGAATGATGGCGACGGGCAGGACTTGTTTCCTCAAGCGCAATGGCTAGCTGTTCAGAAATTAGTGAATGGAATAATAGCGCGGCATCCGAAGATTAATGCAAATCGGGTGTTTAGGCATTCTGACATTGATCACCGAATATTTGTATGTGGGAGAGCCAAAATTAAGCAAAAACAAGATCCGGGAAAAGGTTTTGATTACCCGAAGTTTGTTAGCAGCCTCGATTAAATTGCCGTTTTTTTTGTGTCAGACAGTGTTCCTGGGCGTTATAAATACGCTGGATCAGGCGGTATTGAGGGGGTTTGAAGAAAAGAAGGTAAATGCGCTGCAGTTATGGTTAAAAAACATACCGCAGAGGTTGACTATTGAAGCTGACATGAGTAGAATTTGCGTCCCTTTCAACGAAGGGGAGGCAGTTTACTGCCTTACTAAAACTTAAATAAGTGTGATCAGAATGCAAAACCAGAAAATCAGAATACGTCTGAAAGCGTTTGATCATCGCCTGATCGACACCTCCGCGTTAGAAATCGTAGAAACTGCGAAACGTACAGGTGCTCAGGTGCGTGGTCCGATCCCTCTTCCTACTCGCAAAGAGCGCGTAACCATATTGACATCACCGCATGTAAACAAAGATGCACGTGACCAATATGAAATACGTACTCATAAGCGTGTTCTAGACATCGTTGAGCCAACAGAAAAAACTGTTGATGCTCTAATGAAGCTAGATCTTGCTGCAGGTGTGGAAGTTCAGATTAGCCTAGGTTAATCAACGCGCTCAGAATATTTATTTAAAATGAAGCGCTATTTGTGGAAGGCTCCTGAAATGGGCCACCGTAGTGGGTTACAGTCCCGTACACAACTGGCAAGAGGTATATAAAATGTCTGTAGGTTTAATCGGACGAAAAGCGGGTATGACTCGCGTCTTCACTGAAGATGGCGTATCCGTGCCAGTCACGGTCATCGAGGTGGATCCGAACCGTGTTACACAGGTCAAAACAGCTGAAACTGATGGTTATCAAGCTATTCAAGTGACTACTGGTGCAGTTAAGACTAACCGTCTTAACAAGCCAAAAGCTGGTCACTATGCTAAAGCTAATGTAGAAGCGGGCCGCGGTTTATGGGAGTTCCGCCTGTCGGGTGACGAAAGTATCAATGTTGGTGATTCACTAACAGTTGAGCGCTTTGAAGTCGGTCAGAAAGTCGATGTTACAGGAACGTCCAAAGGTAAGGGCTTCCAGGGTGCAGTTAAGCGTTGGAATTTCCAAATGCAAGACGCTACTCACGGTAACTCACTATCTCACCGTGCTCCAGGTTCTATCGGTCAGTGTCAAACTCCTGGTCGTGTTTGGAAAGGCAAGAAGATGGCAGGTCAAATGGGCAACGTGCAAAGCACAGTCCAGACTTTAGAAGTGATACGTGTAGACGTAGAGCGCGGCCTGTTATTGATCAAGGGTGCTGTACCAGGTGCAACTGGCGGTGACGTAATTGTTAAACCAGCTGTTAAAGTTGGCGCCTAAGGAGACTTGAAATGAACCTAAATCTAACTGGAACTACAGGATCGGTCGAAGTATCCGATGCTACGTTCGGTAAGGACTTTAACGAGGCACTTGTTCATCAAGTTGTCACAGCTTATTTAGCTGGTGCTCGTCAAGGTACCAAAGCACAAAAGACGCGTTCAGACGTTTCTGGCGGCGGCGCTAAGCCGTTCCGTCAAAAAGGTACTGGTCGTGCACGTGCTGGTACTATCCGCTCGCCACTATGGCGTTCAGGTGGTACTACATTTGCTGCTCGCCCTCGCGATTTTAGCCAGAAAGTTAACAAGAAAATGTATCGTGCTGCGATGCGTTGCATCTTGTCTGAGCTAGTTCGTCAAGAGCGTCTAGTAGTAGTTGATAGCTTCACTGTTGAAGCACCAAAGACTAAGCAGTTCATCGCTAAGATGGATGAGTACAGTTTACAAAATGCGCTTCTGATCACTGAAGATGTAGAAATTAACTTGTACTTAGCTGCACGTAACGTGCCATATGTTGATGTTCGCGACGCTGCTGGTATCGATCCAGTAAGCCTTGTTGGCTTCGATAAAGTGCTAGTTACTGTAGCTGCTCTGAAGAAAATTGAAGAGGTGTTGTCATGAATCAGGAACGCCTATATCAAGTACTACTTGGACCACACATTTCTGAAAAGGCAACTATCATCGCTGACGCAAGCCAGCAAGTTGTATTTCGTGTGGCTAAAGACGCAACTAAAGTTGAAGTCAAAGAAGCGGTTGAGAAATTGTTTAACGTATCAGTTAAGCGTGTAAACATCCTCAATGCAAAAGGTAAGACCAAACGCACTGCAAATGGCTTAGGCAAGCGCAGTGACGTACGCAAGGCATATGTTTGTCTAGCGGATGGCTCTGAAATTGATTTCCTCGGGGAATAAGGGGCTAACAAATGGCTATTATTAAGACAAAGCCGACCTCTGCTGGACGTCGTCACTTAGTTAAGGTTGTCACTGCAGATCTGCATAAAGGCAAACCTTTGGCTTCGTTGGTCGAGAAGAAAAGCAAGAGCGGTGGACGTAACAACAACGGTCGCATTACGACTCGTCACATTGGTGGCGGTCATAAGCAGCATTACCGTATGGTTGATTTTCGTCGCAATAAAGAAGGTATTCCAGCGACTGTAGAGCGCATCGAATACGATCCAAACCGTTCAGCGCATCTTGCATTACTATGTTATGCAGATGGTGAGCGTCGTTACATTATTGCTCCAAAAGGCGTTAGTGCAGGTGATAAGTTGGTTTCTGGCCCACAAGCTGAAATCAAGGCTGGCAACAGCATGCCAATCCGCAATATGCCTTTAGGTTCTGTGATTCACTGTGTTGAGCTTAAGCCTGGTAAGGGTGCGCAAATCGCGCGTTCTGCTGGTACCTACGCACAACTAGTTGCCCGTGAAGGAATGTACGCTACTCTGCGTCTTCGTTCTGGCGAAATGCGTAAAGTGCTCGTTGAGTGTATTGCGACTTTCGGTGAAGTTGGTAACGGTGAGCATAGCCTTCGTCGTCTGGGTAAAGCTGGTGCTAAGCGCTGGTTAGGTGTTCGTCCTACCGTTCGTGGTGTGGCGATGAACCCAGTTGATCACCCACATGGTGGTGGTGAAGGTCGTACCTCTGGTGGACGTCACCCTGTTACTCCATGGGGCGTGCCTACTAAGGGCTATAAAACACGTAAGAACAAGCGTACAGACAAGTTAATCGTCCGTCGCCGTTCTGCTAAGTAATTAAATTGAGGATATAGCTGTGCCACGTTCACTGAAGAAAGGTCCATTTATCGACCTTCACCTGTTGAAAAAGGTAGAAGCTGCAATCGATGCAGGCGAACGCCGTCCAATTAAGACTTGGTCTCGTCGCTCTACAATCTTTCCACATTTTGTTGGATTGACTATTGCAGTTCACAACGGCCGCCAGCACGTTCCAGTTTTCGTAACTGAAGACATGGTAGGCCACAAACTCGGCGAATTTGCAGGAACACGTACATACCGTGGTCACTCTGCAGATAAAAAAGCCAAACGCTAAGGGGATAGATGATGGAAGTCGCTGCAAAGCTAAACGGCGCCCGCATTTCTGCTCAGAAAGTGCGTTTGGTAGCCGATCAAATTAGAGGTAAATCAATTGCAGAAGCGCTGGACATTTTAACGTTCAGTCCTAAAAAAGCTGCAGTTATCGTCAAGAAAGTGTTGGAGTCTGCTATTGCAAACGCCGAGCACAATGAAGGCGCTGACATTGATGAGCTTCGTGTGTCTACAATCTTCGTTGACGAAGGTGTGACAATGAAACGAATTAGTCCACGTGCTAAAGGTCGTGCTGACCGCATCCTTAAGCGTAACTCTCACATCACCGTTAAGGTGTCTGATTAAGCGCTAGGAGACTTATCATGGGTCAAAAGATACATCCAACGGGTATCCGTCTTGGTATTGTTAAAGATCATACTTCTGTATGGTATGCAGACAAAGGCGAATACGCTGTTAAATTATTAAGCGATCTTAAAGTACGTAAGTACTTGGAAGAGAAGCTAGTTAACGCATCTGTAAGCCGCATCGAAATCGAGCGTCCTGCACAGAATGCTAAAATCACCATTTTTACTGCACGTCCTGGGATTGTGATCGGTAAGAAAGGTGAAGATGTAGAGAAGCTACGTAATGCATGCTCTAAGATGATGGGCGTACCTGCTCACATCAACATCGAAGAAATTCGCAAGCCTGAGCT
>Ga0209395_1006817_pt1 | contig 12199 bp, 11 predicted proteins | sample GOMGulsemesocosm_3_FD_184635 | JGI IMG/M metagenome (GOLD analysis project Ga0209395, IMG submission 184635) | Methane-oxidizing microbial communities from mesocosms in the Gulf of Mexico - GOM9D Gulf of Mexico (SPAdes) (version 2) | ecosystem: Environmental > Aquatic > Marine > Cold seeps... | reverse complement strand
TGGCAGCAGCGTACGGGATTTTGGGGCCGGAGGGTTTCAAAAGCGGGGTGTAGGGCAATCCTACGCCCCGTTTCAATAAACACTGCCCTCGCCCTCTTATCGCTGCCCTTTCAACATCCACCGCCGGGCTTCCGGCCCGGCCCCAAAACAAAAGCTGCCCCGCCGGAGGCTCCTATCAAGGGCGCGAAGCGCCCGCACCCCGCGCAGCGGGGAATGTCGATCAAATGATGGAATTCAAGGGGGGTCTTGTAACACCCCCCTCCACGAATACGAAAGCAAAGGAGAGAGTAAATGGACGTATTACACAGTGGGTTTGATGGCCTGAAGTTCACCATCGGAACGGACATCCCACCAGAGCTGCGATCCAGACTCGCAGAGGCCAAAGCGGAAGCCGTGAAGACAAATCGAAATACCGTCGTAGATATCGGTGGTGTATCGTTTGCGGTGCGCAGAACCGGCGGATCCGCGTTTTCCGTAACCACTGGCACATACGGCGCAGAATGGTATTTTCTCGATCCTGAGAACCGCCCTGCCAATAATCCGGGTGTGACGGTGGATTTTGCAGCCTTTCTGCTTGCCACAGGTGGCCTTCAGGCGGCACAGGATCATTTTGAAAGCTGCATGACTGCTTTGGGGATAGCCTACGTTGATACACAACTGCGCGTCTCTCGGGTCGATTTTGCGGTTGATATCCTTGCTCCGTGGTTTGCGCCGGATCGTGAGGCACCGGTGCTGCCGCCGGGAACGCGGGTACACGAATATGAGAGGGCTGGGGATAACGTCACCCATTGCACCGGCGCACGGGTTACAGGGCTACGCGCCGGGGCCGTCGCCGCGCGCCAGTTGGCCATCTATGACAAACGCACGCAGGTGTTTGAAACCAACAAATTGGGATGGTTCAAAATTTGGAACGAAGTACGAGACAAGCAGGGTAAGCCGCCTCTCGATTTCACCGACCACGACCAAAGCCTAATTTGGCGCTTTGAACTTCGCATGGGCAGTAAGCAGCTGCGCAACCGCTGGGAAATACGCAGCTGGGTCGATCTGGATGCAATGGTCGGGGATGCCTATGCTGAGTTTTTCGAGAAGGTCCGATATTGCGAAGCCAATAGCGATAGCAATCGGTCCCGTTGGCCCAAGCACACCATTTGGCAGGTGGTAGAAGACGTCATGGCCAAGGATTTACGAAGCATGCGATCCGGTGTTGTGCCTGAAGACGTGAAGACCGCAAACCGCGACGCGCACAAGCGCATGCTCGATATGCAAATTCTGGGCTTATTGGTGTCCCGCGCTGCCGCTGAGGGAGGTATCACGTCAGAAGAGGTTGGTCCGTTCATCAAACGTCACATGGCCATCCTTAGAAGCATGTCAAGCGTGCATTCGAAACCCATCGAGGAACGCTTAGCTAAGGCAATGAGGCGTTACCAGTTTCAGTAAGGGTTGAAAAAATATAGGGCATATGAGCGGAATGCGGACCTTCGCTACGACCACCATCGAGGCCTGCTTCGCGGACAAAGCTGATCTTGGAAAAGATGCACAGATAAGATACCAAGTCCGAAAGCATGTCATGCTACAGGGCAAACTAGGATGGGGAATAAACGCAGTTGAAAGCCGTACCCTCGTTCCTAGTGCTTATTTATTGGATCAGCAGTTGGTTTCCAACATCAGCAGATAGATGGGCCTTTATAGCCGTTACGGCCTGCAGTTTGGGACTGCTTTTAGCCCTTCTTTCCCACAAACCACCTAAGGAACACGGGTGGCCAGCAAAGGCGCTGTCGGTTCTGGCAATCCTGCTTTTGATTGGAGGGGCATTCCTCACATTTCTGACGTCGGCCGTTGGAACAACTGTAGACGGTGCTATCACGCTGTTTTTTGTCCTAGGGTTCTTAGGCTATCTTCTTATGATCAGAAGCATTTTGACCCCTACGCTATCCCCGAGAGGGTATCTTGGAGCCGGGTTTGTGCTTCTTTTTCTTCTAGCGACTTGGTCTTGGGCTTCAGCATTGGGTATGTACTTTCACCGCGGGGCTATTGATGACACCACCGCTGCGTGTATTCTTGTGTCCAAACCCATTCGGTACGAAACCGAACTCAACTCCATCTGGGAAATGCGCCTTCCGGAAGTTTCAACGAACGGGACGGGCCCAAGAGGCACCTATATTTGGGATTACCATGCTATACTTGTCGCTCCCTCCAGTGGACCAATAGAGCTCTACAACTGGTCAAAACGGCGGATGCGATTCGAATCTCTCGACGCTGAACGAAATCCATATCTCCCGATAGAATGTCCATAAATCTTACAGATTTGGGCTCGTTCCTGCCCTTCGCTGCAATCCCTGCTAACTTCCGCTTTGCGCAGAAAGCGGGTTTTGCAAAATCGGACTGAGGCCCCAGAGGAGACCTTTAGCTTGTTCGCTAGTTGCTACAGCGCTGCTTCACCGAACCGGTCGTTCGCCGCGTGTGCAAGATCGATACATTGCCCGAGGTCGGCAGCGCGGAAAAATACGGACCTTCGGGTGGCTTCAGCTCCCTGAAATCGCTTCGGCCAAACACATTCAGAAGTTAAGAAATCTCTGAAGAACGTCCCTATTTCTGCTTGATCTGATATCAAGATCGCTGCCACTGGTGAGCATGAGTTCGATAAGTTGTGCACCGCATTGGTTCTCGAGCTCCGCGTCACGCCGCCGAAATCGCCACAGACCAACGGCATGGTCGAGCGTTTCAATGTTCGTATCGGAGAGGTAAAGCCACCACTTCCGATCCAGCGAAGAACTGGAGGCCGCGCTACACCGCTATGTGTGCCTATATTACCAACGACTCCCGCAATCAGTGCTGGGCAGCAAGACACCCTTGCAAGCGATGAAGGAATGGCACAGTTTAAACCCGTGATGTTCAGAAACGGCCCTACTACCTCAGGGGATGTGACAAGTAGACAGCGCAAACTATGAAAGCCGTGTGTCTAGAAACTAGGGGCACCTCAGGTTCTGACCAGGATATCGTCATGCACATATTCCCGACTTGCGTTATTAATTTGGATCGTTCAACCGATCGACTTGCGCGTATTTCAGAACGCCTCAACGCATCGGGGATTTCATTTGAGAGGCTCGCGGCGATAGATGGTCAACAAGCAATTGTTAAAGGTTGTGAAGAGTATTGCAATGCTGACGCGATCAGCAAAATAGGGAGACCGCTTTCTCCAGGCGAAGTTGGGTGCTTCTTAAGTCACTTGAAGGCGATTAAGTGGTTTTTACACACAGAAGCCCCACTCGGCATGATTTTAGAGGATGATGCCTGCCCTACCACCCAGTTGGAGAGCTCCTTAGAGCACCTCGCTCAATTGAATGTTGATGATTTTGACGTTGTAAATCTTGGTCGAGCGCCTCGGTATCGTGTCTCGATGATGGACGAGAAGACAGGGCTGTGCATCGCACACTATTTCCCAGTAACAACGACGGCCATAGTATGGACTCGGCAAGGCGCGCAGCGATTTTTAGCCGAAAGCGAGCGCATTAGTCAGCCCATAGACGTGCGTTTGCAGATGTGGGCGATGAAATCAGGCCGAGGATTGGCATTTAGAGCACCACCGTGCCCATCCGACGAGATGGATAGCGTCATCGACGACTCATTGAAGCAACGAAAGGGCAAGCGAAGCTTGAAATACATAATAAAACGACTTAGGCGCCAATTCATAAACCAGTGGCATGGCAACAAATCCGTTAAAAAACGTCGTTAACTAAGGTAAAGAAAATGGTCCGCAAAGTAAGAATGAATCGAAAGCCCAATTTTCTAAAGGCTAGGTTGTTCGCGCCTTTTTCGCACTGTTATCGGGATCGCCTTTCCCTTGAACACGAACCGGAGGTGATTCAGGTCGTTTCTCCTCACACCATTCATACAAGAGACGGAAAATTGGCATATGTGAAGAATTCTAAAGCTGGCTGTACTACCGTTGCTGAGTCACTCTACTTTTATGAACGCGGCCAGCAGTCCGCAGGCAAAATACATCGAGAAGCTGATGTGCTTTTGCAAGGCCACAATCATGTCAGAGCAGGATTGAGCGCACTACGCAGCCCTGAGGTCTACAAATTTACGTTTGTTCGCAATCCAATCAATCGTTCAATTTCGGCTTTTACCAATTTCGTTTTACAAGGAAATAACCCTTCCGCGCACAAAGTGCAGCGCTATTTGAGAACTTTTGGTCTGGAAAAAGCAGGCACAGACTCGAAAAAATTTGACGTGTTTCTAGACTACGTTGAAGCCAGCTTCGAAATCTCAGAGATGTACACAGACCCCCATTTTCGTTTGCAAACTCTAAACATTGGCTATCCTATCATTCAATATAACCGGATCGCACGTCTGGAAGAATATCAGAAGGAATTTGCCAAACTTCTAAAAGAAGCCGGTGCGTGGCGAGATGAAATTTTACCAGTACTGCAAAACAAGAAAAATAGCTCAAGCAAAGGGCATAGATTTGAGCCAACTTCCGCACAAGTGGAACGGGTGCGTCGGATTTACGATGACGATTTTCACGCTTTCGGCTACGACTAGCAAAGCTCCCGATAGGCTTTACGCTTGCCAAATTAGTTTGTTCACGCACAGTTATGGAAAATGTTCACCGTGCGTTCCAGACCTGCCTTGCGGCCGCACGGCGAGATGCTCGGTTGCAAGACGTTCTGAACATCCGCTCTCACTGTACTGGCACGATCTCCTCGCACTGGCAGCGAATGTCGGTAATCCGCACAATGTGACGAAAGGGCATGTCTGCTTTGGGCTGAGAGCCGTCACTTGGCACGGTTGGCACCACAGCTACTTCGTGTAAATAATCGTGATTGCTCTTGTGCTGGTGCCAACACCGCGACCATGCTTTATGATAGATCAGGCACAATGATAAGGTAGACGAAACCCATGGCAGAACGTTTTGAGCGCCACCGTCAAGCTTGGACACAAGAGGAAATTCAAAAATTGCACATATTGGTGTCAAAGGGGATGGGCTTAAAGGCCATTGCCAAAGCTCTCATGCGCTCTGAGGAATCAACCAAGAGCAGAGCGAAACTTGACAAGATAAAGATTCGAAAAGCACGCTGATTTCGATGTTCTTAGTGTGCTCCTGTCGTTCGCTGCATTCACGCTCAAGGACCGCTTCGGACTGGGATTGGCCATTAGACGAAACGTCCATCGAATTTCGCTGTGGCCCGTTCGCGCGACTTTACAGGGTTTACTACCCGCGTAGATCGACAGTAATGAGCTGAGAAATGCTGCAACTAGCCTTTAAGCTCGGGTTGGTAGCGCTGACGTCAGACAAAATGCTGCTGGTGCAACTCCGACTAGATATGATGAAAATCAAACTGCAAATCACGGGGAGAAATCCTATACGGCAGCCAGTCTCGGTGGTCCGGGCTCCTTCGAGGGGTGAGAGGGCCCGGGCGTGGGCCTCCTCGTGGTGGTTTTCCATGATATCCCGAAGCCAGACTTCGCTGTCATCCTCGAAGATGACAGCCACTGATTTTCGGGGGGATTACCATACGAAGGCACGATTTATGGACGAACAGATCATTCGTTGCGCGGCATAGTAGTCATCTGTTCGACATCATATAAACTGTATTTTCAATCGTTACCCGGCCAATCGGAAGTAGTCGGCTTCAAAGTTGTTTTCCATGCCTGTTCCACAAAAGGCCATATTCATATTTGAAGTCCCAGAAACCACGCCTCCGGAGACTATAGAAGCCCCTTCAACACCATTGGCGTTTGCGGAAAATTCAATATCATCAAGCGCAAGAAGCTGACTACCAAATACTCTCAAATCCGACGCAAAATTCATGCCCCCCATGGTTAGAAACTGTGTTCCGCCACCTTCTGCGCATTCATCATCACGACCCACCTGCAAAGACGACGGGCTGTTTATACTTTTGATATTAGTGTTTGTCGTCGCAATGACTACATCCTCAAAAATTGATCCCGCTGAAAACTTAAGTTCACAGTTGGAAACGATCACAATGTTAGAAAGCGTTGCTGTCGCATCGATTGTTGCTTTCGGGTTACCGTGACAAGTTAGGATGTGGATACGCCCAGGTTCGAAATCTGTTTCATCAAGATGGTTTCCTGACACAGGAATCGGAACAGTTGAGGTAATATAATCCGGGGTATAGAGTGGATCCGAAGTTGCAAGGCCCGAAATAATATCCTCAATGCGGTTCAGAATTCGAAGCCGGTAGACACCCGACCGCAGGGCCGCTTCCAACCCCTCGTTGGATTCGTAACCAGAAGTCGGCAGGTCGATGTCATCTTCCTCGGGCATCGAAACGATGGTACCGGCCTCAAAGGAATTGTTTGAATTCGCCGAAACATAGTTGTTTGAGTGAAGGCAAAAGCCGTTTGAATAGTTATTGTTGCCTTGTACATCTACGATGTCTTCCGCGACAAAACCTTCCTTCAAACATCCAGGCCTGAATGTTGTGAATACTGATGAAACCACAACATCCCATGTGTCTTTGCCAACCAGTTGGAAGAGGAAACTTGCAACGCTATTGGATTTGCTAGTGAGGCGGCTCGGCGTCACAAGCACGGCGCTCCGGCTGGTAGGATTGGGTGTGAAGGTATTTGTTTCATAGCTCCAAGTTCCAAATTGAATGTCAGTTGCCGTCAAAACAGATCCATAATCTTCGAAGGGCATCACATAGCCGAAAAGATCAAGGGCCCTAGATTTTGCAACGCTGGAACTTTCCGTTTCTCGATTGTAAAGAGCGGCATGCGCTGTGGCATCAGCAGCGATTTGCATTTGATTGCGTGCACTAAGCAGATGGGAAATATCAACAGCGATTGCACTAATGATGGCAACGACTAAGAATATAAACAGGCCAAAAATCGTTATAGCGCCATCTTCGTGCCGCATGAATTTTTGCATGACCGATGATTTCGTCAGTTTCGTTATCAAAGAATGTTTCATATTTTAATACTCCACGAGGTGACGCGAAGCGATGGTCAAATCTACGTTGACTAAGGCTGAAAACGCCCCGATGGCAATGAGGTCGGTTGCTGGGATCTGAACGACACTGGTAACGGATCCATTATTAATTACCGTGGTCGCCACAGCGTTTGGAGCCAGAGAACCCAGTGCAGATGTAATGAAGGTTTCAACATCATCTTCTGTTGCTAGGCGACCGACGGATAAGCTTCGGTTAGCGTCCTGAACGACTCGATAGGCTTGGTTCTGGCCAAAAAATAAGAATGACGCATCTGCGACCATTGTCATGAAAAGTACAAAGATCGGAATCCACAGCACGGCTTCTATGGTGGCACTTCCGTTATCACTTTTCCAGAATCCACCAATGACTGTATCTAATTTGCTTCGTTTCACGTCAATCTCCTCTTTTGTATCGCTCATCGCTCCCGCTGAGTTCGTATTTGCTCCTTAAAAACGGTACATGCGTGTATGAACGTCGAACCTAATGCCTATACTTATAATCCCTACTCTATAAGCTCAATCTACCAACATCGCAAAAAAATGTGTTTAATCTATGACGTGGACACTACGTAATGCCCCTCCACTAAATGGAGTATATTTGTAGAATTACACCGCCATTATTAGCGCGATGGCAGGTATTATTACACCCTGCCACATATTGCAGCGGTCGTCGGCGTAAGTCTAGAACAAGTCTACGGCCATTTGCACGCACTCTCATAGCCTTAAAGATGTAGAGCTGCTGCCGTTAATGCCGAATATTCCGATTGTGGTGCTGACCTAGAAACAACTATCAATGCGCGTGCCGCGACATGAAGAGTCGCGCCCACGCATGGGCCCGCTTTTGATATACGGCCAAAATTATCATGTTTGCCGGGCAGCCATCCTCACGGCATCAGGCCAAAACGTGCATGAACCCTATGTGGCCCTTAGAACCGGGCTGGATCGTCAGCAGCCCAAACTGCCTAATGCTGTGACTCTTATAAAAGCCGGAAAATGTACGCATAGCTGATGCAAACGCCAGTAGGCACACAGCACATCCGACTCCACCGTCACAGAAAAGGCGCTTGGTACACTCAGGATCATTTCGTTATCCCGGAAGAACTCTTGCTCAATCGGAATAGATTTGCTGGAAAAATCGCATTTATGACCGACCCGCAGTGCGTGTGATAAAAGGCGCAAGGGGCATCTGGATCTCGCGCCCCGAGACGTGAAATGTGCCGTCATGCTGGACACGTTTGAAAAGGCGCGACATTGTTTCAGGCTGCACACCAATCAGGCCAGCCAAGTCAGACCTAGAGAGTGGTAATCGCATCCGCAAATGATCTCCAACCCGCTCACCATGCGCTTCCATCAACCGGTGCAGCATATCGATCAGCCTTTGCTTGTTTGACGTTGTTGCAGCAGCGATGATCCGTTCGTGGTTTCGGTCAATCTCTGAAATGCACCGCGATGCCAGCCTGCTTAAAACCGATGAGTTACCATGGACCACCCGTTTCGCATCTCGCTGTGCGACCAAGCAAACGCGGGACGCCGTTAAGGCACGTGCCTCAGTTTTATGCTCACGATCGTCAAGGAAAGACCGATATCCAATGACATCACCAGGATAGGCCAGCCTCAGCAGCGTCGATGTTCCATTTTCGTGCTGCGTTCGCAGGGCAATCAGACCTTTGGAGACACAGTAAACGCCTTGGTTCTGATCACCCTGGCGATAAATCGTTTGCCCTTCCGCCAGGTCCTTACGTGAAAATCCACGGGAAAGGACTGAAACGGAACCGGGTGCAATGGGTTGCCAGATACTGTCTGCGTAGAACGCACATTTCCCACAAGGGTGTTGCTGATCTGGCATGCCTTACCTCGACAGATTACTAGGACGCATCAGTGCGCACATTTTTATAACGTGTCTGGCCGGCGTGGTCGACTGTGACCAATGGTACTATTCTGGGGTCAGCAGGAATCAATCCTTGCCGCAATTTCCAACCCCAAAATCACCTAGATCGTTTGGTCATAATAGGCCAATAATGGATGCAGAAACCGGCAAACCCGGCAATCCAACACAGGGCTGAAACATGCAAAACCCCCTCTGGGGCCGCGTCAAAAGCGGCGGCGAAGCGAAGCCCGACTGAGGCAATGATCAGGCAATAAATGACGGTGACAGGACGCGTCGCGGTCAAGGGGCGCCCTGCATGACCAAGACTGGCGCGGGTCATAACAGCAACCGGCATTACTCCTGTCACTCCGGCCATCCACACGTGCTGCGCGCCAATCATTGGGCTAAGACTTGCGTCAAATATTGAGACCGCAAATGCAAGAAACCCCAAAGGCACAAAGAGATAACCAATGTGCAAAATCCAAACAAGCGGATCGGAGGCAGTCTTGAACCCCGACCATCGGCTAAGTCGGATCAAATTGGCGATCCCAGCTAGCCCACATAATGCGGGCAAAAGAACATGGTCGAGCAGAGCGATCCAACCGATCAAAGCTATAAGCGTCAACAATAGACTGACACGATCGACCAATCCAAATGGAGCTGGCAGCCCATCAATCTTGCGTTTCACCAACCAATTTCGGGTAAAGCTTGGCACGATCCGCCCACCGACCAAGCTGACCAGCATCACCACAACGGCCAGCCCAATCCGAAATCCAAACCCGCCCGCTGCATAGCCCCCCTGTGCGGCATTAATGTGAAAAAGACCATTCGCGAGGATGAGCAAACACAACAGGGCAAGAACTGGCAGATTGCGCCAATTTCTTCCGGTAAAAATTTCACGCACGAGCAAGGCTGCCAAAATCACCAGAAACGAAAGGTCCAGAACCGCCACAAGTGCAGGCGAAAACCCCGCTGAGACTGCAACGGTGATCCGCCCCACGACCCACAGCCCGGCGAGACCGGCCAAAGGCCAACCAATAATCGGCAGGCGACCGGTCCAGTTTGGAACAGTGGTTAGCAAGAACCCCGCCAGCACTGCAGGCAAAAACCCAAACAACAATTCATGTGCATGCCAAGAAACGGCATCGAATTCAGACCGCAATGAAATCCATCCCATCAGCGCTGCGATCCAGATGACCATTACGAGACAAGCCCATGCCCCTGCCAACAGAAAGAACGGCATGTAAGCATACGTCAGAATTGCCGGCCCCGCCCAAGCCCGAACCCGATCTGAGGAATTTCCCTTTGGTTTGGTGCGGGTCATCGCACGAACCCGCTTATATTTCCGAGATCTTCCGGTCTTTCCCTAATGACGCATCGCACCAGTCGCCAATTGCATCCAGATCATCGGGAAGCGTAATAGCTAAGCCATCAGCAAAGCTGTTAAAGGCTTCTGTTGCCGCTGGGCCTACACCAACAAGAACCGGAATGCCCAATTCAAGGGCTTGACCAATAGCAGAGACAAATCCGCGCCCGGCCGCCTCTTCGGGGCCGAATTTGTTTAGAATAAACAGATCAGCCTTTTCCATTGCCACTGCTTCCACCTTTGATACGGCTTCAGCGATCGCACTTGGGTCAAGCCGACAGGCGTCCGAACCTTGCCCCAAACTCTGAGTGATCTTAATAATCGGTCCGTCGGGCAGAACGCGCACCTTCATATCGCAACCGTTGTCAAACCCGCTAACGTAGCTCTCATCCTTGACGATCCCAGCAAGACGCACGCCCTTGGTCTGCAACCTGGCCGCCATATTGGACAACAAGAGATCAGTTCCACCGCGCGCTCGTGATGTGACGCATGCTATCTTCATTGGATATCCTTTTCTGCCCGGGCTATCGGACTGTCTGTTGAACTGTGTCTTTTGCCACTCAAAACCGGCCTGATCACAGGCCCAAACATGGCTGGCAGGAAGCCGACAATGAAGGACATCCAAGCGACGCACCAGAAAATTGAAGCGGCGGCCAGAATCACAGAATTGTAATTTGGAAACAGCGGCCAAGTTAAGCGAATACCTGTCGACATCCATATCATCGTGACACCGATAATAAAGCTCAAATGCGCTTTCAAATCCCCGCTATGATGATGCGAGGCCGCCCGCCCCGCGATCGCCATAATAAGACCGGACATTGCACCGATGGTTAAGCTGTGTATAGCATCGCCTCGAGGATAAAAGGAGGGAAAGAATCCCGCCAATCCGATAACAAGCAGCCCAACCGGCACCCATAAGAAGGCGAGCTGCAGCGCTGCCAGAAGTGGGTTGGACAGCACAGCTAAAGCTCGCCAGCCGCACATTATCCAGAACAACGTCAGCGCAGCGCAGATAAGCGCGACATGGGTCAAATCAGGCGACCCTGCCAGTTTTCCCACTATGGCAATGGCCATCAATCCTTGTGCCAGCAATAGACGGCGTGGAAAATCCTTGATCTTCCTAACCGCCGGTCCTGTTCGAACCAGCCAATTATTTGTGAACGCCGGAATGGCCGCCCCAGCAATCGTTATTACCAATAGGGTAATCCCGATCACAACGGTGTGGGCCAAAGTTAGGCTTAGCCAATGTCGCCCTGTGACTGCGGCTGTTAAAAACAGTGCTTCACTCATGCCCAAAAGCGAGACAACAACGCCATATCCTAATTTATAATAGCTTCGCGCGGATTGGATCTGGTAGGTGAGAACAGTAGCAAGCATCAGGAAATACCCGCTATTGGCAATGATAAGCAGAGGCAGGACATCAACAAACGCCGTTGTAACACGGGCCAAAATCCAAAGTGCTACGAGCAGTTTCAGCGCATTTCCCTGCAGTGGTTGACGGCCCGTCCAACTGGGCAGTGCCGTCAACAAATAGCCGCCCACCGCCGCCGAAACGAAACCGAACAGCAATTCATGAATATGCCATAAGACCGTTGATCCAAGGACCGGAACCGGCAACCCCAGCGCAGTGCCCAGCGGCCACCACGCCACTGTCAACAAAGCCGAAAGGAACGACGCTAGAAACAGCGGCCGGTGCGGCGCATCCCAGATTTGACCCACCCGCCATTTTTGCTGAGTTGAAGCGTCTGGGTCAGAGGTCATCCACCTGCTGCGAACCCGACCAGTCTGCCCCCCTTTTTCCAATCAAAAAACCATCAGACAAACGGATGCCCGTATCCATTTGACCAATCGTCTCAGCGACCTGACTTGCGCTTTTTGTACCGTTCAGTAGCTCCCGATATAGATGGCAGACCGCATCAAAACCTTTGGATTGCGGCGATAAGCGGAGCGCTGTTATACCAGCCTTTTCGAGCAGATTGACTTGATAGGCTGTGCAAACATAGCTGTC
>Ga0209395_1006816_pt1 | contig 12199 bp, 10 predicted proteins | sample GOMGulsemesocosm_3_FD_184635 | JGI IMG/M metagenome (GOLD analysis project Ga0209395, IMG submission 184635) | Methane-oxidizing microbial communities from mesocosms in the Gulf of Mexico - GOM9D Gulf of Mexico (SPAdes) (version 2) | ecosystem: Environmental > Aquatic > Marine > Cold seeps... | reverse complement strand
TGCAAAAGATGCCAAAGTTAAGAGCTTTGTTTATGCTGCTTCTAGCTCGACCTACGGCGATCATCCTGCATTACCAAAAGTTGAAGATGCTATTGGTAAGCCTTTATCTCCTTATGCGGTAACCAAATATGTCAATGAGCTTTATGCCGATGTTTTCCATAAAACATATGGTTTAAATAGTACGGGTTTACGCTATTTTAATGTCTTTGGTAAGCGACAAGACCCTGATGGAGCTTATGCTGCCGTTATCCCTAAATGGACCGCAGCGATGATAGCTAATGAAGATGTTTTAATTAACGGTGATGGTGAAACTAGTCGTGACTTTTGTTTTGTAGAAAATGCGGTGCAAGCAAATATCTTAGCAGCAACAGCTTCAGATACAGGTAAGAATCAAGTATATAATGTTGCCTTAGGTGATAGGACTAGCTTAAATACATTGTTTGAAAGTTTAAAGGTTGCTCTACAAGCTAATGGTGTTGATTATCAAAAGTCGCCAACTTATCGTGATTTTAGAGCGGGTGATGTTAGGCATTCACAAGCTGATATTTCTAAAGCAAAATCTTTAATTGGTTTTGCCCCAGAATTTAAAATCCAGCAAGGCATCGATAAAGCTATGCCTTGGTATATTAACTTTTTGAACGCTTAGACTTATTAAGTTAGCTCTCAAAGCTAGTATATATTCAACACTACTAACAATATTATACAAGCAGCACTTTACTAAAGGGCTGCTTTTTTTATCTCCCTCTTATTATTCTAAGTCATTTCCACAGCTGTAATATAACTGTCACATAACTGACTTATACTTTGCTCAGTTAATTCAACGTAGTCTTATTTGTATGAGATTGTATGAAGTCATTTCGATTTCACTACTGAAAAGGTTAATTAAGTGACAACTCTTGTAAAATCAAACCGAAGTCGCGGTATCAAAAATTCATTAGCAAAATGGCTAATTACCCTTGGTGGTATCAGCGTTTTGTTTACTCTAGTATTAATATTTTTATACTTATTGTATGTCGTAAAACCTATTTTTGAATCTGCCGAAATTGAGCAAAGCGTCAATATTAGTCTCAAAGTACACACCGATGAAAAGGTGTTAAGCACTGGCGTTGATGAGCTAAAAGAATTGGCTTATCAAATCACAGATTCAGGAAAAATAGATTTCTATCACTTAAAAGAAAGCTTAAAAGAAGCTCAAAACAAATTCTTTATCGGTGACAAAGCTTTAACTACCACTTTGCTTCGTAATGATGACGATGAACAAGTTATAAAGGTCGTTGACTCTTTCTCGGCTAATAAATTATTGCTAACCGATAGCGGTAATATACTGTTGTTCCAACCGAGCTTCTTTTCTGATTATCAGAATAACATCCGTGAAATCATCGCAAAGGTAAACTATCCGTTGGGTCAAGGTTTGTTTGCTATTGATAATTCGCAAAAGGCTCTCTCTGAACTAGCTTTTGAAATGGATGACGAAAGGATTGTCTTTGTTGCTTTCACGCAAGATAAACGTCTAATAAAGACGACATTTGTTGCTGAAGATGAATTTGGCTCAGACAGTGATGGCGATGAGGTTGAATTTGAGCGTTTTCATCAGCAGCTAGATTTTTCTACTAGTGCCTTAAGTGTTGACGAAATTAAAGTGTCGCCAGATCTAAGTTTAGCATTTGTCAGAACTGGCTCTAAGGTGCTTGTCTACTCTATAGCAGATGAAGATGAACTCACCTTAAAAGCGACGATAACTCCCCAGTTTGAAAATGAAAATACTTACCTTAGTTCAATGGCGCTACTTTCAGGCAGTAGTTCGGTTTTACTCGGAGATAGTCGCGGCAACATTAGTCAATGGTTCGAAGTTGCAACAGATTCAGGTCGCCAGTTTGAGCAAATTCGAAGCTTTAGTTCTGCACAGCCAAAGCAAGGTGCTAGTGCTATCAAGGAAATTTATACCGAACAATTTAGAAAAAGTTTTTACACTATGACCGAAAGTGGCATGGTGAATGTGTTTTACACTACAAGTTCTGCCCACTTATGGCAGGGACAGTTAACCAGCACTCAGCCAAATGCTTTTGCTATAGCGCCTCGGGCTAATGGTCTAGTTGTTATTACTGATAGTTCAACTAATGTCAGCAAGGTCAATGAGCAAACATTGCAAGTATTTAATGTTCATAACGAGCACCCTGAAGTTACATGGCAAGCTTTATGGCAAGAGGTTTGGTATGAAGGTTATCCTGAGCCAGATTATGTGTGGCAATCAACCTCAGGCTCTGATGATTTTGAAGGTAAATTCTCATTAGTACCTATTTCCTTCGGTACAATTAAAGCGGCTTTATATGCGATGATGTTTGCAGTACCTATTGCCTTAACTGCAGCAATATATACCGCTTATTTTATGACGCCAGTACTACGGAAAAAAGTAAAGCCGACCATTGAAATGATGGAAGCATTGCCCACCGTTATTTTAGGCTTCTTAGCTGGTTTATGGCTAGCACCGCTAATGGAAGAGTATTTACCAGCAATATTTTTACTGTTTGTATTTTTACCTTTATCGACAGTTATAACCGCTTTTGCTTGGCATAACCTACCTAACCAACTAAAAGACAAGTTACCAGAAACATTGGCTCCGGTAATATTAATTCCAGTGATGATATTAGCTATATATGCAGCATTCTCTTTATCTGGAATAGTTGAACTGACTTTCTTTGGTGGCGATATGCGTCAATATCTAACTAATGATCTAGGCATTGATTTTGACCAACGTAATGCACTTGTTGTTGGTATTGCTATGGGGTTCGCTGTTATTCCGACTATATTCTCAATGGCAGAAGATGCAATTTTTAGTGTGCCTAGCCATTTAACTAGTGGCTCGTTAGCACTTGGTGCAACGCAATGGCAAACTCTCGTGAAAGTTGTATTGCTCACGGCTAGCCCAGGGATTTTCTCCGCCGTTATGATGGGGCTTGGTCGCGCTGTTGGAGAAACCATGATTGTATTAATGGCAACAGGTAATACCCCAATTCTTGATTGGAGTATATTCCAGGGGATGAGAACGCTTGCGGCGAATATTGCGGTAGAAATGCCTGAATCAGAAGTCGGCAGCTCTCATTACCGTATTTTATTCCTAGCTGCCTTTGTATTATTTGTATTCACTTTTATTTTTAACACAGCTGCAGAATTTGTTCGCCAACGATTACGCGAAAAGTACAGCTCAATGTAATAAATGATATTTTAAGTTTAGATACATCAAACAATTTTAAGAAATAGTAGCTATTCAGCTTTAAGCTAGGTTGCTCAATTTAAAAGAAAAAGCACGGAGTTGATGACTATCAATGAGTACTTTTGATGCATAAATTGCGCAATCTAACGACAAGATAATAGTTACTTACTAAATTAAGAGTTTTTTATGAATAAATGGTTTAGGTCAGGTTCACCTTGGATATGGTTATCAGCAGGTGGCGTAAGTATCAGTTTAATCTCTGTATTGGGTCTATTGTGGCTAATCGCCTCTAGAGGCTTATCGTATTTCTGGCCAAGTCAATTATATCAATTTGACTTAATGGATGAGCAGGGTGCTAAAAGCGTTGTTATTGGTGAAATCTACGATAGAGAACAAATTCCAGTAAGCCAATTGGCTCACCTAGATTTGACCCTTGATCCAGAGCAAGAAGTTCTTGAGCGTTTATTGATCAAAACGGGTAACCGAGAGTTAGTGAGTCTAGACTTTCGTTGGTTGTTGTCTCATAACATTACCAATACACAAACCCCTGACGACCTAGTAGTAGTGGAGCGTCGCACTAATGGTAATTTTTATGGCTATATTGATAGTGTCGTGGTTGATGGAGAAAAAGTTGCAAACAACCAATTAGACGAATTATTAACTCGAGTAGAGCATTTTCAAGAGAAAATTGATGTCTTACAAAAATCCGATATTGGCGCAATCAATTATCAATTAGAACGTTTACGTTTAAAAACACGTAAATACCAGCTGGATAATAAGCTTACTGCTGTAGCTCAGGCTGAAATTGATAGTGAAATAGCGATATTAAACCAGAAGTACGCAAAACTAGAGCAAGAGTTATTGGGCTACCGTGAAGAAATCTCTCGTGATCACATTGTTATGCGAGCAATGGATGGACAGCTAGTTACTATTAACTTTGAATATATTTTAAAAGTTAGCTTCAATAACACACTCGGTTTGATGGATAAAACGGCGATGTTCTTTAGTCAAGTGGGGGCATTTTTAGTTGATGACCCGCGTGAAGCTAATACTGAAGGAGGTGTTTTTCCGGCAATATTCGGTACAGTACTTATGGTTTTACTAATGACCGTTATTGTTTCTCCATTTGGCGTTATTGCTGCTATATATTTACATGAATATGCTGGCAACAATGCCTTTACTAAGCTACTTCGTATTGCTGTTATTAATTTAGCTGGGGTACCGTCTATTGTTTATGGTGTCTTTGGCTTGGGTTTCTTCGTATATATGGTGGGTGGATCGTTAGATCAACTATTTTATGCGGAAAACTTACCTAGTCCAACCTTTGGTACTCCAGGTGTTTTATGGTCTGCGCTTACATTGGCAATTTTAACCTTACCTGTGGTTATCGTCTCAACAGAGGAGGGCTTGTCGCGAATTCCATCAGCTATGCGTCATGGCTCTCTAGCCCTAGGTGCCACAAAAGCTGAAACCTTGTGGCGTATTATTTTACCTATTGCCAGTCCTGCTATTATGACGGGAATAATATTAGCGATTGCCCGAGCGGCAGGTGAAGTAGCACCGTTAATGTTGGTTGGCGTTGTTAAAATGGCGCCTAACTTACCCCTAGATGGTAACTTTCCTTTCTTACATTTAGATAGAAAATTTATGCACTTAGGTTTCCATATTTATGATGTTGGCTTCCAAAGCCCTAATGTAGAAGCCGCTCGCCCTTTGGTTTATGCAACAGCGTTATTACTAGTCACTATTATCGTGGCCTTGAATATGACCGCCGTTTCTATACGTAATAAATTACGTGAAAGATATAAAATGTTAGAGCACTAGTCTGCTTCAGCAATAATTGACAATAAGTCATTCACCATTAGCAAATAATGATTAATGAAAAGTAATTAGAGAAAAAGTAACTATGATTTCTATTAGCCCTAAAGCATTATCGACTGGCACTGAGCACTTAGATAAAAGTCCACTCGATTTAACTAATTTATCGCCAGAGCAAATAGCGTTAAATATAAATAACCTAAGTTTGCAGTATGGAAAGAAACAGGCGTTAAATGATATCAGTATGGCAATTCCTAAAGGACAAGTGACTGCCTTTATCGGACCAAGCGGTTGTGGTAAATCAACTTTATTACGCTGTATTAACCGTATGAATGACTTAGTGGACGATTGTCATATTAGTGGCGAAATAAACCTGCATGGCAATAATATTTATGGCAAACATGTTGATGTTGCTGAGCTTAGACGAAAAGTAGGTATGGTATTTCAACGACCTAATCCTTTTCCCAAAACGATTTATGAAAATGTCGTTTATGGCTTACGTATTATGGGTGAAAATAACCGTAGAAGGTTAGATGATGCCGCAGAGAAATCGTTACGTAGTGCAGCACTGTGGAATGAAGTAAAAGACCGATTGCATGAAAGTGCTTTGGGGCTTTCTGGGGGGCAACAACAACGTCTGGTAATCGCTCGAGCCATTGCTATTCAGCCTGAGGTATTACTACTTGATGAGCCGACATCAGCACTCGACCCTATTTCTACGTTAACTATTGAAGAGCTTATTAACGATCTTAAAAAGCAATTTACCGTGGTGATTGTTACACATAACATGCAACAAGCTGCACGAGTATCAGATCAAACAGCCTTTATGTATATGGGTGATTTAATAGAATACAGTGATACCAATACGTTGTTCACTACGCCAATGAAGAAAAAAACTGAAGATTATATTACAGGCCGTTACGGTTAACCTCCGTTAGTAATTTACTAGCAATCAGTTGAAAAAATTTAAGGGAAAACCAATGGATAATTTACAAATTGGCCGTCATATTTCAGGTCAGTTCAATGAAGATTTAGAACGGGTCATTAATAATGTCATGCATATGGGCGGTTTGGTTGAGAAACAAGTAACTGATGCATTAGCGGCTGTTGAACAAGGTGATGTGGCTTTAGCTAAAGAGGTGTTGAGTAATGATTATCAAGTTAATGCTTATGAAGTGAGTATCGATGATGAATGCACTCGTATAATCGCCAAACGCCAACCGGCAGCTGGAGATTTACGTTTAATTATGGCGATTGTTAAAACAATTGCCGACCTTGAGCGTATAGGCGATGAAGCACAAAAAATAGCCAAAGTTGCCTTAGAAAGCTTCTCGTCTCAACAGCAAGACTTGTTGGTAAATTTAGATAATCTAGGTCGTCGAGTGTTAGAGTTTTTACAAGCAAGTCTTGACGCATTTACCCGTATGGATTGTGATACAGCCATTAAAATCCATCAGATGGATGACAAAATTAACCGTGAATATGAAGCATTAATGCGTCAACTAATGACCTATATGATGGAAGACCCGCGTTCAATTCCACAAGTTATGACGGTTATTTGGTCAGCAAGAGCTCTTGAACGTATTGGCGATCGCTGCCAAAACATCTGTGAATACATTATATATTTCGTCAAAGGCAAGGTTGTACGTCATACCACAGCCGAAGACATGAAAAACCTCTAAACAATTTTCGGACAACTTAGTATCAAGGTGACTAATTAAAAAACTTTAAATTCAATCGATTAGCTAAGCATTGTTGTAGTGCTTAGCAAAAATAAATTTACGCCGTCGTGGCTAGATAATACCCGTAAGCATTTAAGCTAATATTACTGTTTAACATTAGCAGATAAATGGGTTACTATCCGCGACGAATAGCAATGACGAGAGTTAGACTTACTGGAAACATAATTATGGCCAGAAATACAATCTTAGGTGTATTTGCAAAATCACCGATAAAACCGTTAGAAAAACATATTCAAATAGTTGTTAAATGTAGTAAACAACTTATCCCATTTTTTGAAGCATGTACTGCACAAGACTGGAGTGAGGCGGCAAAAATTCGTCGTAAACTCTCAAAGTTAGAGCAAGATGCTGATACTTTAAAGCGACAATTACGTCTAGAGCTACCGGGTGGTTTATTTATGCCAGTCGATAGAGCTGATTTACTTGAGCTTCTTACCCAACAGGACAAAATAGCGAACAAAGCTAAAGATATTGCCGGTCGAGTTCTTGGACGTAAACTGGAAATACCTACAAGCCTTCAAGCTGAGTTTTCTACTTATTTGGAGCGCTGTATCGATGCTACAGAAAAAGCAGCAGAAGCAATCAATGAGTTAGATGACTTATTAGAAACAGGCTTTCGTGGCCGTGAAGTTGCACTGGTTGAAAAAATGATCAGTCAATTAGATGCTATCGAAGATGATACTGATGGCTTGCAAATTACTTTACGTAAAAACTTACTAGCGATTGAAAAGGATTTGAATCCAATTGATGTAATGTTCTTATATCAAATTATTGATTGGGTTGGTGACTTAGCCGATCTCGCTGAACGTGTAGGTGCACGTTTAGAAATTCTTTTGGCTAGAAAATAGGGCTTAACTGATGGAAATTATACTTAACTCAGGCAGCACTTTTGTAATCCTCGCTGCCGTTGTTGGCTTCTTTATGGCATGGGGCATTGGCGCAAACGATGTGGCCAATGCAATGGGAACCTCGGTTGGTTCAAAAGCATTAACGATAAAGCAAGCGATTATTATCGCTATGGTATTTGAATTTGCAGGTGCATATCTTGCTGGTGGTGAAGTTACTTCGACCATACGTAAAGGTATTATCGATGCAAGTTACTTTATTGATACACCAGAGCTACTGGTCTACGGCATGATCTCAGCATTATTTGCTGCGGCTACTTGGTTACTTATTGCTTCGGCTTTAGGTTGGCCTGTATCTACTACTCACTCAATTGTTGGTGCTATTGTAGGTTTTGCTGCTGTTGGTGTAAGCGCTGAAGCTGTGGAATGGGGAAAAGTTGTAGGTATTGTTGGTAGTTGGATTATTACGCCACTTATCTCAGGTATTATTGCTTTTATTATTTTTAATAGTGCACAAAAGTTAATTTTTGATACAGATAAACCATTACAACAGGCGAAACGTTGGGTTCCGGCTTATATGTTCCTTGCTGGTTTTGTTTTATCACTTGTTACTATTAAAAAGGGTTTAAAACATATTGGTTTAGAAAACGTTAACTTAGGTTTTGTGAACTTTGAAATCAAAGGTGCAGGCGGATTCTACTTAGCTATTATTGTTGCAGCAATTGTTGCGGCTATTGGTAAATTCTTTGTTAGTCGTTTGAAATTTGATGAAACGCTTGCTAAAGAAGCTCATTACGCCAATGTTGAAAAAGTTTTTGCTATTCTGATGATAGTAACAGCTTGTGCTATGGCCTTTGCTCATGGTTCAAATGATGTTGCAAATGCTATTGGGCCATTGGCTGCTGTTGTTAGTATTGTTGATAATGATGGACAAATAGCTGCCAAATCAGCAATTGCTTGGTGGATATTGCCGTTAGGTGGCTTTGGTATTGTTGCCGGTCTTGCTTTATTCGGTCATAAAGTTATTGCCACAATTGGCCAAGGCATTACTCACTTAACACCAAGTCGTGGTTTCGCTGCTGAATTAGCTGCTGCAAGTACGGTTGTTATCGCCTCAGGTGCTGGTTTGCCTATCTCAACAACACAGACGCTTGTTGGCGCTGTATTGGGTGTGGGTATGGCGCGCGGTATTGCAGCGATTAATTTAGGTGTAGTACGCAATATTGTAGTTTCTTGGGTTATTACCTTACCTGTAGGCGCTGGTTTATCCATCATCTTCTTCTGGATTATGCAAGCTACATTTGGTTAATAGCCTTTTATAAGCCAAAGATAGACTCAAAAACTAAGTTTTATAAATTAGTTTTTGAGTAATAAAAAAGCCGCAAATTATTGCGGCTTTTTTGTTTTCTAAATCTAAATATTGCTAAGTTATTAGCGGGCAGGTAAATGCCCTAGATTAAGTTACTAAATAATTAGCTACGTGCAGTAACTTCTAATAAGTGGTAACCAAACTGAGTTTGTACTGGACCTTGCACGGTATTTAAAGGTGCTGAAAAAACAACTTTATCAAATTCAGGAACCATTTGACCTGGACCAAAGCTACCTAAATCACCACCTTGGGCATTTGATGGGCAGTTAGAATGTTCTTTAGCTACTTCGGCAAAGTCTTTACCTGCTTCAATTTCTGCTTTTAATGCTAAACATTCTTCTTCTGTGTCCACTAAAAGGTGGCGTGCACTTGCTTGAGTCATACTTCTTTCCTATTTCTGTTTTATTAAATTATATTTATTTGAAATATTTATATAATTGAGCAGTCGTACAGTAACGCATCTAATTAATAAATGAAAGTAACAGGAGTGAAACTTGAACGCTGCCCCTTTGCTACTTAAGAGTTTTATATAAAGTAATACAGTCGTTTAAAACTAGCGTGAATAACTTGTCGTTAAACTGCGTGATATTAGAGGTTGGTTTAAAACGCTTTGTTTAGTGGCGCCCTTGATTTCTTAAAACAATTATTATTACGATAAGTTTCGTTATTACAGGCTGTTGGTGGCTAATTTTAGTTAATTCTAGCCTTAGGATTGTTCGTTCCCTCACCGTTAGCGTTTGTAGCTTAATTAGCACTTGGGCTTAAATATAGGTAGAATAGCGACAATTTTATTCACCTAGTGTACTAACACTTTATAGTAAAAGTACTAAAGCAGTAAGGATCATCCATGGCCTCCCTTCAAGAGCAGTTGCTAAAAGCGGGTTTGACTACCAAACAAAAATCACGACAAGCTAATTCTGCCCAGCGTAAGAAAAATAAACAGAAGCGTAGTGGCGTACAGCATGGTGCTAGTTTGCAAGAACAAGTAAAAGAAGACCTAGCAAAGTCACAGGCTGAAAAACTAGCTAAAGATAGCGCACTTAATGATGCTAAAAATAAAGAGCTTGCTAATAAAGAGCAGAGTCTACGCATTAAACAAATTCTTGAACATCACCACCTAACAGGTGTTAATGGTGAAAGTGAGTACAATTATACTTTCGATAATAAAGTTAAGAAATTATCACTTAATACTATTACTCATAAAGCCCTTGTAAATGGCCGTTTAGCTTTGTGTGGTCTAAACGAAACAACATACCTTGTTACCAGTGAAACTGCGGAAAAAATCTCTGAACTTGATAGCTCAATAGTATTAGTTCAAAACGATAAGGTAGAGACAGAAGAAGTTGATGAAGACGATCCTTATGCGGATTACCAAATACCAGATGATTTAATGTGGTAAGTATTGTATCCAAGCCATACGAAGATGCTTGGGTATAGGCGCATAAATAACGATATTTATGTTAGAATATCCGAAAAATTGGCGTATATCGTACCAAGAAGACAAGCAATATAATAATGGTTCACATAAACAATATGTTAGCCATTATGAAGAATTCACCCGATTAAGCAGAGTTGTAATTTATTATGTTAATGAAAGCTATCCGTTGGCCAATAGGGCAATTAATTTTATTATTAAACTTCATTTTTTCACCGCGTTCACCTAAACGAGGAGCTGAAGAGCAAGCTAAAATTGATGATAAAACACAAACATTAAGTTTGTATCAATTGCCTGCATGTCCTTTTTGCGTAAAAGTTCGCCGCACTATGAAGCGCGAAGGTTTGAAAATTGAACTACGTAATATTAGTGGTAAAAATGATTTTCAAGAAGAGCTTATTCGTGAAGGTGGTAAACGTAAAGTACCATGTTTACGTATTGAAAAAGCCGATGGTCAAGTGCAGTGGTTATATGAATCTAGCGATGTGGTTGCTCATTTACAAACCTTATCTAAAGCTGCTTAATACACTTAAATAATCAAATTAGCCTTGGTTGAGGTAAAAGCGGAAATCAGTTTTAAAGTTAAATATCATTGGAATTATTCATTAGAAAAACGTGCCTATTAGACTCATCAAATTTTTTAATTCTATTAGGCACTTCCATACAGGCCCCTACCTCAGAAAATCATATCAAGTATTCTCAACTTATTTGAATTAATATCATTGATGGAAAGTTTATTTCTCCATGGTGAAACTCTCGAAACTTAAACATTGATAATTCTCTTTGCTGTAAAGTAAATATCTTTACCCTCCCATACAATGGCGCAGAATGCACAGGCTTTGTCCTTTATGGCAAAGTCATTTTTATTTATATAGGTATAATTTGTTTATCCCTGAATATAATCTATATAAAAGTAATTGAAATAAGCATGAAGAAAACATTATTAGCCGTAACTTTAGCAACATCAGTACTAACTTCTGGTTGTTCAAATAGAATGGCAGACTTAACTGTTGTATCGACAAAGAATGTTAGTGAACAACAATTAATCGATAGCAAAACACAAACTAAACGTACCATAGGTGAAGATAAAGTACATATTATAGTTTTTATACCTACGGGTGTAGCAAATATGGAAGAGGCTATGGACAATGCCATTGAAAATGTACCGTGTGGTATTGCATTGAAGGATGCAACCATTACACATAAGTCCTTCTATATTCCTTATATATATGGACAATCAGGTTATGAAGTAGAAGGGAATGTTGTACAGGATAATAAATGCCTAGCTGATAATAATATGTATGCATCTGTTAGTGAAGAGCCTGCTATTGAGGTGGAAGATATAGAAACACCCTGGGTTTATAAAGGCATCAAGCGTGATAGTTCAGGTATCATGTGCCAATATAAAAATACAGAAACAGGCCGAACTAAATTAGTTAAGCGAAAACGTAACTCTTCATGTTCTAAAGTATATCTACCTGAGTGACTTAACTATTCGAGTAAAAAAGCCTCATCTTGAGGCTTTTTTATTATTTTTTAAAAGTAGTTGTTTAATGAATATTTTTACTTTAATCATGTGAAATTTTATTCAGCTTTAACCTTTCTTATCATTAGTTGTAAGATTTAATAAGGTTTTAGCTGTGCTTATAAAAACACCGAAAAGTTATGATTTAAAAGAAAGTGATGTAACTCCTGAAAATGTATATTTAAACAGGCGTGAATTATTAAAAGGTATGGGCTTCTTAGGTGCCGGTGCTTTATTAGCTAGTGCTAGTGCTA
>Ga0209395_1006815_pt1 | contig 12199 bp, 6 predicted proteins | sample GOMGulsemesocosm_3_FD_184635 | JGI IMG/M metagenome (GOLD analysis project Ga0209395, IMG submission 184635) | Methane-oxidizing microbial communities from mesocosms in the Gulf of Mexico - GOM9D Gulf of Mexico (SPAdes) (version 2) | ecosystem: Environmental > Aquatic > Marine > Cold seeps... | reverse complement strand
GACTTAACCAAAGCATCTGCGACTTTACAGCAACTTGCAATGAAAGGTGATGATGAACAAGCAATGAAAAAAGCGATTAGTGGTGTCGGTCGTTCTTGTGGTGGTTGTCATGACGATTTCAAAAAAGATTAGTTTGATCAGCCAAATTTATTGAATAACTACTTTTAACCGATGCAGGAATAGAAAAATCCTGCATCGGTATTATTGCGACTATTTTGGTTCTAGTAATACTCTTCAACTATTGGTGCATTTAGTACCACCAACCAATAAACAAATACTACAACAACTATCAGAATGATGGCTGCTAATATAAGCTTTGAATGGCTTATGCTTTCATCGGTAGATAAGTGTTGATTCTGCTTTTTACCAGTAAACATAGGTCTAATTAAGTTGTGCTTTTTAACCCAAAGATAATAAAAAACTGCACCTATATGCAGTGCGCTACAAATCAAAATTAGATCAAAGGCATTGTGATGAATATATACCATAACCGCTTCAGCACCGCTGGCTAAGCTACCGTAATATGGCCCTGCAGTAAAAATATCGTCATCTATAAATAAACCACTAATAGCTTGCATTAATACTAATGATAGCAGCAGTACTACCATCAAAGCACCAATGGGGTTGTGGCCGACAGATGGAGAAAAACCTAAACTTTTATGTTTCACTAAATAGCGTTTTAGTTCTGAAAAACTCGGCACAAAGTGTTTAAATTTGGCGTGTCGTGTACCCAAAAAGCCCCAACATAATCGAAACAATACCAATACTAAAGCAAAGTAACCTAGTAGTAAGTGATATTCAAACAAACCTCTTTCTTGATCTGAGCTATACCAAAGTCCTAATAGTGTTAGCACAAATAACCAATGAAAAAGGCGCAAAGGTAAGTCCCACACCAAATAATATTTTGTCATACATTGCTCTTTTAACTTAAATCAAAATTAGTATAACTAGCTTTTCTTTGCTGGCTAACCATAATTTTTAGAAATTTATTGTGATACTGAACTAATAGCGGTTCGATTTCGAACTATGCGCTACTTCAAATACTCGAGTTAAACTTATTCTATTGTTTTTATTGATAAATATTGTTGGCATGGATATAGCTAACAATATATATAAGACGAGTAGTGTGATAACAGAGAAAAATTGAGTGGATATTGTTAAAGCGAAAAAGAAGCAGTCTATATTGAGTAACAAGATTGTTATTTGTCTTCTGGTTATTGTTGTTTTTATCATTTTGTTGAGCTATGCCAAGGCATCTTTTAACTCAGTCAATTTGGCTAGGAAAGACCTGTTAATTGCGACGGTTAAACAAGGAAATATTGATGTCAGTGTCGAAGGCTACGGAATTTTAACCTCAGATAAATTGCAGCTAATCACTACATATACTCGCGCCACAGTAAAAGAAATTGTGCTTAAACCGGGTGCAATAGTTAATAAAAATAGCCTGATTATTAGGTTAGCTAACCCCGAATTACAAAAACAGCTGGAAAGTGTGCAATATTCTTTAGCTGAAGAAAAAGCCAATTTACGCCAATTAAAACTAAATCACCAACGAGAACTTCTTACTGAAAAAGCGAATTTTTCCGAAATTATTTCTCAGCATAAAGCGGCTAAACTTAAATTGGCGGCCCAAGAGAAGCTTGTTAAAAGTGGTATTGTTAAACAGCTTGATTATCAGGAAAATCAACTGTTTGAAGCACAGTTAAAAGAACGTATCGCCATTTTAAAAGAGATTAACCATTCGCTCATTTTAGTGCATCAAGAAGCAATAAATATTCAACTAGAACGAGTAAAGCAAAGACAAAATCAGGTGGATATTGCCCAAGAACGACTAGACAAACTTAATGTCATGGCAGGGTTTGACGGTGTTCTACAAAAACTCTCAGTAACACTAGGCCAAAGCTTAGTACCAGGGCAAGAAGTGGCATTAATAGGTAGTGTAACAGACCTTATCGCGTTAATTCGAGTGCCGCAAAACCAAGCACAAAAAGTATTGGTTGGCCAAAAAGTAGCGGTGGATACTCGATTAGATACTATTGTGGGCACTGTTAGTAGAATTGACCCAATTGTTGAACAAAATACTGTTGAAATAGAAATAGCATTACCTGCACTTTTACCCAAAAGCGCTCGCCCGCAACAGAATATTGATGCCACCATCACTATTAAAATATTAAATAATATCAATTACATTGAACGTCCAGCCAATATAAAAGCACAATCAATAATCGATATTTATCAACTAAATCAGACAAGTGACCAGGCTAATAAAGTGCAATTAGCAATAGGTGAAAAAACGGGGCGATACATAGAGATCATTTCAGGGGCGAAACAAGGCGACCGGTTTGTTATCTCTGATTTATCTAATTACCAAGTAAAAAAAATAGCGATAAATTAGTTATCGTTGAAGAAATAACAATAAAAGCATGACCGAAAAAATAACTAGACAGCGTTACAGCAAACAAAAGGAACTAGAAAAATGACAACGATATTGGCAATGGAAAACGTTTCAAAAATTTTTGAAACTGAAGAACTTGTAACACATGCGCTCAAAGCAATAAATATTACTATTGAAGCAGGAGATTATGTTTCTATTTCAGGCCCTTCAGGTTGTGGTAAATCGACTTTGCTTTCAATCATGGGTTTGTTAGATGTTGCGACAGGCGGTGAATATTTCATTCAAGAGACTAATGTTACCGAACTCTCATTAGATCAAGCAGCTGAAATACGTAATGCAAAAATAGGATTTATATTTCAATCGTTTAATTTAATCGATGAATTAAGTGTTTTTGATAACGTTGCTTTGCCACTGAGATATCACAGTGATAAACCGAATAACCAAACAATTAAACAGCGTGTGACAGAATGTCTCGACAAAGTGGGTTTATCCCATAGAGTCAGCCACAAACCTAATCAACTTTCTGGTGGGCAACAACAACGAGTAGCAATTGCTAGAGCGTTAGTTGCCAATCCTGCAATTTTATTGGTTGATGAACCAACAGGTAACTTAGATTCTAAAAGTGGCGATCAAGTGATGGAGGTTTTAGAGCAACTTAATAAATCAGGTACCACTATTTGCATGGTGACTCACGACCCTAGATATGCAGATATGGCACGTACCAAAATTCAATTACTTGATGGCACAATATTACAAGAGCCTGCAATCAAAGCCGTGAGTTAACAATCATATCGTCGACTGTAATTACAATGTTTTGGATCAACTTCCGGCTACTGAATATTCTGCAGGTAATGAATAATGAATATCTATCTAATTAAACAAGCTTTTTTCAGCTTAAAACAAAAGCCTATTTTTGTTCTTAGCGTTGCTTCAACCATGGGGATAACGTTAGGGGCCTTAATATGCGTAATGACCCTTGCTTATGTGATGTTGCTGAAACCATTACCTTATCCAGACCAAGCTAGGCTATACAATGTAGAGCATCAGTTAATAAGTAATGAAAACGAAGTAGACGGCAGTTCTTTTACTTATCCAAATTTGATGCATCTGTACAATAAACAAGAGCTTTTTGAGCAAAGTACTTTAATTTATGTCGATGGCGGTGTTATTACTTCGCTCGACAGTGAACCTATGGTGGCGATCTCTTTTGTTACGCCACACTGGTTCTCGATGTTCTCAGCCAAAATGGCTATTGGCAGAAGGTTTGAAGCAAGTGAAAACGTTGATAGTTATCACCCTGTAGCCGTTCTAACCTATAGAACTTGGCAAGATGAATATGATGGTGCAGCGAATATCCTCGAACAAAAGCTGACAATAAGTGGTAATAACTATCGAATCATAGGTGTCTTAGCCGAGCAGCATATTGAACTTTCGCTTGCAGGGGCTGGCTTTAAAAGCCAAGTGATTATTCCTTGGGATTTTAACTCAGTCAATGAAAGTGAGCGTAAACGCTGGGGTAACGATGATGGCGGCTTAATTTTTGTCGGCAAGCTTAATAAAGAATTCACCCAGTTTACAGAATCAAAAATTAGCCAATTATTAACAAGATTAGTTAACGAAAATTGGCAAAATCAGGTGTCTGATCAAGACTTTTTCAAAGATTGGTCAATTGCCCTAAAAACTCAAACTTTAAAGTCTTTTATTGTTGAAGAAGGCGAGCGTAGCGTTTATTTATTACTTATCGGTGCTATCGGTTTAGTACTTATTGCCTGCGCCAATATTGCTAACTTATTTGTTTCTCGCACGGTTGAGCGCCAACAACAACTCGCTATTTCTGCTGCCGTTGGTGCGTCTGAATCTCAATTATTTCGTATTATCTTAGCTGAAATAGGCATGTTGATGTTGATAGCAATAATGCTAGCGCAATTATGCGTTTTTATTGGCTTTACAGCGCTGCAATATTTCCTCGGTGATTTTTTGCCACGCATTGATGAGCTGGCACTGAATGCATTTTCATTTTCGGCCTCGATTGTCTTAGTTATATTGCTAACACTAATGTTTTCATTTTTATGTCGAAAAATGATCAATTATCATGCCTTGAATATTTCGTTGCAATCAAGTGGGAAAGGTAATGGAATTCAAGTTTCTAAAAGAGTAAGAAACAGTTTAATTAGTAGCCAAATAGCTACGGCAACCACTTTAGTCTTTATTAACATGGTGCTGTACCAAGATGCCAGTAAATTAATAAGCCAGCCTTTAGGATATCAAACCGAGAATATTACGGCGGCAGTATTGGCGTTACCAAGCGTTGAGAAAGGCTTACAAGCACAGAAAGTAACTGAGCTTAAACACGAATTATTGGTACATCCAAAAATTGAAAATGTCAGTCAAGCAATGCGTCCAAGCGCCTTTCGAACATTAGCATTGACAGAGCAGAGCACTGAACAACGATACACAGTATTAGGGAAAGACGTTGATAATCAATATTTTGCTATGCTTGAACAAACCATTATTGAAGGCGTGAATTTTAGCGAATCAAATATTAAAGATGATAGGGCCGTTATGATCATCAATGATATTTTTGCCAAAAAACTCGCCCAAAATGGCAGTGCAATCGGTATGAAATTTAATAACGGTGTCGAAATAATTGGTGTTGTTAAAAGTATTAATATACCTGGGCGACAACGAGCGCAATCGCGTTTTTATTACCCTGCAAGTTTAGCGAGAAACATGCTGCTGATTAAAGTGCATCAAGGGCAATTATTTAGTCGCGATGAAATGATCACCGTATTAAAGAAGGTTGATGAAAAACTGAGTTTATTCAGCTTTACCTCACTGAATGAATATAAAAAGCGTCGATTATTTTCTTCTGTTGCCACGGCTGTAACAACTTTAGTATTAGCAATATTAACGCTATTTCTTTCCGGTTTGGGCTTGTACGGTATTTTGAGTTATTCCAGCCAAATGCGTCGTTTCGAAATAGGCACTCGTATGGCGATTGGTGCCAAAGGTAAAGACATCATTCGACTCATTTTTAAAGACAATGTTAGTGCGCTTATTCTTGGGATTATTATTAGTCTTTTCGTTTTACTGACACTCTATCTTGGCTTTAGCGAGCAGTTAACCAGTTATCTATCACTTGAGCTACTCCTTCTGATTATTTTAACGCTAACACTTATTTCTTTGCTGTCATTTTTCGCCTGCTATGTGCCTCTTAGGCAATACATTAACAGACCAGCGATTCATTGTTTAAAGGGAAGCGAATAATGAGCTTATTTTTGTACCAATTAAAACAAGCCTATTTAAGCCTGAAACAAAAGCCCGGATTTGTTTTTAGTGTTGTTTCTACTTTGGGCATTACCTTAGGGGCATTGTTATGTGTATTAACTTTAGCTTATATTTTGTTTTTCAAAGGGTTACCGTATCCAGAATTCCAGCGTTTAGTGAAAGTAAATCATCAATTTATTGATCGTGAAAGTAAAGTAAGTGAGGTGGAGTTTAGTTATCCAGCAATAATGGCGTTATATCAAAACCCTGAGGCTTTTAATCACAAGACACTGATTTATTACGCTCGAAAAACATTGGCTATTCATTTATTACAACCAACAATATCCGCGGCACATGTTACTCCTGAATATTTTGAACTGTTTGCAATGCCAATGTCGATGGGCCGAGCGTTTGACAACTCTGAAGGGCTAAACTCTAAAGTTCCACTCGCTGTGATAAGTCATAAAACATGGCTAGAGGTTTTTCATGGCGACAAAGAGATACTCAATAAAACAGTAAAGTTTTGGGATATTAATTACAAAATAATCGGCATAAGCTCACCAAGTTTTGAAGAACCTTTGTTAAGGAAAGAAATATCAAATCCGACTCAAGTTTGGTTATCTTGGGAGCACAATCCAATGGGTGAATCAGGGCGAAAAGACTGGCAAAATACCAATGATGGCTTATTTTTGGTTGGCCAATTATCTGCGCGTCAATCAATGGCGCAGCTAGCGCAAGAATTAACCTTGCTAATAGATGATAAGTGGCAAACCGAGGTTGTTGGTGATGATTTCTTTAAAGGTTGGTCAATCAATATTGAACTCGACTCGTTACTTGATGCAATATCAGGAGAGCATAAAAATAAGCTTATTTTATTGATTTTGGGTGTTGTTGGCATCGTACTTATTGCTTGTGCCAATATTACTAATTTATTTATCACTCGGGGCGCCGAAAGAGCACGTATTATGGCTATTTCGGCTGTGGTTGGTGCTAAGGAAAGTCATATTTTTAAGCACTCGTTGGCTGAATCTTTGTTATTGATGTTTTTCTCTTTATGTTTGGCTCTAAGCCTTTGTTATATCGGCCTATTATTTATCGCAAACTCTTTGAGTAGCTACTTGCCGCGTAGTCAGCAGCTTTCTATTAGCTGGTTTACTGTCGGTTGCGCAATGGTATTATTACTACTTTTAGCACTGTTTTTTGCCTTTGTGACTACACGAATGGTTAACTATTCTTGTTTAATTAGCTTGCTACGCGCAAGTGGTAAAGGAGTTGCTGCACAACTATCAAACCGTATTCGACAACTACTTATTATAAGTCAGGTGTCGGTAGCTGCATTACTTATATTCGTTAATATCAGTCTATTTCAACAATCGATGACAACACTTTTTGAGCCAGTATCAGTTAATACTGAAAATTTTATCGACATTTCCTTAGCAAGTACGCGCCCGCCTACTCAAGAAGAAATTGATGGCCCGGTCTTAGGTACAGCTATCCGTAATGAGTTTCAACTTTTACCCAAAGTGGCGTCAGTAAGTAATAGTCTTTCACCATTAAGTGGCTTTTTTCAAATTCCTTTAACCGATATACAAACTAATCGTCATAGCATTCCTGAAGTTAAATTTATTGATGAACTGTATTTCAAAATGATCGGCCAGCCGATGCTTTCGGGTGAGACATTTTCCAGAGCTGATCTCAATGAAGGCTTTACTGCACCAGAAGGGAAAATTGAGAGTAATGCGCTAATAGTAAACGATAAGTTAGCCGAGTTCTTAGCCCCAAAAGGCGATGTGATTGGTCGTAGTGTACTGATAGACGGTGACAACACCTATCAAGTGATAGGCATAGTAAAAGGTGTGAAAATGCCGGGCGAAAAATATATTCCTATGCGTGCATACATACCGGCATCTGTGCACTCTATTAACATGACAGTGCAACTTAAAGAAAATCAAACCTTATCAAGAGAAGAAGTTGTTGCGGCGGTTAAACGTGTCACCGGATTTTTCGCATTATCAACAATGAATAACGTTACTGATATTCATGCTGATTTACTATTCAACCAAAAGGCAACGGCTTATACCACCGGAGCATTAGCACTTTTAACCATCATTTTATCAATGATTGGTTTGTATGGGGTATTAAATTATACCTTGCATACCCAGCGTTTTGAGCTTGGAACTCGTATGGCTATTGGCGCAAAGGGTAAAGAAATTACTACCTTAATTTTGAGGAATAATTTTAGCGCAATTTTAATCGGACTTTATTTAGGCTTTGTTGAATATTTAACAAGTTACTTGTCGACTGAATTACTGATGATGTTTGGATGTACCTTAGTGATTATTTGCTTGATCTCATTTTTAGCTTGTTACATGCCGCTAAGGCAATACATCAAAAATCCAGTCGCTCACTCTTTAAGGGGAGGTGAATAATGAATTTGTTCTTTTACCAATTAAAACAAGCGTATTTAAGCCTGAAACAAAAGCCCGGATTTGTTTTTAGCGTGGTATCAACCATGGGAATTACCTTAGGCGCTTTGTTATGTGTATTAACGCTGGCCTATGTAATGTTAATAAAGCCATTGCCTTATCCGGAGCAAGAGAAATTATTTTGGGTTGAACATGGCCTATCAGACAAAAATAATGAATTAAGAGCGAGTTGGTTTAGTTATCCAGGCATGGTGCTTTTTTCTGAAACACAGGACATTTTCACTGAATTCGCCATGTTGTGTTTCGGTGAAAGTATTTTGTCTTCTGATCCTGAACAACCATTAGTAAATACCAGCTTCGTAACTCCAGATACTTTTTCAATGTTAGGAGCAAAAATCGCTTTAGGTCGATCTTTTGAGCAAACTGAAAGCATAGATACAAATAACCCTGTGGCGTTAATTAGTTTTGAAACTTGGCAAGATGATTTTGCTGGTAGTAAAGACGTACTTAAGGAAAAAGTGACCATAAATAACGTCAGTTTTAATATTGTTGGTGTTATTGCACCGTCGTTTGTTGAGCCTGAAATGTTCACACCCGGTAGAAAAACGCAATATTGGTTGCCATGGGATTACAATTTTAAAGCTGAACTTTATAAAAATGAATGGGGTAATGTACTTTATGAACTGGGCTTCGTAGGCAAGTTAAAGTCAGGGTTAACCCCACAACAAGCAGAGCAAAAAATAGCGCTTTTTTTAAATGAAATTTGGCAGGAAAATGTTGCTTCAATTGCTTTTTATAACGATTGGCAAGTTAAGCTGTCGTTAAAACCGCTAAAATCGATAATTCTTGCTGATAATCAGCAACGTATGTATTTGCTACTGGCTGGAGTGATCGGCTTATTAGTGATTGCTTGTGTCAATATTAGTAATTTGTTTATTGCTCGTACCGTAGAGAAACAACAGCAATTAGCAATTAATGCGGCTGTTGGAGCTTCGAAAAAACAACTGTTTCTTTGCCTGTTAGCGGAGTCTACAGTATTAATGGTCGCTAGTATGGCTGTTGCTTTAGTTGTTGCTGCATTGGGATTTGGACTATTGCAGCATTATTTAGCCGAGTTTTTACCTCGAGTACAAGAGCTGGCTATTAATAATTTCACCTTGAGTGCTGCGGTTTTTTTCTTATTAGTATTTGCACTGAGTTTTGCAAAAATAAACAGTCAGATGATTAATTATCATCAATTAAACGAGCGTTTACAAAGTAGCGGTAAAGGTACGGGTGTCCAAGTTTCTAAAGCCGTTCGTCAAATCCTTATTGCTAGTCAAGTCACGGTTACTAGCGTATTGGTCTTTGCTAACTTAACTTTGTTTGACAGTGCGGTGTCTGTGATTAATACACCGATGAAGTACAATGTTGAACAAGTGATGGCGTTGGAGCTAGCGCAAGCTAAGTCGATAAAACGTGGCTCCGCAGAAGCTATTTCACTGATTAAAGAAGTGCAAAAAAGCTTGGCCCTATTACCACAAGTACTCGAAGTGAGCCAATCAAATTCACCGTTAGATTCCTATGCAACAAACTTTATTCAGCCAAGTACCAAACAAATATTCAGTGCAGAAATTCAGGCCGGCGCAGGTCATAACTATATTAATTTATTACAGCAGCGATTGCTCGCCGGTGATTGGTTTAGCGAACAAGACATTGCTATGAGTGGTAACCATATTTTTGTGGTGAATGATGTTTTTGCGAAGCAACTGTCTCCCGATGGCAATGTGGTTGGTATGAAAATTAATATGGAAGGTGAAATTGACCAAGATAACAATGCAGTGCACAGCACCATAATTGGTGTGGTCAGTGGCGTTAATATTCCTGATGGTAAAGCAAATCCTGCACAAGTATATCGTCCTATATGGAGAGGCTTTAGCAATTTCTTAATTAAAGTTAAACCTGGACAAACATTAAGTCGTGAGCAAATTGCAGCAAGCGTTAAATTGGTCACTAGTCAATTTACTCTTGCTCGATATTATTCGTTGTCTGATCGTCGAGAACAAATGTTATTCAGCCAATATATCACCGCAATTACCAGTGGCGTATTGGCCGTATTTACTTTTATCTTAGCGGCAATTGGCCTGTACGGCATCTTAAGTTACAGCACACAAGTTCGACGATATGAAATTGGCACACGCATGGCGATAGGAGCCAAAAGTAAAGATATAATAAAACTTATATTCAAAGACAATACCAGTGCTTTAGTGGCTGGAATTGTGACAAGCCTGTTTGTTTTACTTGGGGTTTTCTTTGGTTTTAGTGAGTTATTAACTAGCTATATTTCATTTGAATTATTGCCGTTATTAATTATTACATTGGCACTTATCTCTTTATTGTCTTTTTTTGCTTGTTACCTACCGCTAAGACAATACATCTATAAACCAGCAAGTCATAGTTTACGGGGAGCTGAATAATGAATTTGTTCTTTTACCAATTAAAACAAGCGTATTTAAGCCTTAAACAAAAGCCCGGATTTGTTTTTAGCGTGGTTTCAACCATGGGCATTACTTTAGGGGCTTTGTTGTGTGCGGTAACCCTAAGTTATTTGTTACTGATTGAACCATTGCCCTACCCAGAACAAGAGCGTCTCTTTGTTGCTGAGCATGGCTTTATTGATCCTAAAAAAAATAATGATGGTTATGATTTTTCTTATCCTGGATTAGTACACTTATACCAGAGTAAAGTGGCATTTGAGCAAGCTGCTATGGTGCTTCATGGCCAAGATGTGATGATCTTTAACAATAGCACCCCGCTTGTTAATACTGCTTATGTAACACCAGAGTTCCATCAAATGTTAGCGTCTCCGCTGGTTTTAGGTCGTTTATTTGAAGCGAGTGAAGCCTTAGATACTAACAACCCTGTAGCGATACTCAGTTATAACACTTGGCAGCAAGAGTTTAACGGCAATACAAACATTCTAGAACAAAAAATAAAGCTAAGTGGTGTGAGTTATCGAATTATTGGTGTTTTGTCGACCAAATTTTTTGAACCTGAATTGGCTGAAATAGGTCGAGAAACTCAGGTTTGGTTACCATGGGACTACAATCAAACGAGAGAAAGACACAGGCAAGGTTTTGGCAATACAAACCGTAAACTAAAATTTTTCGGTCAATTGAAAGAGAACGTTAACCAGAGTCAGGCACAGCAACTTTTAACCCCTTTGGTGAATGATCGCTGGCAAGAAGGGGTTGCTGAAATAGAATTTTTCAAAGACTGGTCAATAGAAATGCGGGTGCGTTCTGTTAAAGAAGTTATTCTCGGTCAGAGTGAGTCAACAGCTATTATTTTGTTGGCAGGGATGATTTGTTTAGTGCTGATCGCCTGCGCAAATATTTCCAATTTGTTTATGTCGCGTACTGCTGAAAAACAACGTCAAATAGCTATTCAATCGGCATTTGGTGCGACTAAAAAGCACTTGTTTAAAGCTATGTTTGCGGAAAGCAGTATCTTGATGATTATGTCAATAATACTAGCACTGCTCGTTGCCAATATCGGCTTTTATACTATGCAGCAATATTTGGCATCAGTATTACCCAGAGCTAACGAGCTGTCCTTTAATTCAGCAACCTTTGGTTCTGCAGTGCTAATTACACTGTTATTCTCCTTACTTTTCGCTAAATTAAATACTCGTATGCTCAATTACCGCACGCTAAATACTAAGTTACAAAGCAGTGGCAAGGGTAGTGGCTTACAGGTCTCAAAAAAAGCTCGTCAGGTATTAATCGCCAGTCAGGTAACATTAGCGACAGTATTAGTATTTGCAAACTTAAGTTTGCTTAAAGATGCAGTGAAGACCATCCATGCTCCGATAGGCTTTGCGACTAATAATATCTCGACTTTAGTGTTGAACTTTTCCTCCACCGATTTTCCTAGCCAAGAAGAAGCGATACCCATCATCGCTGAAATAGTGGCAAAAATCGAAACACTTCCACAAGTAAAATCTATCAGTCAGTCAAGTACCCCTCTTGACGGTTTTGGTATCTTAACGGTCACTAATCTCACCACCAACGAGAAATATTCACCGAATTCCAAATGGGTTGATGAAAAATATTTTGAGTTGATCGAACAG
>Ga0209395_1006814_pt1 | contig 12200 bp, 12 predicted proteins | sample GOMGulsemesocosm_3_FD_184635 | JGI IMG/M metagenome (GOLD analysis project Ga0209395, IMG submission 184635) | Methane-oxidizing microbial communities from mesocosms in the Gulf of Mexico - GOM9D Gulf of Mexico (SPAdes) (version 2) | ecosystem: Environmental > Aquatic > Marine > Cold seeps... | reverse complement strand
TATGGGAGCTTACTCAATGACCACTAACATCGTTAAATTTATGTGGTTTAGAGTGACTAGACCAAAACAAATTAGCCTTGTTAATGAACATTGAGTACAGCTCTGAGCTGGGAAGAAATTTAATCAAATTGGTATGATTTTATTAATTCCCTAATTGTTGCTGTTTTAACTTTTTGACTTTGTTTTTTTTATAGGCTGGTTTACTTTAAAATCACTCGTTTTCCATGTCATTGCAGTAGATTGGCTTTATAAGAAATCAAAACCTTCCATTTATTAAAAAACGATGTTGTAATAACTGTCAGCTTGGTTTGTATGAAAGTCCTAACAAGCTAATTAAAAAGGAGTTTTAAATGCCGTTTCAGGATAACTTAGAGGCTGCCAAGAAAGAGCTTAATAAAGCAGAACTATGGAAATCCAATCATAACCCACCTATTTCGGTATTATTAAGAAAGCTTGGATTCAATATTCGTCCATTTCATTACTGCTCATTCAAAAGTAATTTTCTTACTGCCTCTGTATGGTTTGGTGGTTTATGGGGGCTCCTTATGTGGTATACCTCGTGGCAATCTAATGGCATGACTATGCAAGCAGCCTTTATATACCCGTTACCAATCAAAGTGCAGGATTTCAGTGGGAATTTAAATGGCTTTAGGCGAGGAGAATAATTTAAGCATAGTTATTCTATGGTTTGATTATTTAACGCGGTATAAAGTCATTTAAAACCCATCAAAGAAGTGTTTAAGCAACATCACTTCGTCGTTGCTGTGACTTATAATGGAACAACCATTATTTCATCACAGCGCCTTGAATTGAAATTGCTCAAGCACTCTGAAACCTGCATCTTGAATGGTGACGGGTATAAGTAGTTTCTTTGCTGGAGTATTGTTCGGGTTATTTATGGCACTATATTACAAACACAGTGCTAAGAAACACAAGTTAAGTGATTGGCATACATTATAGCTAACAATAACTTAAAACAGGAAAATGCCGTTAGCGGCTTTAGGGCATTAGGTTTTATTAAAATATGGAGTACAAATGAAATATATATCGATCACCATTGCACTTTCGTCAATGCTGTTGTTTTCTTGTGGTGGCTCTGAAGGGGATACTGCTACTGAAGAGCCAAATAAAGACGGTATAACAAATTTAGCAGATACCTCTTGGAAAAAAGAATGCTCTCCTTACAATAAATTATCGAGTGACGAGTCAAGAGATTCATGGAACGTCAAAATTAAGCTAAGCATCGATTCTTCGCTTAAATCCACTTACCAAACAGAGTTTTTCCATCCAACTGATACAAAATGTGAATCAATGATGTTTGATGCTCTGGACATCTCAAAACTTCAAATTTCAGGTAAAGTTATCAGTGAAGAAAGTATTGAAGCCTACGGCCTAAATGAGACTTTTATTTATAAATCAGATAAAAGCGATCCTGCTCCGAGTTACACGCTAATCTATATTGATAGTGAAAAATTATATTTTGGTCAAAAGTCAGGTTCAAATATTGGAGAAACGCCAGAGACAAGACATTCTTCTATATCTCTTGATGATTATTTCTCTCAAATTATAAACTAATAAAACGTTCTAATGGTCAAACAGTTTAAGCCTAATAAAAATTAAACAAAGACCATATACTCGCTCAAAAGGATTAATTTAAGTGCTAAATACCTTAGAGACAAAACAGCTAAAACCAGAGCTATCAAGCCCCTTAAATAACCTAGTATTATTGATCTGCTTACTTGTGGTCGCTTATTTCGGATATGAAAAATATGCGTTTAATCAAGCCGAGCAAGTAGAAGCAGAGGTTCTAATTTTATCCCCCAAAGTGAATGATATTTACTTTTTTGACATGAGATTACTCAGTGATAAATTACAAAGCAGACACGAATATAGGTTAGCTAAAGTGGTGAGTGTTACTGATGATAACCTGGCTATAGTTTATGGAACGGTTTTCTACCAATGGCAATATGCCGTGGTTAATAGCATTAAATACGATGATGTAAATAATCATGATTATTTCAAATTAATACCCGATTACATTTCCTTTATCAAAATTAAAGAAATGAGGAATAATGGCACTATTTATTTGGTTAAACGGCCAATTCGCAATAAACTATATGGCAAATTTGTTAACTAAAAATCAAATGTTTGTGTGTTCAAACAAGTCACCCTATATCTAGTCAGTTGTCGTCTATAAAGTGTTTAATTGTCTTGAAATGATATTCACTATCACAAACTATTCAAGTAGTACTTTTAGTATTGATCGCAGATGACATTATCGCTGGCTCAATAGTGTATTTACCTACGATATTTTTACCAAATAACAATAATTTCCACTAAATAACTTATGTACACTGCTATTTTTATGTGGCAATTAATGACAGTATTATAACCAACTTATTTTCTGGTAGCTTTATATGGATTATTATTCTAAACCCAAGGACATCTCCGCCTTAGACGCAAAATTAGAAGCACAAAAAATTGCATTTTCTCCCATCGCCTTCCAAGCGGTAATGACACTGCTTAGAACTGATATTTTAAAATACCTATCTGATACTGGTGAGCAAGGAGCTACGGCTAAGCAGTTAGCTGAGCAATCAAAAATATCTGAATACGGTGTTAAGGTATTACTCGATATGGCGGCCTCAATGGGAGTCGTTTGGATAGAAAATGATGATACATTTAGATTAGATAAAACAGGTCATTTCATTGTTAATGATGAATTAACTTTAGCTAACATCAACTTTACCCAAGATGTTTGTTATCAGGGTATGTTTCACTTAGAAGAAGCGATCCGAGAAGGCAAACCATCAGGTTTAAAAGTATTTGGCGATTGGCCTACAATTTATCCCGCATTAACCTCACTGCCTGACAATGTTAAGAAAAGTTGGTTCGAGTTTGATCATTTTTATTCAGATCATTCATTCCCCGAAGTTCTGCCTATTATTTTTGAAGATAAGCCACAATGTATTTTAGATGTTGGCGGAAATACCGGTAAGTGGACCTTAGCTTGTCTTAATTTTGATGCTGATGTTCATATGGCCATTATGGACTTACCACAGCAATTAACGGTATTGCAGAGCAATGTCGCTGAGCAAGGCATGTCTGAACGAATAGAAGTTCACCCGACTGATTTACTTGCAGTAGACGCACAGTTTTATCAAGGAGCTGATGTGATTTGGATGAGCCAGTTCTTAGACTGCTTTTCACAAGAGCAAATCCTTGAGATTTTAAAAGGTGCGGCAAAAGTGATGACGCAAGATACTAGCTTATTTATTATGGAAACCTACTGCGACCGACAACGATTTGAAGCTGCAACCTATTGTATCAATGCAACATCACTGTATTTTACCGCCTTAGCAAATGGCGATAGCCGAATGTATCATTCAGGTGATTTCATCAAGTTAATTCAAAAAGCAGGCTTATATGTAGAAAAAGATATTGACGATATTGGCCTAGGCCACACTTTGTTTAAATGCAGAAAGAATATGCGCATTGCAGAGTAGTCGTTCTAACTTTCGATGTTCATCGTTTTTTCGACTGTTTCTTGCATTTATATTCAATTATAAATGCAAAAAACAGTTCGCTTTATTAATCCTGCCAACGTTTGAAGATCAACGAAGTATTTATACCACCAAAAGCAAAGTTATTGCTCATAACATAATTTGTCTTTAATGCTCTCCCCTGTCCTCGAATATAATCTAATGGTGCACAGTCGCTATCAATGCTTTCAAGGTTTAACGTTGGTGCAAACCAATTATCTGTCATCATATTAATGCTTGCCCACGATTCAATAGCGCCACAAGCACCCAAGGTATGACCTAAGTAGCTTTTAAGTGAACTAATTGGGATTTCACCAAAAACATTGTGAGTTGCAAGAGACTCGGCAATATCACCCTTTTCAGTAGAAGTACCATGAGCATTGACGTAACCAATATCTTTAGGTGATAACTCGGCATCTTCTAATGCCAAACGCATGGCTTTTTCCATGGTTTCAGCGGTAGGTTGAGTTACATGCTGACCGTCAGCATTGGTCCCGAAACCGACAAGTTCAGCTAAGATAGTAGCGCCTCTTGCCTGTGCATACTCAAGCTCTTCAAGAATAAAAGTACAAGCACCTTCACCAATGACTAAGCCATCACGTTCATTATCAAAGGGTCTTGGGGTAGTTTTGGGAAGTTCGTTATTCAAGCTAGTGGCAAATAGCGTATCAAAAACAGCAACACTGGATAAACATAATTCTTCACCGCCACCCGCAATCATGGCTTTTTGCTTACCAAACTTGATTGCTTCATAGGCATAACCAAGGCCTTGTGATGAAGAGGTGCACGCTGAACTAGTGGTAATGGTTCTTCCCTTTAGGCCGAAGAAAACACCGACATTAACCGGTGTAGTATGAGCCATCATTTTTATATAACTAGTGGCCGTTAGACCATCCATATTGTTATCTTTAAGTAAATCACCAAAAGCGGGAATAGGCTCAGGTGAACCCATACAAGAGCCGTAAGAAATACCTATATCACCACTTGTTAATAGTTCACTCCCTAATAACCCCGCCTGAGTTAATGCCTCTTCGGTGACTTGAGTTGCCATTATCGATACTTTACCCATAGACCGTATTTGTTTACGTTTATAATGCTTTGGTGTTTGGTAATGTGGAACAGGTGCTGCTAAGTTAGTATTTAATCCTGAAACTTTTCGCCACTGTGGCATATTAACCACAGCATTTTCACCTTTTTCAAGAGCGACTTTAAAACTATCCCAGCAATTACCTAAGGCCGTGATCGCAGAAACCCCAGTGATAACAACTCTTTTCATTATGCTAATCCGCCATTAACTGAAATGGTTTGTCGGGTAATATACGCGGCATCATCCGACATCAAAAATGATACAGTACCGGCAACTTCTTCGGGTTTACCCATACGTTTAAGCGGGATCATTTTTAATATTTCAGTCACGGGTAACTCTTCAGTCATTTCAGTGTCAATTAGACCAGGGGCGACACAATTTACAGTGATTTTACGTTTAGCCAATTCTAAAGAGAGTGCTTTAGTCGCACCAATAAGCCCAGCCTTGGCGGCACTGTAATTAACCTGACCTCGGTTACCAATAATGCCCGAAACAGAGGAGAGTGTTACTATCCTGCCACCTTTTCGTGTTTGGATCATAGGCATCACCGTTGGGTGTACCACATTATAAAAACCATCTAGGCCGGTTCTAATAACACTATCCCAATCTTCACCAGTCATTGCTGGGAAAGCAGTGTCTCTGGTTAAACCGGCATTACACACTACGCCATAATACGGGCCATTTTCAGCGATATCATTTTCAATTTTTACTTTTACTTGCTCTCTATCACACACATCGAATTGTAAAATATTTGCCGTTCTACCTAATGCTTCTACTTCATTCGCTGTTTCTTGAGCGCGCTCGAGACTATTGAGGCAATGAACGGTTATGTCGAAGCCATCTTTTGCTAATCGTAATGCTATCGACTTGCCGATGCCTCGGCTTGAACCCGTCACTAAAATTCTTTTACTCATATCAGCCATCTCACTTTATTCCTAAACTAAACCTTAACTATACTTTAACTAAAGCTTTACTGTTGTTCACTCATGCCAACAAATTCTTGTGGATCTGGGGGTAAAAATACATTCACCTGTGCACTGGCTATCTTGTCTTCTTGGTTTAAAATTTCACAACTATAAACACCAAGCCCTGAAGACTCTTTGTGTAATTCGACGATTTTTACTTTTAAATGACTACCCTTATAAAAATAGTTCTGCATCTGCTGGTATTTTCTTGAACCCAATAGAAATCCAATTTGCACTGGTTTTCCCTGCTCTAACGCTTTAGCCCCTGCAAAAGCAGCAATCGACTGCGCCATATATTCAATACCGATATAAGCAGGTACTGCAGACTTATCTGTCTGATAAAAAGCGGAATGTTCGTCAATATCAAGCCAGCATGTTGCCGAGTCATTAGTAAACTCGTCTAAGCCGCCAATGAGGATCATTGGCTCACGATGTGAGATAATCTCGTTAATCGGGTATTTATTCAAAACTTGTTCCTAATATTAGGCTGATGTTACTGCCGCCAAAAGCAAAAGAGTTAGACAGACACAAAGATAAACCAGCAACTGTTTCGCCTGAGCTCACATTAAAACTACTCAATGATGGATCAATATTGCCATCATTCTTATTCTCTGGAATAAGTCGCTTTGTATTTTCTTTACTTAACAGTAACCAAATCAAGCCTGCTTCAATTGCTCCTGCCGCACCTAATGTATGGCCGGTAAACCTTTTAGTTGATCCTGCCAAAACAGCTTGTTGACAAAATTCTGAAACGACCTTAGCTTCCATATCATCATTTTTAGGCGTGCCTGTGCCATGTAAGTTCAGGTAATTTAACTGCTCTGCTGCTATATTTGCATTTTCAACCGCTTGTTTCATTGAAGATAACGCACCAACGCCTTCAGGATCCGGCGCTGAAACATGGTAGGCATCCGATGATTCGCCCACAGACAACAGTTTAATATCATCTTTAGTCTGGCTCATCACAAACAGTGCTGCACCTTCGCCAATATTAATACCATCACGCTCACTACCAAATGGATTACAATATGATTTAGCGATAGATTCGAGTGATTTAAAGCCATTACTTGGTAATTGACTTAAGGTATCAACACCACCACAAATAACGATATCAGCCAAATCACTTTCGAGTATCATTTTAGCGCTATGTAAAGCCTTAGCACTAGAGCTACAAGCGGTAGAGACACTATAAACCGGGCCTTGAGCATCTAATTTACTGGCGATAAATTGCGCTGGAGCAATCATTTCTTGGCTTGAGTAATGAAAAGTTTGAGGCATATCACCTGTGAATAACAATGACGCTCTTGCTTGCTCTCCCTCTAAAATGCCAGAAGTACTTGTACCTATTACAACACCAATTCGGGCAGAATTGTTTTGTGCTTTTAACCGCTCTATTGTTGGCATTATTTGAGTTAATGCAGCAAGAGCTAATTGATTGTTGCGACTGTTAAAGTGACTTTCTTCATCGTCCAGCGATGGCAGTTCACCATTTACTTGGCCCACATACAAAGATTCGCCATTAACCAATAAATGGGTATTAAATGATAAAAACTCTTCATCCGTATGTGTGGTCAAATTTTTCAGTATACTATTTTTATCTGTGCCCAGTGAGCAGATAATACCTAAATCATGAAGGCTTGCCGCTAACATTACTATTTACTCCATAGGTAAAATGGTTAACTGATAACCACGTTGAAAGTGCTTGTAACTAATGCTATCAGACCCTTTGATAATACTTATGATGACATTACCATCTGATTTAATTATTCGCTCTTTACCATTTTCGTTTTCTGTAATTACCCCATCTGTAAGCGCTGCATTTAATGCGGCTAAAGGCCAGTACACTAATTGAATATCTGAAATAATATACGGCAGAGGCAGCATATCAAACTCAACATATTTCTTTTGTTGCAGTGCCTGCCCTTCTACAAAGACCAGCTCAAATAATGGTAAACCTTGGGGAGACACAGCCACTAGATTTAGCCCTTTCTCGGTTAGCTCTAACTGAGTAAGCAATTGATTTTCATTGCCCTGATAGCTAATGGTTAACAGCTGATTCATTGATTGATTAATCATGGAACCTTCAGGTGCAGTTAACTGCAAAGTCACCCCCTCAGCGATAGCAACTTGATTAGTGTTACTATGATCAACGCCATATTTTGTGTTGCTATTACAGCCTGATAGCATCAGTACAAACACAGTAAGGATAATTTTTACTGACATAGCGCTACTAATGTTTTAAAACGTCTTTCACTTTGTGCGACATAGGGATTACTTTCGTCCCACGCGTAGCCCGCTAAAATTGAACTAATCATAGCTTTTACTTTGCTATCTTGATCTTGGTAAAAAATTACATCTTGAAAGCCCGATTCATACCATGAATTTACAAAGGTTTTAAAGCAATCAACACCCTTTTTGAGTGGCACCGCAAAGCTTTGTTCAAAATCAACCGCTTCACCATCAAGGTAACGTAAGACTTGTGGAGCAATTAATACCGCAGAGCAAAGCGCAATGGTAACCCCTGAAGAAAATACAGGGTCAAGAAACTCTCCTGCGTTACCTAATAGTGCATAATTTTTAGCGGCTAAGTGTGTTACATCAGCTGAGTATCCGGCCAAGGTATTGACTTCATTGTTCCATTTAGCTTTTTTTAGTAAGTTGTCTAAATTGGGAGCTGCATGAATAAAGTGCTTCAATATGGCTTCTGGACTGTCATCTTGAGAAAACTGCTCGGGTTTACCTACGACGCCAATGCTTGAGCTGCCATCTGAAAAAGGGATTAACCAATACCAGATGTCTGAGTCATTAGGGTTAACTGTGATCAATATCTTGTCACGATCAAAGTTACCGCAGTCGATATTGTCTTCAACGTGAGTGAAATATGAAGTACGGCTCGGTAGGTGCGATGGCTTTTCTAAACCTAACATACGCGGTAAAACGCGGGCAAAGCCACTAGCATCAAGTAAAAATTTAGCTTCAACTTGGTATAAGCTACCTTGTTCATCTACTACTGCTAATATTGGGCAAAGGCAATCAACGTCAACCGTTTTCACTTCATGACCATACCTAATTTGTGCTCCGGCCTCTGCCGCACCATCAGCTAATACTTTATCAAAACTTGCACGTTTTACTTGGTATGTTGTACCCGGTCCTTTTGAGAATTTCTGGGTAAAGTTAAACTCAGTATCTTGGCCTTGTTTATGAAATGCCGCGCCGTTTTTAAACTGAAAGCCATTAGCTTTTGCATTGTCGTGCACGGTTTGCTCTAAACCCGCTTGTGCAAGAAATGCCATGCATTGTGGTAAAAGACTTTCTCCGATTGAAAACCGAGGGAAATACTGTTTTTCAATAACAAGTACACTTCGCCCTGCACGAGAAAGCATCGCCGAAGCAACGGCTCCCGATGGTCCCGCGCCAATAATGACTACATCAAACTGTTCTTTATTCACTGTTCTTCCTTATTTACCACAGACAAGGGCGCAAGTATAAAAATACTCACTATGCCTAACATCACTGTTAATCCAAAACTATACACTGCAGGGGTTTTACTAAAGACCAATACCCCAAAAACAAACAAAGACGACAACGCAGATAAGCTTATTGCCAGTACATTTGACGAATTGGTGCCTCGGTATTGATAAAAGATCAAATAATCTATAGCTAAGGCAAGAATCAACATCATTGCCAGTACATTAAATAAGTTTAAAGGACCTTGCACCAAGTAACTTAGCATTAATGCAATTGATACCGATAAAATTAGGGCTAGGCTATGATTACCTGTAGCCTTAAGACCAAAACGAAACCATATAACCACTGAGAAAATTATGAGTGCCAGCATAAACCAAGACAGTAAACTTTCTCTTGAATCAGTCATTATCTGGGAGATATTTTTGGCTTTATCAAAAGGGATCACCTGATCACCTAAACCTTCAGTAATGCTGACTAATTGTGCTCTGGTAATATTGGAAAGCTGCAACAAGGAAACAAATTTCTCGTTATCATTCTCCGCATTTTGTCCTAAGCTCTTATTTAACCCTGCATATAAAAACGGGGAAACGTAGGGCGCAACCACTGAATTTTTAATCGCTTGATAAGTGAGTGGCTCTGGTGCATTAAAAGTCACCTCTAACCCCGTTGCCTCCTGCCAAGAAGAAAACACATCATTGGCTTGGGCAAACTTTAGTTGCTTATTATTGGCATGTTGAAGCTGCTTTGATGGCAACCAATCACTGATACCAGTAACTTTAGGTATAACTTGAGGTACAAATTTCGAGCTGGCATCAGTTTCAGCAATTAATGCTGATACACGAGTTCGAATCGCTTCCTCCGTCTGCAATACTTGTTCAATTGTAGAGCCTAGTATGAATAATCGTTTAACGTCCTGACCAGATAAGATTTTTTGATGAAAAGCTTCATTACTAATAAGTGTCGAGCTACTACCATTGAGATCGGCAATACTGTCATCAAATTTTATCGGTAATAACAGATAGCTGACAAAAACTAGGCTACTGATCGCAATTAACAACCCTACTCTTCGCTCTTGAAATCGTTTAATAAGGTTAATTAGATTTGTTAGTCGTTTGTCTAGTGCTGAATTGTTCTGCCCTGGCTTTGAAGATGAGATAGTCGGGACTACCGTAAAAACACAGACCATTGCCCCCACTAAGCCGGCAATAATAAATGTAGCCACTTGACTTAAAAAGCTCATCGGCGCAAGTGTCAATAAGATATAACCTAAGGCCGTAGAGATAAAGCCGAGAAAAATAGATTTATTTACTGTTGTTAACGAGGTTTTTTTATTGTGTAACTCTGTTAATACATGAAAACAGTAATCAATAGAAATACCTATAAGTGTCACGCCAAAAACCAGACTAATGATATGCACACTATCAAATAATAGCGCCAAAGCAATAAAGCCATAAATCACCGCATTCGCAATAGTTAAGGTAACAGCAAACAAGGCCGTTTTACTGCGAAAAACAAAGTAAACCATAACAAGCATAGCGAGCAGACTAAGCCCGCCAAAAAAGCTCATTTCAAATTTAGCTTGGCTAGCATTCTCAGCAGTGTGAAACAGCACACCCGAGTACTTCAGCACACAATCTGGGTATTGTGTTTCCACCTGATGCATAACCTGCATAATTTCTTCGGCTACAGTTATCGCTTTGTTAACATTAAGTGCTTCATTATCAATAGTAAAAATTAGTATAAATTGTTGCTGACCCTTTTCCTGCGATCGAGCTATTAACCGACCATCTTCAAGTGCAAAACCATCATTTTTAGCAAATGCTTGTTCAACAAATTCAGCAGTCGCTAAACTTGGATCTTGTGCAATTGATGCACTGACAAACGGGTTGACGACTTCAGAGAGTTTTTGGCTGGCAAATTGACTATAACTTTCTGGGCTAGTTAACGCCTTTGAAAAATTATCTGCTAATAAATAACCTTGGTATGACAAGTAAAATTGTACAGTTTTTTCTAAATCAAGATCTAGGGTCTTTACATTAAACCAAGGTTTATTTTGTGATAATGAAAAGAATTGATCATGGGCTATTTTTGCGTCTTTGCCTGAAAAGGAAATATATACATGCCTTTTGTTGCCATCAAAAAAATGCGACTCCGCATCTTGCACCACTGTTTGTACATTTTGTGGTAATAGCGACAAAATATCTGCTTGAAATTTCGCTTTGCCCGAAATCAAAACAAATACCAGTAAAATCATGGCAACTAACCCTTGGAAAAGTCCAAGTTGACGTTTCATACACTTCCCTATTTGTTGCTATGATGCTTTATTGTAAGAGATTGATATTTCGGTTCTATTCATATTTTTATCAAATAAAACAAACTCATCAACTTGCTTTTCACCACATAATATAATTTGTTCAATAAAGGTCGACATTGCCGATGTTTTTGGCTTCAAAGTCACACAATTAGCCGTATTATTATCATCATAGAAAAGAAAGCTACTCGTTAACGCAGTGAAGTTACCGGCTATTAAGTGTTGTAATAATTTCGCTATGGTACTGGCTTGAGCAGGCGCCTTTTTGCTGCCTGATTTATCGGTAAAATGAAGTTCACCATTATTAAAGATAATGGCACTCTCTACAGGCTTACCTGTTTTCCAAATAAATTCATTATTGGATATCTCAAAGTTACCAGAGGATAAAAATGGCTTTTTTAACACTTTAAAATATTTTCTTTGGATAAAGTCACCTTGTTGACTGTCTACATCCCCTTGTTGGAGCTGTAAGCGTTTCTCAACCTGTTCAACGGAAAGTGACACCTTATCGGCTAAGGTAGTAGGTATAACTGTATTATCAGCAATGGCTAAGTTAATCGAAAAAAGAGCACAAGCACAACAAAAAAATGCCAATGAAAAAACAGCGATTTTAGCTAATAATATATTCATTACAGTACCTTAGTGAGTTTGTCTAACAAGACTTTAGGACTGGTATATTGCATTTCTTGATTACTTTTATCAACGGCTACTTGTACCGTCGATGCTTTAGTCAGTTTCTCCCCTGTTTTGCTATCAAAAATTATATAATCAATTTTCAAACACGTTTCATACTCTTTTAAATAGGCTGTCACTTTAATTTTTTGAGT
>Ga0209395_1006799_pt1 | contig 12221 bp, 10 predicted proteins | sample GOMGulsemesocosm_3_FD_184635 | JGI IMG/M metagenome (GOLD analysis project Ga0209395, IMG submission 184635) | Methane-oxidizing microbial communities from mesocosms in the Gulf of Mexico - GOM9D Gulf of Mexico (SPAdes) (version 2) | ecosystem: Environmental > Aquatic > Marine > Cold seeps... | reverse complement strand
AAGGCTTATATTTCATTGGCGAAGTAGTTGATGTGAGCGGCTGGCTTGGTGGGTACAATTTTCAGTGGGCTTGGGCGAGTGGTTGGTGTGCAGGACAGTACGCTTAGAATGTAGGGATCGATTCTAAATAGAGACAAACTATTCAAAAAAGAGACAAAGCTAACTTTGTCTCTTTTCGTAGTATAAGGGTTTTGTTATGCCACCCACTTAATATGTTGCTTAGCAAACCCTAAAATCATGTTAAATACCTTATCACTTTTCTCTTTGAATTCCTTACGATCATAACTTTCAGGTAAATCATTATCGAGAACTTCTTCAACCGTACTTTCCACACGCTTTCTGGTTTGACTATCTTTCCACCAGTCTTGCACTAATACTTTAGGGCTTTCTTCTTTTAAACGTTGGATTAAATGTTGAGCTGCCAATTTAACTTTTTGTTCTTCTGCTTTAGTAAGTTTGTCTTTTTTCAAACTATCAAATATTTCTAATTCGTCTTCCGTTAATCCTAAACGAACATGGCGTTCATCTTCTTCGCTCATATCTTCAGTGTACTTAAGCATTTCTTCATAAGTATTTTCTACTGATGATGAGCCTGAATTATAGCGCTCGATAATATCATGGAAGCGTTGCCCGAAGTCTGTACGATTACTATTCTGCGTAAGCATTGTACGCAATTTATTTTCAATGAAAGAACGCATTTCAGCTATTTCAATATTCTTATATTGAACTGTAATAAAATCTTCTCGTAATTTATCAAAGTCGATTTTACTTAAATCCCACTGCTTACCCTTTTGTACAATTTTGTATTCCGCTTTATGTTCTTTTATGGAGAATTTATCTGTGTTTTTTACAATAATACTCTCATCAAGCAACTGATTAATTCGTTGGCATACTTCCTCTATATCGACATGTTCTAAATGAGCGTCAATAATGCCTCGTAAATATTGAATTACAGGGAATAACAAACGTGGCGGTTGTTTAAATATTTCTGGTTTACAAGCTTCATATAAACTTGATACCGTATTATCGTATACATTAAAAGATTTACGCCATTCATCACAACTAAATAAAATATCTGCATATTCTTCAAACAACGCAACATTCTTAAATATCTCATCTTGCTCAATAATTTTATCGAGATATACTTTACGTTCTTGACAGAAAATTACTGTTTGTTCTATTGCATCATCTAATAATTTAAACAACTCATTTTTCTCTTGCACTGGCTGTTCGTCATTATCTTTAGAATCCTCACCGCCTTCATCTCCAAGTGCATAATCTTTTAGCGCTTTTTTCATGTTTCGAAAAACATTAAAGTAATCTACAATCTCACCATTATTCTTCTCAACTAACTGGCCATTAAGTCCCAAAATATGATAACCGGAAACACGATTTGCCCGCGCAATGGTTTGCATTAAAGTATGGTCTTTCATAGGTTTGTCTATATACAATGTTGATACTGTTGGTGCATCGAAACCGGTTAACCACATTGCACAAACAAATACTATTTGTAGTGGGTGTTCGGGATCTTTGAAATTCTCTTCAATGTCACATTTATGCTCGTCTAACGAACTCATCCGTTCAGCATGAGGTTTAATATCTAACTTCTGTTTTTTAAATCGTTCTTCGTCTTTGCCATCAGTACTAACGACTACAGCCATATCAACACTATCCATGTATTTAATAAGCTGCTTACTGTGCTGTTTTTCAATTTCGTTGCTAGTACTTTTAATAACGCCTCGTAAACGCTTCTTCTCCTGCTTCCACTCGTGCTGAACTTTATCGTACATTCTTACAGCAGTAAATTTATCCAACGAAACTACCATGGCCTTGCCGAGGTAACCACGGCGAGGAAAGTGATAAGCAATATCTTTAGCCACTATTTCTAGGCGGTCGTCTCTTTTTATGACTTCGATTTGCCTTGAATATTTATCTTCTAGTTTCTGCCGCTGTGCTTCATCTAGTTCTTCATTTTCAAGTAATTCATAAAACTCCTCACCCAATTCATCATTTTGATTAGCAACAGTTGGTACACGTTTTTCATAAAACAATGGTACGGTGGCTTTATCATCCATTGCCTGCTGGAAGTTATATTCAGAAACATAATCGCCAAACCATTTATTAGTTTTACGATCTTTGCCTAACAATGGAGTACCTGTAAAGGCCATATAATGCGCCCCTTTGAGACCTTCACGCATATTCTCTGCTAACGATTTATATTGAGTTCTGTGGGCTTCATCAACCATTACAATGACTTCACGATTCGGATCAGTTAATAAATTGGGGTACTTTTTACCTTTCGGCCAACGGAACTTTTGAATGGGAGTAAACACTACCTTTTTATTACTCGACAAGAACTCACGCATTTTCGTTGAGTTTTTAGGTTGCGCGGCTTGGCTTTCACTAATCGTAGCAGTAGAAACAAAATTGCTGTATATCTGGCGATCCAAATCAACACGATCTGTTACGATCACAAAACTGAAGTTACCGTTTACTTTGCGGAAAACTTTACGTGCAAAAAAGATCATTGAAAAGCTTTTACCTGAACCTTGAGTATGCCAAAACACACCAAGCTGCCCACTTAGAGTTCCACGGTTTAAAAAGTTATCAAAAGCTTTATTTACACCAATAAACTGATGATTTTGAGCAATTATTTTATTGGTTTCTCCTTTAAACATGACAAAATTTTCTATGTAATCCAACAATTTGTCTTGCTGGCATAAACCACCAATAGCGAATTCCAAGCTGGTACCTTGTTCACTTATAGTCTTGCGGTCTATTTTTTCTTTTTCGTCATCTATTCGTAACCAGTTAAAAAAGTGCTCCCACTTTGCAGTAAAACTACCAACTTTTGTTTCGATGGCATTAGACAAAATACAAAATACATTACAATGAAATAACTGAGGAATGTCATTTTTATAATTAAAGAGGTTATCGTCAAAAGCACTTTTTAATTTAACATTAGAGTTTTTCAACTCGATAAAAATTAAAGGTAAACCGTTTACATATAAAATCACATCGGGTCGTCGATAGCCGGCAAAGGCATTTTGTCCAGTTGACTTAATCCATAACTGTGTAACGGCTAAATAGGTGTTTTTTTTGGGTTCATCAAAGTTGATTAGCTTAATTTTGATGTTATGTTTTTCACCCTGCTTATCTTCAAACTCTACAGGCACACCATCACGAATAAAACCATCTAACTCTTTATTTGCCTTAGCAGGTGACATTGACGAGCGCAAATTCATGACCTGTTCAATTACCTTTTCAACGACTCCATTTGGAACCTCGTCGTTGAGGCTTTCAATGGCATTCAATAAGTATTCTTGTAAAATTACATCCCGCTTATCTTTACGACCAGATCCATCATTTAGATCATCAGCCTTTGCCGTAAAGCAATCTAAAGCGTCAAAACCATAAAGGTGCTGCAATTTTTGTATTAAAGCCTGTTCGATATCATCTTCTGAAATAAAATTTTTTGCCATTGCTAATCCCAAATCCTTGTTAAGCGTTAAACCCGCCATCACAAAACCAATCGCTTTGAGCTAATGCTTGAAACATTGCTCGTTGCCATGAATTTATGTTATTTCTACCTCTAGTTACTTCTTCTTCCTGTAAATAACTTCTAACTTCTGCCATTCCTGCCTGTGCGTGCAAATCAACTAGCCTATATCTAATATCAGAAACAAAAGCACCTGTTTGCGAAGCGTAAAGTACATTTAACTCTAAAGCGTTAAAGTGGTAACTAATACGTCTGTTTAGCTCATCATCATATGCAATTACATCTCTAACAAAAAACTGAAATGAAGCAGGTGAAGTTTCTACTACCTCGGCAAATAGCCATTGATGCCTTGTAACATCATCATAATAAGGATGAAGAGTTTGCTCTTCAGCATTGCTCGGTGCATCATCTAGTTTTATTTTATTGCACTTTTCGCAAGAAGGAACCAAATTTATTGGCAGAACAACTAAAGACGGAAATTTAGACTTAGGCAAATAATGATCTACTTGCTCTACTGTCCTATGCGCACATAGAGGGCAAATATTATATGGAGAGCTTTCTTTTATTTCGTCATAATATTGTCTACCAGGTGCTTCTTTTTTTGCCATTCGGTTAGTATAAACTTTCTCCATTTCAGCCCTTGAAACGGTGTTATCCACATCATCACTCTCATCAAATAAATGCCACTCACTAGATTGCGCGTAATTTTCATAATCTAAAGCATCTGCTTCAATGGTATCGGCAACAGATTCTAAATCCGTTTTTAATTGTCTTCTTCTAACTCGACTAATACATGATAAATAGACTGTTTTAGGATCTAAAGTGGGCTTAGAAAGGATTCTCATTATTCTTCAGCCTCATTTTTCATTACCAAAATGAGACTGCGTAAAACCCCCTTAGCTTCCGAGCCTAACTGACCATCGAATTGCCTTAGAATTTTTTTATATGATTTGCTTTGTTCTAACTCTTTCTCCAGCAATTTATGATAACCAGAGTTAGATACTTCCAAACCAAAAATTTCGCGAGTTAGTACGCCAACATTTTCGCCAAAAGTCTCTATTTGTGGTCTTTCTGGCGTAGCTTTTAAACCACTTCGATTCATTTTATAAACACAGTCTCTAGGAACTTCTTGTAAAATAACGGGTGAGTGTGTGGCGACAATTGCAACACCGTTCCGATGTGAAAGTAATTCTGAAAGTGCGCGTACAAAAGCAGAAAGTAATGGAGGGTGAAGATGTGCTTCTGGTTCATCAAGCAAAACAAGGGTTTTCTCCTCCACCTTTTCAACCAACTTAGTAATAGTTAGTAGAACAATGGCATGCCCCGAACTCATTCGATTAAAGGTTTTTCGGGCAAATGATTCTAGCTCTTCACCTTCATATTCAACAAACTCCTTACTCAATGAAAGATCTCGAAATAAGGAGTCCGACTCTAAACTTTTTATAGCTTCGAGCCAACGTTCTAATTTCCCCATTGTGACCGATGCCAACATGCTCTTAACAAACTCGTTTGTTAGCATATCTCTACTCATGGGAGTTCCTTTCTCACCACCTCTATTCGTAGCCCTCTTTAAGCCGATATATGAATATCGTATCCCCTGTGACTTGTCTTTTTTCTCAGGGTAAGGTTCAAATGGGTCAAACGCACTAAAAGCTACGGAAACGACACCGGCAAATAATGGCTCTGTTTCCTCTAAAATATATGGCAGCCCATCTTCATCTAATGGTATTGAAAATTCCCCAACCTTTTTAATAGTTTCATCATCTGCAACTAGTGCTTTAACCATATTGTTAAGTAGATGAGTTTTTCCAACACCATTTCTACCTATAAGTACATGAACATTACTTGGTGGGTTTGATTCAGGATCTACATGAAATTCTAACTCTAAACCTGCTGTTCTTGCCCCTTGTGGGATTTTATATTTGAAGTGAAATTCAGTTTGTATATCACCACCCTGTAATATCCTTTTAAATTGACCAGATATTGAAGTTAAGCTGATATCTCGTAACAAGGATGATTTAAATACATCTTCATTAATCGCTTTTGATAATAGTCCTTCGTTATTGACAACATCGTTAAGAGATTTAAGAATATTATTCCTTAGAGCAGGCTCTAATGCCTGAATCGTTGAATAATACTCTTCTGATTGACCTAAAGAAAAGAAGTCATCATCTAGCTGTTTAAAGCGCTTAGTTAGAAGATCAGATGACCAACCCTTGTCTTGTTTTATCTGTCCAATCTTTACGCTGCCAATATTATGCTGATCACCATTACTATCAAATACAACCAAAGCGAAGATGGTTTTATAACTGAAATCATCCCAATCAGAGGCTTTTAAATATGCTGTATTAGGTTTCTGGCTAGGAGCAGATACACCGTTAGCTTTACCCGTATACAGTTCAAAAGTGATTGCCATGTAACATCCTTGTCATTGTTAATTAATTTCGTTTTTTTCTAACATGCTTGGTGGAAATTGAATATCCAAGTCTTCTACTGATAACTTTCCTGAAATTAGGCGAGGAAGTAACGCATTTTTAGTTTCCTTTAAATTTTCTATTTCAGCTTGAAGTAATTCTATATTTTTATAAATAGGTTCATAAATTGAATTGAATTGATTAATAATAATTTCATCATTAGGGATAGCAATAAGCATTCTATTTATATAATCTTTATTAGCGTGAGGAATTGCAGAGCCAGTATTATTAAAAACGATTTCTGTTGTCATAGCTTTTAAATACTCAAAAACAATATTCTTTAAAGATTTCTTTACTCTGATCATAGATAAAGTTGACCCTACAATACCATTAACATTTGCTCTAAAAGTTAAACCGGATCTTGATCCATCCATTAGCATTAATATGTCACCTTTATCGCATATTACGCTATTTTTTTTCTTTGTTGCAAAGCTATTAAGGCGACCACGTAGCGTATCCATATTTATATAATAGAGATCTCCATCAGCAATAACGATCTTTATTTCATCCGGATTTTTTCCTTTTATAAATTTACAAAATGTCGAAAACCTCTTTAAGTCAAAATTGTTAGGAACTCCTTTTTCAAATTCGGCTTCTTGGTATCCAGGAAAACGAAAACGAACAAACCATTCTCGATAAATTTCTTCAGCCATATTTTTAAGTAAAGAAATGCGCTGTTTATTTATCTCTATTGCATCATCATAACCAGAAACTATTGCCGCTACTTTCTTTTGTATTTTTGGCTCGGGGAAGACAATTTTTATTTTATGTAGATGATTTCTGTTTAATGTTGGGTTCGACGATCCAGTATCAAATTTTTCTAATTTTAAAGACTTAAGATAATAGGAAATAAACCTTGGATCATTTCCTTTAAAATCTTTAACCCAGAGAGTAGTGTCATGTGGCCAATAATCTTGCTTAATAAAGTGAGATGTCCCTAAAGTACCTTTCCTACCAATGATTACCCCAGGACCTTTTACTTTAAATACATTATGATAACTTGCGACACCTGAAGACGAAACGATTGGTACATTCCCTGGTGTTTGTTCTTTTTTTGTAATGTCAAAGCCACGTTGTAGAGTGACCACTTGACCAAGTGTCGTATCCTTAAATGCTGTCATTAATTACCTACTAAAATATCTATATTACATTTAATGATGGCTTCTAAATCGATAGTGTCTTGGCTCAAACTTTCCAACTTTCCTGAAAGGTCAATCATTCCCGAAATAAATTCTTCTTCTGTCTTACCATCCTCTTCAATAACAACGCCAACATAACGACTAGGATTTAAGGAATAATCTTGCTCTTTTACCTCTTCTTGTGTAGCTAACTTGCACAGGCCTGTAATATCTTCATATGCTGCTTTAGGAAAACGTTCTTGTAGCCAATGAACATGTTTAAAATAACCTTCTGCGTTTTTAACTTCTTTATGCAGCAACTCTAATGCTTGTTTAAGTTGCTTGGTTTCTTTATCGGTTGTGGTGCGTTTACCCGCAGCTTTTGCTACTTCAGCTTTAGCTTTTTCATGCTTACGAACTATTTTATCTATTTGCTTTAAACCTAGGTGTAAAGAATCAAAAAAAGGGTCAAATGCTTCACGTAACTTATGTTGAGTCTTATTAAACAGTTTAATATCAGCTTTTTGAGTCAATTTACCATTGGTTTCTTTTATATAATTAGCGAAGTTCAATTTCAGGTTAGTTAGTGCTTTCCATTGTATGATTAAATCACCTACAGCGTCTGTACCATCTTTATCATCTAATACTTCAATTAATTGTTCACTAACGGGTTGGACTTGCTTGTAGTTTTCTTCAAGTAGTTCAACGCCTTTTTTAAAGTAAGTATCAATAGTACGGATGAACGCTAAGCGGTTACCTTTATGCAGTTTGCTGATTAATGTAATATTTTGAATTTGTTCTTCACTAAACTCACGATGAGCGCGATCTATTTGGGTGAAAATATTGCGAGCATCAATAAATAGTAATCTATCGTCTTGTTTATCTTTATCAAAAAACCATAACGTCGCAGGTAAAGTAACGGTATAAAACATATTAGATGGTAGGGTTAGCATGCCATAAATAAGATTTTCTTTAATTAATTTTTCACGAATATCAGCCTCGGAATGACGTGCATCCGAAGCTGAATTTGCCATTACCAAAGCGGCGCGGCCTTTTCCTTTTAATGAGGTGGCAAATAAATTGATCCATAGATAGTTACCGTTAGGTACAGTTTCTTTACCTTCTTCTCCGATTTTTACTTTTCCTTTTTTACGAGGAATACCAAAGGTGCTAAAACGCTTATCATCTTTAACATCTACATATGGAACTGAAGTTGCGTTAAAAGGGGGGTTAGCCATTACGTAGTCAAATTTTCCGAATCCGTCAAATGGATCATCAGTGTAACTATTAGCTTCTGCTACTAATCCTTTCAACCCGTTAACAGCAATATTCATTCTTGCTAGCTTTACCGTTTCGGGGCTTTTTTCTTGCCCATAAACAAAAAGTTGATCTTCTTCGTGTAATTCGCCTAATTCTTCTAATTCACTACGATGGTCTTGAACAAACTTTCTTGACTGGACAAACATACCGCCAGAACCGCATGCAGGATCGTACACCGTGCCTTTGTGTGGTTCGATGATTTCTACCATCAATTTAACAACAGATGTCGGTGTATAGAACTCACCACCACCTTGACCTTCAGCTAAAGCAAATTTAGCTAAAAAGAACTCGTAAATTTTACCTAATATGTCTCCACTGGCATCATGTGGTATATCAGCAAAGGCTCTTAATAAATCGAATAAAATGCCATTACCTTTTTTAACAAGTTGAACGTAATCATCTTTAGGTAAACAATCGGCTAGCTCTGGTTTATATTTTTCAATATCTTTCATCGCTTGTTTAATGGCTGTGGCGATATCTTCTTGCTCAGACAGATTTAACAAATAATCGTAACGCGCATGTTTTGGAAGGTAAAGGCCACACTTTTCAATGGCAATATCTTCAATTATTTTTTCACTACGCTTACCTGAATGCTTGGCGTATTCCGCGTTGATTTCTTGTTCTTTACGGTTGTAGGCATTGTCGGCGAATTTAAGAAAAATCAAGCCTAATACTGGTGCGGCATATTCATGGGATTTTAGGCCAGTATTATCGCGCAAGTTATTTGCCGCTTGCCAAAGGCCATCTTCTAGTTTTTTAAGTTGTTCTGCGTTCATTAAATTTATTTACTCGTTAAATAGTTAGTACGACTTTATTTTCAGATTTCACGAAAAATTTTTAAGTTACTTTTTGCTTTTTTGTTCTTCTATCCATGCCTCTAAATCCGACATTTTGAAACGCCAGCTACCACCCACTTTAAATCCTGGAAGCTTCTTTTCCGCTGCCAATCGATAAGCCGTTTTTTCAGTTAGTTTTAAGTACTGTGCGACTTCTTTCAAAGTCAAAATTTGGTCAGTCATCGTCATTCTCTAAAATAGCCTATTGAGAGAATATGGGAAAATTAGGGAATAAACAAGAATTGATGATGATTAGAGAGAAATCCTTTGAAAATTAATTTTTGCAGTGATTTCTGTCAAAAGTAATGACCAATTATATCAGTACAAATAAATATATATAAGTGTCAGAAACCTTCGTAACACATAATATTAGCAATAATATATATTCCTTTAATACAAAGGCTTACAGTTAAATTCATACTTGACGCTATCTTTTTAACAGCTAAGCTTTAATAAAAGCCTAAGGTTTAATTCTATGAAAAGATCACAAAATATCACTCATTACTCAGTAGAAAATAAGATAAAAAGATGGGAAAAATCGGTTTCTAAAGGCAATGGTCATATTCCCTATATTAAGACCCAAGACATTAAATCAAATGGTTCTAAAAATAGATCTCCAGATTTCGAAAATCCGGGTAGAGATCGAGATTATTTATCCGTGAATGAGAGTCTTTATTATTTAATGCTGATGTTTAACCCTCGGATAACTTGGATTAAAGAACAATATCCCTTGTTACCGTGGGAGAGAGCACAATATATGGCTAAAGAACTCAATTTAAGATACCCCACTTACCCATACACAGCAGCTGTTCCAATTGTTATGACCAGTGATTTTTACTGTGGCACCATTTTCGGTGGCGAAGTTGTATATTCAATAAAAGACAGCCGAGAATTCTAAGACCCTAAGAAGAAAATAAACGTTGAGAATAAGCAAAAGATTGAAAAGTTATTTTGGGAGTCACAAGGTGTAAATTGGTATCTAATTTTGGATGACCAGATCAAAACCCCATTTACTCAAAATTTAGAACAGATTGTGCCGGGAATGACATTAGGTACCTCTCTTTCTTTTTTATTTCCTCGTTGGCTAAAAACTCTAAATCAATTCTTACCGCAATTTAGAAAGCAAAATTTAGCAGACGTGATTGATATGCTTGCTGAAGTAACAGAAATAGCATATGAAGAAAGCATCAGCTGTTTTCATCACGCTGTTTGGCATCGTCATCTAAGCATCAATTTAAATTCTCCTATCGAGTACGTTAAAACTCTTGAAGATTTAGAGGTCGTAATTCGTGCAGACTAACGTTCAAGTAATTGATGAGACTGAATTTGAACTCACATTAGATAGTTTGATTTTTCCTAATGAAGCAGAAGAATCATGCATTGTCGATGAACCGCATATCATCATTTTCGCCGACAAAGACACTAATCGTGTTTTTGTAATGAACATGATCAGAGATAAAAAACCCATTAAGTTGCGATATGACGACTTGCTTGTTGCCATTGAACAAAGAAATGTTCTGTTAGGTGACTATAAACCGTTGGCACATATGATGATTCCAGACTCTTTCATCAATGACGCACAAAAGAAAATCAGAGAGCGAAAAATGAATATTATTCGCCCTATCATTGATGAAATAGAGGCATTTTTAGATGGTTCATATGGGAAGAAAATTGTTCAAGATATTGTTAATACATCAACTCATAAAGTTAATCGAACTGAAATCTATAAATTTTTATACAGATATTGGCGTACAGGTAGCAGAGCTAATGGATTTTTTAGAAAGCCCGGTTCAGGGAAAAGTAAGACCAAATTCTATAAGAAAAAAACAGGACCAAAAAATACAGTTGGTAGAATGCGAACGCGTAAAGACGAAAAGAGTATTGTTAAAGCGCTTAAACGTTTTTATTTAGTACCTAATCCTATGTATTTGAAGGATGTCTATAACAAGTTAAATGACTGGTATTAGAGCGAACCCATAATAGATTCAATAACTCATGAAATTGTGGTGAAGTGGTCAACTAAAACTGGCCATCTTGTTAGAGTTAGTTAAATATTCTTTCTCTGCGTTTAACGGCGAAAGCCCACCGTTAAATTGGTGTGGACGATATCGGTTGTAATAACCATTGATATAATCTGTAATCGACAGTGCCGCTGTTCTGATTTCGTTATAACCTATCTTGGGCATCCATTCCGTTTTAAAGCTCCTAAAAAAACGTTCCATTGGGCTATTATCCCAACAGTTTCCGCGTCGACTGAAGCTTTGTCTAATGCCATATCGCCACAACAATTGTCTAAACGATTTGCTCGTATAGTGACAACCTTGGTCACTATGAAACAGCAATTTCTTTGGTTTACCTCGGCTTTCAAATGCCATCCGTAACGCTTTCTTTGTTAGTTCGCTATCTGGACTATTTGAAATAGCCCAGCCTATGACCTTACGTGCATATAAATCGAGAACAACAGCCAAATAAGCCCACTTATTGCCAGTCCACACAAAAGTGACATCGCCACACCATACTTGATTAGGTGCTGCTGGGCTAAAGTTACGGTTTAGAACATTTGGGATTGATAAATGCGCTTTCTCCCCCTTCGCGTACTTATGAGTCGGTATCTGTCTGCTAATAAGTCCCTCTCGCTTCATGAGCTTGTTAACTAACCATCGACTGACTTTGAACCCAGATGTTGCTAACAATTTAACTAGGCTGCGCTCTCCCGCAGAGCCATTACTCACGCGAAACCACCTTTTCATTTCAGCGATTAAACTGATACGTTCCCGTGATATTTTTGCTGGATTAGCTAACCAATATCGATAACTGCTGCGGTTTACATCAAATAATCGACAAAGATTAACAACATCATTGCTCTCTTGAAGTTCGTCGATTAACGAAAACCTTTGAGTGAGTCCTGAATCAAGAGAGCTGAAGCCTTTTTTAATATGGTATTGTCTGATTCTAAGCTTTTAATTTTTCGCTC
>Ga0209395_1006790_pt1 | contig 12231 bp, 8 predicted proteins | sample GOMGulsemesocosm_3_FD_184635 | JGI IMG/M metagenome (GOLD analysis project Ga0209395, IMG submission 184635) | Methane-oxidizing microbial communities from mesocosms in the Gulf of Mexico - GOM9D Gulf of Mexico (SPAdes) (version 2) | ecosystem: Environmental > Aquatic > Marine > Cold seeps... | reverse complement strand
ATACACCTAAATTTCAACATCATTTAGTAGAATTTTTAATAAATGAAGCACAGACAAATGCTCCCGAACTAAAAAATATCAGCTACAATTTAAATAGTATAAAACGAAATTTTGACTTAAATAATGCTGGGAGGTATATACCAACCATCGCCTTACAAGGACAATATAATTTGGCAATTTCAGAAGCAGGAAAAGGGTCAGTTATGCCTATAGGAGTTTCAAATGTCCCTGACGGTACTTATAATATTGGTCTGAATATTTCGCTACCTCTGTTCCAACAAAATCAACGAAATATAAATAAGCAAACTGCCAAAATACAAGAAGATCAAATTCTTATAAAAAAAGAAGAGGCAACATTAAATATCGAAAAAAACATACATGATATTGTGCTAGATTTAGTCAATGAAATTGCGAATACAGAAATCTCTAAAATTTCAGAACAAGCGGCTAAAGAAAGTTTAAGTTTAACACAATTATCCTATGAAGAAGGTGCTATTCCGGTAATTCAACTTATTGATGCACAAACTAATTACTTACAATCTAAACTTAGTAGTGCCACTGCCAATTACAATTACTTAATAACGTCTATGCAATTAGAAAGAGCCATTGGTTATTTTATTCTAATGCATACAAAAGAAGAAAATCAAGCTTTTATACAAAGAGCCAATCAATATATCTTAAATAAAAACTAACAAACATGAAATCATATAGCTATAAAATATCCGTTTTAATTGTCGTCTTAATTTTAAATTCCTGTAAAGAAAAAGTTGCAGAAAAAACAACAATTTTACGCCCTGTAAAATATGAAATAGTAGGCACTTCTAATGCTCAAAATATTAGAACCTTTAGCGGAATAGCCAAAGCGAGTGATGAAATTGAGTTAAGTTTTAGAAGTAGTGGTATTATAACAAAACTAAATGCCAAAGTTGGTCAAAAAGTGAGCAAAGGAGACCTCATTGCAACCCTAGACAATGTACAAGCAACACTTGCATTTGAACAAGCAAAATCTTCTGTAAATGCGGCGCAATCTGCCTTAAATACTTCGAAATCTAATTTAAATAGAATTAAATTATTATACGAAAAAGGAAGTAACTCCTTAAGTGATTATGAAACGGCTAAAAACGCTTACCAATCAGCATTAGATCAATTTGAATCGGCTGTACGAAATAAAAGTATCCAAGCATCTCAAATAAATTACGGAGTAATAAGAGCCCCTAAAAGTGGTATTATCGCTATAAAAAATAACGAGTTAAACGAAACAGTAAGTGCCGGACAAGTTATTGCTGTATTAAATGCAGGTAAGGATATAAATGTAATCGTTGGATTGCCAGAAAACATGATTAATAAAGCCAAAATAGGAATGGAAACAAGCCTATCCTTTTCTGCTATAGAAAATACTTCTTTTGAAGGTCGTGTTATTGAAGTTGCTCCGGTTATCGATGCAAACTCAGCTACCTACCCTGTAAAAGTAGACATTGTAAATCCTACAAATGCTATAAAACCAGGAATGGCTACAAACGTTACCTTTAATTTTAGTATTGCTAAAAATGTTACAAATACTACGCTAGTTGTTCCTGTAAAAGCTGTTGGTGAAGATGGAAATGGGAACTTTGTATACCTCATAAAATCTACAGATGGAAAAGTTGGAATCATAAAAAAACAAACCATTACCATTGGAAAAATTACCAATGCGGGATTCGAAATAAAAAGTGGACTCAATGCAGGAGATAAAATTGCCACTGCTGGTCTACAAAGTATATTAGACGGGCAAAAAGTAAAATTACAATAATCGTATTTAAACATATCACACATGAATTTTGCTAGATTTTCAATAGAAAAAAACAGAGTAGTTTTAAGTATTTTAGCCGTAGTACTTGTTATGGGAGTAATGTTTTACACCTCCCTTTCTCGTGATAGTATGCCTCCATATACGATTCGCGTAGCTACCGTAGTATCTTCTTTTCCTGGAGCAGGACCAGAAAGAGTGGAAGAATTGGTTACTGATAAAATAGAAAAACTTGTTCAAGAACTTCCAGAACTAAAAAAGGTAAGTAGCACCTCGCGTACGGGGCTATCTATAGTGAATGTTGAATTAAAAATGGATGTTAAGCCAAAAGATCTTCAAGCAGTTTGGGATAGATTAAGGCGAAAATTAAATAGTATTAAAGGCTTACCAAGCAACGTAAATCCTCAATTAAATGATGACGGAATTGGTGAAGTTTTTGGGATAGCCGTAGGAATTACAAGTGATGGTTTTTCATATAGTGAAATTAAAGATCATGCAGATGATCTGAGAGATGCTTTAATTAAACTAGATGATGCCGCAAAAGTTGAAATAAATGGAGCACAAAGCGAACGGGTATTTGTGAAGTTTGAAAACGCAAAATTAAAATCTTACGGATTAACTTCTAGCATACTACAAAATCTTATTACAAATACAAATATACTTTCATCTGGAGGACAAGTTAATATTGATGAAGAACGTATCATTTTGGAACCTACGGGTAATTTTAACGCATTAGGTGATATAAAAAATATGCTTATACCTGTTGGTAAAGATGGGGATGTGGTTGTTTTAAAAGACATCACTACTATTGAAAAAGGATATATTTATCCGCCTAAGCAAATTGTAAAAATTAATGGAAAAGAAGGAATTTCACTACACGTTTCTTTAAAAAAAGGAAGAAATATTATTAAACTAGGAGAAGATATTGATAAGGTTGTAGCCTCCTTCAATGCGAAACTTCCAATAGGACTCACAATTACTAAATTAGCCTCCATAGATCAATACATTAGCACAAAAATAAGTAGCTTTATGGGTAATTTATTACAAGCAATTGTAATTGTATTGGTCGTAATGCTTATCTTTTTAGGACTAAAAACAGGACTAGTAATTGCTAGTTTAATACCAATTGTTACCTTAACAACACTTATGGTAATGGGGCTTTTTGATGTAGGTTTAAATCAAATTTCACTAGCTGCATTAATTATGGCTTTAGGTATGATGGTAGATAATGCTATTGTGGTTGCCGAAACTATAATGGTAAAAATGGAAGAAGGTATTCCTGTAAAAAATGCAGCTATAGATGCCTGTTCTGAACTATTTATGCCATTGTTAATATCTACCTTAACAACATCAGCAGCATTTTTAGCATTTTTTATGGCAGAATCTGTAATGGGTGATATTATGGGACCAATATTTATAGTAATCAGCATAGCGCTCGTATCATCATGGATAATTTCATTAAGCATAATCACATTATTTTGTGTCTTTTTCTTAAAAATTGAAAAGAAATCATCTGAAAATATGAGCTTTTTAGATACAACTATACTTACCCTAAAAACAAAATATAAAGATCTTATTTTATGGGCTTTAAATCGTCGTAAATTAGTTTTAATAAGTATTCTTGGACTGTTTATTTTATCACTTTATGGATTTAATTTTTTAGAGGTCTTATTTTTTCCAAATAGTGATAGAAACATGATTACTATAGATGTTAATTTACCACAAGGAACTAAAATAGAAAGTACTACTGCCACAGTTTTAAGTATTGAAAAATTTATTAAAGAAAACTTACAAACCAACGAAAGGAAACCAGATGGAATTGAAAATTGGTCTTCATATATTGGGGAAGGACCATCAGCCTATGATTTAGGGTATAATGCGGATGAAGCAAATTCTAATTACGCACATATTTTGGTAAACACTTCCAATTTTTTAGTGAACAATGATATGATCAATCAAATAGATACGTTTTGTTTTAATTCATTTCCTAATGCGGACATAAAAGTAGGTGTATTAGGTGCTGGAGGAGGAGGAACGCCTATTGAAATAAAGGTTTCTGGTAACAATCCAGATCAATTAGCTATTATTTCCGAAAGTATTAAAGGAAAGTTATTTAATATTGATGGAACAAAAAATGTAAAAGATGATTGGGGACCAAAAGGGAAGAAGTTTATTATTAATATAAACCAAAATAATGCCCAAGCAGCAGGAGTTACCAATCAGGATATTGCTGTATCCTTACAAACAGTTTTAGATGGTTTTCAAGCAGGGGAGTTTAGAGAAGGAGATAAATCAATACCTATTGTAATGTTAAGTAAGACCAGTAAGGAACAATCTTTAACAACCTTAGAATCATTAAATATTTATGGTCAAAATTCAGGAAAAAGTGTGCCTTTATTACAAGTTGCTAACATTACTCCACAATGGCAATATTCTAAAATAAAGCGATTAAATTTAACAAGGACTATTAATATTCAAAGTGATTTAACCGAAAATGGAAATGCAAATGATATTGGTTTAATTTTAAAACCTTGGTTAGAGGAACAATTACAAAATTGGCCAGAAGGATATACCTATTCTTTGGGTGGAGATGCCGAAAGTAGTGCCGAAAATATGGGCGCTGTATCAAAGTACTTGCCTTTATCAGCCTTTATTATTGTCATGTTGTTAATTATTCAATTTAATTCCTTTAGAAAAATGACCATGATTGTTTTAACAATTCCGTTGGGAGTTATTGGAATGGTTTTAGGCTTGTTAATTTTTAATGTTCCCTTTGGTTTTATGGCATTTTTAGGAGTTATTTCACTGGCTGGGATTGTTATAAATAATGCCATTGTTCTAGTAGATAGAATTGAAATAGAAGAAACGGAATTAAAACGCTCACCACAAGACGCCATTATATCCGCTTGTTTACAACGCTTTAGACCCATTATTTTAGCAACATTTACAACTGTTTTAGGGTTGGTGCCTTTATATCTAGGTGGTGGAGCCATGTGGGAACCAATGGCCGTAACAATTATGATTGGTCTTTTATTTGGAACCGTTATTACACTACTATTTATACCTTCTTTTTATAGTGTATTGTACAAAGTAGACTTTAAAAATTATACGTTTAACAATAAACTTTTAGCGTAAATTAATGTTGCAAAAATTATATCCATACCGTTTCGAGTTTTTCTTTTTTAGCCAGATAGCTATTTTATTTGGATCACTCATAGTACCCTCAAATTTATTTGAAAACATTGTATCACCTATTTTATTTCAAATCAATCTTTTTGCTGGAATAGTACTGCTTTCTAAAAAGAAAAAGTTAATGTGGTTTCTAATAATGCTGCTGGTAATTACGATCATGGTATTTGCACTCAACAATGGGGTGGATAAAAAGAGTACAGAGTTCGATTTTCTGAAACTATTGTCAATTTTTATCTTTTATATTATTGTAACAATAGGGTTGATTAGTCAAGTATGGAAAGCGGTTGTAGTGAATAAAAATGTTATTTTTGGATTGGTGAGTGGCTATATCTCCTTGGGATTTATTGGATTTTTTATTTGTTTTTCAATAGAATTAGCACAACCAAACTCTTTTCAAGGGTTTTTAACTGGAATTTCAACAACCGATAATTTAATGTATTATAGTTATATCACCTTATTAACAATTGGCTATGGAGATATTCTACCTACAACAGCTTTAGCGCAAAAAGGCGTCATGTTAATTGGATTAGTAGGACAAATATACCTCGTGGTAATTACCGCTATCGTAATAGGCAAATATCTAAATCAAACTTCTAAATAACAAGTTACTTAAATAGCCCTTCACTACAGTTAAAAAAAGACCATTTGTAAATTTACGAATGGTCTTTTTTTATAAAAATTTTACCATAGAAATTAGATGGGCTTTGCTAAAATTCGAAAATAAATTTATTAAAGTACTATAAAGAAACATAATAAACTGTCTTACAATAGATTACAATAAAACTACATAAAAAGAAATAAATTTCAAAAAGAACATCCCTTTTCGAACCTAACTTATAAACGGTATCTAATTCCATAAAAGCTAAGTAAAGCGCTTAATTACGCTTATAAACGTTTAAAAACAGTAGTTATGAATGTTCATAAAACACAGTTACTAACAAGCCTTTAGTATTTAATAAATAGGTTTTTTATAGCATTCATTATTTTTACCACGAAGGTAGGAGTTTGTTTTTAGTTTTTAGTCATTTATTCCTTAAGCAGAATTTTTAGTTTTTTAGATTTCTATTTTTAGAATCTTATTTTAAATTTTAAGGTTATAAACATATATATATATAATAGAAGACTTTTTAAAAATTAAAAAAATTATTAATGATGCTATATTGCTTGTTAATAGCTAGCATAAATTGTTCATTTATTATTTTGATTTTTAATTTTTTCGATTCATTAACAATTTGATCAGACTTATGAACGTGCTAATGTTTTGTGAATCAATAAATGTTTTGAGTTATTAACAGTATGTCAACAAAGTTAGTTGATACTACTTTTTATAAAAATCAAGTTTATAAATGTTCATAACCCTCAAAAAACATGTGTATAACTTTATCATTTGAAATTATAAATAAATTTGGTTTGTATTAGTTATGTACTGTATTGTAAAAAATATTGGTTTTACAAACTTTATTTGTCATTACTAGTTGTTATTTTATTAACATTTAACTACCTTTTCTAAAGGCTTGAAAATTATAGTTTTGACGGTTTTAATTAACAATGCCTTTTTTTGGCTGTGGATAACTACGAATTTGTACTTTTGCAATTGTATTAATGACTTAATAATAAACAATATGACAATTGCAATTGGGAACGATCATGCCGGAACTGAATATAAGTTCGAAATCATCAAGTATTTGGAAAAAAATAACTATACAGTTCTAAATTTTGGAACGGATACAAATGATAGTATGGATTATCCAGATGCCATTCATCCTGTAGCTGATGCTGTAGAAAGTGGTAAAGCTACTTTTGGTATCATTATATGTGGAAGTGGAAATGGAGCGCAAATGACAGCTAATAAGCACCAAGGAATTAGAGCTGGCTTGTGTTGGAATAATGAGTTGGTTGAATTAACTAGATTGCACAATGATGCAAATATTTTAGCTATACCTGCTCGTTTTGTTTCTATGCAGCAAGCGGTAGGTTTTGCAGAAATTTTCTTGAATACTGAATTTGAAGGAGGTAGACATCAAACACGCGTGGATAAAGTGAAGTGTTAAGAGCTTAAAAATATATTTAATTTACGTTGTTATGGGAGGTCATCATTCACATAGTCATCATCATCCAGTATTGTCTGGAAAAAAACTATTGCTGTCTATTGTATTAAATACTATTATTACAATTGCGCAATTAATTTTCGGATTTATTTCTGGTAGTTTGGCCTTGATTTCTGATGCTATTCATAACTTTTCGGATGTTATATCTCTAATTTTAAGTTATATAGCTAATAGGTTAACTTTACAAAAAAAGCAAACAACTAGCCAAACATTTGGTTTTAAACGTGCTGAAATTATTGCAGCATTTATTAATGCTACCACTTTAATAGTTATTGGTGTTTGGCTTGCTGTGGAAGCAGTGCAACGCTTTTACACGCCTCAGGAGATAAACGGAAGTATTGTTATATGGATGGCTTTTCTCGGTATTTTAGTAAATGGTTTTAGTGTATTGCTTTTAAAAGGTGATGCAGATCATAATTTAAATATGAAATCAGCTTATTTACATTTGTTAACGGATATGTTAACTTCTGTGGTGGTGTTGATAGGTGGAGTGGTTATCTATTTTTATCAAATATATTGGATAGATGCCGTATTAACAATTTTCATTGCTATATATTTAGTGTATATGAGTTGGAGTATTGTGGTGGATACCCTAAAGATACTCATGTTATTTGCTCCGGATCATCTCGTTATAAAAGATATAGAAAATGAGATACTTACTATTACTGCTGTTAAGAATATACATCATGTTCATATATGGCAATTGAACGATCATGATTGTCATTTTGAAGCGCATATAGAATTTAACGAAGATATTAGACTGTCTGAATTTGATATATATTGTGAACAAATAGAAAGGTTGTTAAGGGAAAAATTTAATATAAATCACGTGAATTTTCAACCTGAATTTAAACGTGATGATTTAAAGGAATATATTGTACAAGACTAAGAATAATGGAATTTATTAATAAAGTATTTAGTGAGTTAACTCGTGATGAATTGTATGAAATATTACAATTACGCGTGCAGGTTTTTGTAGTAGAACAAGATTGTGTGTACCAAGATGTAGATGGAAAAGATACGCTGGCTAACCATATTTTTATAAAAGAGGATGGAATTATTACTGGTTATGCTCGTATTTTTGGACCTGGAGAATATTTTAAATATGCCAGTATTGGTAGGGTAGTTGTTCATCCAGATTATAGGGGTCAAAACATAGGTAATATACTTATAAATCTCTGTTTAAAAGCCATTTATGATGTGTATAAAACAGAAGATGTACAGATTTCAGCTCAAAATTACTTAAAGAAATTCTACGAAAGGCATGGTTTTGTAAAGCGTGGAAAGATTTATTTAGAAGATGGAATTAAGCATATTTCTATGAAGATTTAAATAATTATTAATTTTGCTATAAAATGTAGCAATGGTTTACTAAACTCTTTTGTATTTTAGCGTTTTAAAAGAAATTAAATATTATGGCTGAAGATAAAGATAAGTTGGCAAAACTGAAGGCGTTACAATTAACATTGGATAAATTAGATAAATCTTATGGTAAAGGTGCCGTGATGAAGATGGGAGATGTTGCATCTCAAGATATTGAGGTTATTTCTTCAGGTTCTCTAGGTTTGGATTTGGCATTAGGTGTTGGTGGTTACCCAAAAGGAAGAGTGATTGAAATATTTGGCCCTGAATCTTCTGGTAAAACTACCTTAGCTATTCATGCAATGGCAGAAGCTCAAAAATCGGGTGGTATCGCTGCATTTATTGATGCTGAACATGCTTTTGATCGTTTTTATGCTGCTAATTTGGGTGTTGATATTGATAACTTAATTATCTCTCAACCTGATTATGGGGAGCAGGCATTAGAAATTGCTGATCATTTAATTAGTTCTGGTGCGATTGATATTATAGTGATTGACTCTGTAGCTGCCTTAGTTCCTAAAAGTGAAATTGAAGGAGAGATGGGAGATTCTAAAATGGGATTACATGCTCGTTTGATGTCTCAAGCTATGCGTAAATTGACGGGAACGATTCATAAAACTAATTGTACTGTGATTTTTATTAATCAATTACGTGAAAAAATTGGTGTAATGTTCGGTAATCCAGAAACTACAACCGGTGGTAATGCACTTAAATTTTATGCTTCAGTTCGTTTGGATATTAGAAGAAGAACTCAGATTAAAGATGGTGATAAAGTTATCGGAAATAGTACTAAGGTGAAGGTTGTTAAAAACAAAGTGGCACCGCCGTTCCAAATTGCAGAATTTGATATTATGTATGGTTTAGGTGTTTCTAAAGTTGGTGAAATTCTTGACTTGGGTGTTGAATATGGTATTGTTAAAAAGAGTGGGTCTTGGTTTAGTTATGGAGATACCAAACTAGGTCAAGGACGTGATGCTGTAAAAGGTCTGATAAAAGATAATCCAGAACTTGCAGAAGAATTGGAAGGGAAAATTATTGATAAAATCAATTCTAGCGAAGAATAATCTAGGATTTAAAATATTTAGTGAAAGGTTCAGAATAACTTATTTGGTTGTTTTGAACCTTTTTTATTGAGTTCTAATGACCCCAAAAGTTGCTGTTTGTCCTGTGTTTATATTCCAACCTTGTTTAAATATTAAATTTCCGTTGATATCATACACTACAAATTGAGCGGTGTTAGGTCCAGAATATCCTTGATTTTTTGCTAAAAAAGTAATTTTATTGTAGCCCATGTTTAAGATGACATCTATTACAAAATAATTGTTTTTTAGTATGATATTAGCTCTGAATAATTGATCGTTTACATACACACTAATAATATCTCCATCTACTAAACTGTGATCTCTACATTCAATGACTATTTCTTTGCTTTTTGTTGTAATTGTTCCGAGTTCACTAGTAACTTGTTTTTTACCAAACGTTAAATCTTGTCCGGCAAATAATTTTTTAGTATAAACTCCTTTTTCAGGTTTTGGAATCATTACCAAACTGTTATTTGTGTTTTTTGTTTTCAGTATTTTATTGGCAGTTATGTTAGGTGTCACGATTTTATCTTTTTTTGTACTTTCTAACGTGTAGTCACTTGCTGGTTTTATTTTTACCTTGACAGCTTTCGCTTTTAAATTTAAAGTTCCGGATGTTTTTTTAGTATCATCGTATTGGGCGATGGAATGCAGCGAATAGAGTAGTGTAAATAGTATTAAAAAATAATTTTTCATGATGCTACAATAGTATTAAAATTATGTGGCTATACCTCTTAATTTGACGTTAAAAGTGCAATTATTGTTCCTTTATAGCTTAAAAATCATATTTTTTTATGAAATTGTATGATTATAGGTAATTAGGCCTATATGTAATTGCTTGTTGTTTTGGAAAATTTAAATATTATTCTTCATAAAATTAAGAAGTTTCAACAGAAATTTTATTTAAATGAATTGATACGAGGTCTTATTTTATTCACAGCATTTGGAATGCTTTATTTTATAGGAACTTTATTTATAGAATCTTGGTTGTGGCTTGGTACGTTTAAGCGTTGGATGCTACTTACTTTTTTTGTGATAATTGAATTATTTTTAGTGGTCAAGTATATTGGGATTCCTTTATTTAAACTCATAGGAATTGCAAAAGGGATTAGTATGGAAGAAGGGGCTTCGTTTATTGGTGATTTTTTCCCAGATATAGATGATAAATTATTGAATATCATACAGTTAAATTCAAATTCAGAGCATTCGGAAATGTTAATAGCTAGTATTGATCAGCGTTCTAGTGAGTTAGGTCAAGTTCCTTTTTTAAAAGCTGTTAATTTTGGTTCAAATTATAAGTATTTTAAGTTTTTGATTCCTGTTGTCGTTGTCTTTATTGGAATTATTTTAACAAACAGTATTTCCTTGGTTACTAATTCTCTTAACAGAGTGGTTCATCCATCCGTGGCTTTTGTTAAACCTGCTCCGTTCTATTTTAAAATTGTTAATCCTTCGTTGGATGTTTTTGAACATTCTGAGTTTTTACTGCAAGTTGAAACAGTAGGGGAGTTGTTGCCGGATGATATTTATATTTTAATTAATGGGAATTCCTTTTTAATGAATCAGCGTAGTTCTAATTTATTTGAATATTCATTTCCACGTATGAGTAAATCTATTCGTTTTAATTTAGAATCTAATACTGTTGTTTCTGATGAATTTGTATTGAATTGTAAAAAGGTGCCTGTGTTAGAAACTATGGAGGCTTTTTTAAAATTTCCTAAGTACACAAAAATTGAAAATAAAAAGATTTCCAATATTGGACAGTTGGTTGTTCCTCGTGGGACAAAAATTGATTGGCGTGTCTCTGGTAAAAATGTAGATGCTGTTTTTTTTCTTTATGATGCTCCAAAAGATACGGTTCCTTTTTTTGAAGTTGGAAATAATTACTTTGATTTTTCAAAAACTATTACGAGATCTTTTAAATATTCAATTGCGAGTGCAAATGAGAATATAGATAATTTTGAACCTTTAAATTTTGATATACGATGTGTTGAAGATGAATTTCCAAGAATTACTGTTCAGAGACCTATTGGTATTGATTTTAATGGTCAAAAACGATTTCTGATCGATGTAAGCGATGATTACTTGGTGTCTGATGTTCTTCTATGTTTTTCTATCGAAAACGAAGTAAATACACTTGTGAGAAGGTCGATTTTTAGGCCTAAAAAGCAGTTTCATAATTTTATTTATACTTTTTCTGATACTATTGATTTTGTTGATGGCAAGAATTATGAATGCTATTTTGAGGTTTTTGATAACGATGGAGTTTTGGGTTCTAAATCTTCTAAGTCGGCTGTTTTTAAATTTTACAAGAAAACAAAAAAGGAGCTATTGGAGGAACGATTAGTAAAAGAAAAGGCTGTGATTAAAGAGTTGGAATCTGAACGTATTTTGAATAGGGAGCTTAAAGAAGATTTAGAGAAATTTAAAAATGATTTGAATTCTAAAAAAGATTTTAATTTTAAGGAGAAGTTAAATTTCAATAATTTTATTTCCCAGCAGAGAAAACACGAAGAAATTTTAAATAGAAAGAAAGAAGAATTATTGAAATCAATTTCTGACATTAAAGTTCAGGAGTCGTTGAAAGATAAAAAGAACGCCTTAGAAAAGCGTCTAGAAGAAACGTTGGAGTTGAACAGGAAGAATAAATTACTAGATGAGTTAAAGGAGTTGGCTGAAAAATTAAAGAAAGAGGATCTTG
>Ga0209395_1006785_pt1 | contig 12239 bp, 9 predicted proteins | sample GOMGulsemesocosm_3_FD_184635 | JGI IMG/M metagenome (GOLD analysis project Ga0209395, IMG submission 184635) | Methane-oxidizing microbial communities from mesocosms in the Gulf of Mexico - GOM9D Gulf of Mexico (SPAdes) (version 2) | ecosystem: Environmental > Aquatic > Marine > Cold seeps... | reverse complement strand
GGCGGCGCGGGGTGTGGATGTTGAAAACCTTGATTTTGAGGCCTCTTACGGTCGCACGTCGATGGAATATTACGACGGGTTTGTGTTTGGCTTTTATGCCGAGGCGCGCCCGGATTTGTCGGCCATTGCCAGTGGTGGCCGCTATGATGCGCTGACCCGGCAATTGGGGCAGGGGACCGAAATCCCTGCCGTGGGCGGCGTGTTGCGCCCGGATCTGATGTTGATACTAGAGGAGGCATCGTCATGAGCCTCAAGCTGGGTGTGCCGTCCAAGGGGCGGCTGATGGAGAAAACCTTTAAGTGGTTTGAAAAACGCGGTGTGACCCTGTCGCGCAGTGCATCGGATCGCGAATATGCCGGTCATGTGGACGGCGTTGAGGGGGTTGATCTGGTACTGCTGTCGGCGGGCGAAATCCCGCGTGAACTGGCTGCCGGGCGTATTCACCTTGGCGTCACCGGCACCGATCTGGTGCATGAGAAACTGCCACGCTGGGAACAACAGGTGGAACAGATCGAGGTAATGGGCTTTGGCCAGGCGGATCTGATCCTGGCGGTGCCGCAGTCCTGGATTGACGTCGACACCTTGGATGATCTGGATGCGGTGGCGGCTGCCTTTCGCAAGCGCCACGGGCATCGGCTGCGGATTGCCACCAAGTACCACCGGCTGGTGCGCGAGTTCCTGACGGACGGCGGGGTTGCTGATTACCAGCTGGTGGACAGTCAGGGCGCCACCGAAGGAACAGTCAAGAACGAGACCGCCGAGATGGTGGCGGATATCACCTCGACCGGTGAAACCCTGCGTGCCAACCACCTGAAGATCCTGAACGCCGGGCCGGTGCTGAAGTCACAGGCCACTCTGTGGCGCAGCCGGGTTGCGGCGGTCTCGGCAGAAGAAAAGCTGGCGTTGAAGCAGATGCTGGCCCTGTTGCGCGGCGAGGCCTGAAAGTTTCATCAAGATCTAAACGGTGCCCGGAATTTTCAAAAATTCCGGGCCGGAAAATTCGAATTTTCCGGTGGCCGCCGAGATCACAACACCCCGATTTCAGCCAGAGCCTGGTTCATCTCGAGTGGCAGCGACTCCTCGGTGGCTTGCCCAACGCGCAGGTCGAGCGGGCTGTCTTCTGGTTTGAGATAACGCCAACCCTGAAAGGGTCGGCGCAGCGCGCTTTGGGTGCGGTGAACCTCGGGATCAAGGACAAAACCACATCGGCGGATGCCGTCCTCGCCGATAATCTCGTCAAAGCGCAGGATGCGCTGGCGGCATTGAATGGCACCTTTGATCACCCAATAGATTGACCCACCAGCGACAATCTCGGCCTCGCGTTTCGGCCACATACGGGTAACATGACGTGCAAATCCATCGGCGGATTGCGCCCGGCGCATGTCCTGCCAATCGATCAAGGTTTCGACACTTTCCGAGCCAACGGAGAGTTTTATGAGGTTCATTAAGTTATCCACCGGTCATCCACAGAGTCGTCCATAGGGCTAACTGTATATTGTAGCCACTATCTGGGCAGCAACAAGGTATTGTGGTACACTGTGCAAAAAATCACGGGGGACACGTCGATTTAGCGTTGAGAATCGCGCCGTGCCTGTTGTATCGAGACCGCTCCGCTAGCCTGAAGGAATCGTTAAATGAGCCGCTTTGCTGCCCCCATCGCCGCACAAATCTGGGATATGAAATACCGCTTCAAGGAGGCCAATGGTACCCCCATTGATGTCACCGTCGAAGACAGCTGGCGTCGTATCGCCCGCGATTTGGCCAAGGTGGAGAAAGACCCGGCGGCTTGGGAAGACAAGTTCTATGCAGCGCTGGAGGACTTTAAGTACCTGCCAGCTGGCCGGATCACTGCTGGTGCCGGCACCGCACGTCAGGTGACGCTGTTCAACTGCTTTGTGATGGGAACGGTACCTGACAGCATGTCCGGCATTTTTGACATGCTGAAAGAAGCGGCACTGACCATGCAGCAGGGTGGCGGCATCGGCTATGATTTCTCGACCATTCGCCCACGCGGTGCGGATGTCAAAGGCGTGGCGGCGGATGCCTCGGGGCCGCTGTCGTTCATGGATGTCTGGGACTCGATGTGCCGCACCATCATGTCGGCAGGATCGCGTCGGGGTGCGATGATGGCGACGATGCGTTGCGATCACCCGGATATTGAGCATTTCATCACGGCCAAATCAGATTCAGCACGTCTGCGCATGTTCAACATGTCGGTGCTGATCACCGATGACTTTATGGATGCGGTCAAGGCGGATGGCTCCTGGGAGCTGGTGTTTGATGGTCGGGTTTATCACACCGTTCAGGCGCTGGATCTGTGGAACAAGATCATGCAGGCGACCTATGATTTTGCTGAACCGGGTGTGATTTTCATCGACCGGATCAACAAGGCCAACAACCTGAGCTATGTCGAGAACATCTCGGCCACCAACCCCTGCGGTGAACAGCCACTGCCACCTTATGGCGCCTGTCTGTTGGGCTCGATCAATATGGCGCGTCTGGTGTCGCAACCGTTTGAGGCGGGTGCGGCGATGGACGAGGCGATGATGATCGATCTGGTCGCCACCGCAGTGCGGATGATGGACAATGTGGTGGATGTATCAAAATTCCCACTGCCACAACAGCAAGCCGAGGCAATGGCCAAGCGCCGTATCGGTCTGGGTGTGACCGGGCTGGCGGATGCCTTATTGATGATGGGCCTGCGTTATGGCTCGGACGCGGCGGCGCGTCAGACCGAAGCCTGGCTGAAAGCGATCGCCCGCGCCGCATATCTGGCCTCGGTGGATCTTGCTAAGGAAAAAGGGGCGTTCCCGCTGTTTGATGCAGATCCTTATCTGGCCTCTGGCACCATGATGGCGATGGACGAGGACGTACGCGAGGCTGTGCGCGAGAACGGTATCCGCAATGCGCTGCTGACATCGATCGCGCCGACCGGCACAATTTCGTTGTATGCTGGCAACGTCAGCTCGGGCATCGAGCCGGTGTTTGCCTATGCGTACACCCGCAAGGTTCTGCAGAAAGACGGCAGCCGTTCTGAGGAAGAAGTGGTCGATTACGCGGTACAGATGTGGCGCGACAAGTTCGGTGACAAAGAGCTGCCCGACTATTTCGTAAATGCGCAAACACTGGCCCCGTCCGAGCATGTGAAAATGCAGGCCGCGGCGCAGAAATGGGTCGACAGCTCGATCTCCAAAACCATCAACTGCCCGGAAGACATCAGCTTTGATGAGTTCAAGCAGGTTTATATGCAGGCCTGGGATCAAGGCTGTAAGGGCTGTACCACCTATCGGCCCAACGATGTGACCGGCTCGGTTTTGACGGTTAGCGAAAGCTCGGACAAGGCACCGGGTGAAACAGCGGATGCTCCGCAGGTCAGCAATGGCGCCGAAGTGGTTTATATGTCGGAACCGCTGGACCGGCCGCAGAGCCTGGAGGGTCATACCTACAAACTGAAATGGCCGGACAGTGAGCATGCGATCTATCTGACCATCAACGATATCATTCTGAGCGGCCACAGGCGCCCATTTGAGGTCTTCATCAACTCCAAGAACATGGAGCATTATGCCTGGACGCTGGCGCTGACCCGGATGATTTCGGCGGTGTTTCGTCGTGGCGGTGATGTGTCCTTTGTGGTCGAGGAACTGAAGGCCGTATTTGATCCGCGTGGCGGGGCCTGGGTGCAGGGCAAATACATCCCGTCGATCCTGGCGGCCATTGGCGGCGTCATTGAGACACATATGATCAACACTGGCTTTATCGAAGGCGAAGGCATGGGTTTGAAAACTGACCCAACCGCTGAGGTTGTGAACCTGGGTGCGCCGCGTGGCAAAGCTTGTCCCAGCTGTGGTCAGTTTGATATGCAGATGGTCGAGGGCTGCATGACCTGTCGCAGCTGTGGCCATTCTAAATGCGGTTAGGGCTGCGTGGCATGAGCCAGAAGCCAGAAAAAGGAGAAGCGTGCGCAAAAGAAAGATAGAAGCGTACGCAAAACCTTGATGTTGAATTTCTGCAGTAAGAAGTGATTTGTGTAGGTATTTGATTTTAAATGTAAAATGGAGCGGGAGGCCGCTCCATTTTTTTGGTTTGTCGAATTGACAGTTTCGTCTGAAGGGGCTCCATCCGGCACATCGTCTAGAACGGCTGGAAGGTCAGCGTGTCTAATGCACTCTGGAACGTTGGATGCCGAGCTGACGCCAACAAACTAAAATATAGCGCACGGGCTATATTGCGAAGATATAGCTCAGAGGCTATACCTTGTGCATGAAGCAAACAAAATATCTGGGCATTCGGAGCATCAGGCAGGCGGGTGTCACTCTGCGTGCGCTACGCAAAGCGCGTAACATAACGCAGAAACAACTGTCAGATGCGACAGGTACAGCTCAATCAAGTATCTCTGACATTGAAACTGGATACGTTTCTGTGAGCTTAGATGTATATCTCCGACTGCTTGAAGCACTGGACTCCGAGTTGTTTGCGGGTGATCGAAGAAAAGACGGGAGCCTCAGATCCAATTCGTAACATCTGTGAATAGCCGCCATCCGACCGCTTTCGTCGGATGCCTGATGTTAGCCCATTGTGATCAGTGCCGTTGGCGCAGAAATTCGACACGAAGGCGGTTTGCAACCTTTCGCTGCAGTTGGCATCAACGGCAGCTATGCGCAGGTTGCGTACTTTGCAAAGTCACGCGGACGGCCCAGATCGGATCTTGCCGACGGGGACCACTGCTGAAATGCCGTTTCGCCAGACCAGCCATTGGTGCGTCGCGCAGCATTTTGAGAAACAAATAGTAGAAGTGCGGGAACTGGCGGACATTCGCCGAGCCTTGGTTTTCAGCAGATACCAAAAGCCGACCTTCCCCAACACCAGCTGTCTACAGGACCAGTTGCCAGTTTACGATTTTCCCGCGGATTGCGCGGTGGCTGGCGAGGAGACCTGTAGGCAAACAACCGCAATGAGCGGGGATCTGATAATCAGGGTTGAACTTAGATTTACTGCTCCGGCGCGAAGTAAATGTAGGCGTTGTTGGTGCCGACCCATTTTCCCTTGGCTCGTAACAGCTCATTTTCCATTGCGTCAATAAACACGGTCTCTGCGCCATCCTTGTAGAAAATCAATCCATCCTGCAGATCGTATTTGGGGTCCAGGCTCTGCCATGCACCATCCAGCCAGCGGTTGAGAACCCCTTGTCGGAGCCCAACAACAACTCCGTTTGGATCAAACTCCGGTGCAAAGTCGACATCCAGTTGTTGCTGTCCGTTTTCAAATACCAAATACGATGATCCCCTTACATCAGTCCACGATGGGGACCTCCCGCCAACGATATAGCGTTGCGAGTTGTACCGCCGGACATGGAAAGATTCTTCCTGTAGGGGCAGCCGCTGCCCTTTGTACCTGAAGTACCAAGACTCTCCGGGCAGAATTTCCTGGTAGGCACCAGTTTGTATGTCGACTTCATACATCAAAGGAATCTGTGGGGGATTTCGTCCATTTCTGGAGCCGACGGCTGCGGTGATCAGGGTATTGCCCTGCACCGATACTTCCATAGACCCTGCAGCGCTGTCCCTAAACGAGGGGAATTTGGTTACCTCAAGGCCGTCACCGATGACTACGGATGCCAATATGCCATTAAAATGACTGGTGAAAAAGGCTCTCCATTTTCCGTCGACAAAGGCATATTCGGTATTCACATACCTCATTTCGTTATATTTCTTCTTTTCGCGCCCGTTTGGCCCGATCAGGTGATTTCGTCCCTTTGCGGTTGTCAAATACCCAGTTCCGGAGTCAGTCCATGTATCAAGTTGGGTTCCGTTTAGATCGAAAAGCGTAAGCTTCAATCTGTCATTTGGAAAACTGTCTGGTGTGTTTGGATAATGGACGTGGAGATACCTGTCGCCGAACTTGTATATTGCGGTCCAGTCCGCCTGCACAATGAGCCCATCAATATCGTAGGTTTCCGACAGATCACATTCATAGCAAATCGTTTTTGGCAAAAAACTGCCTTTGGGAAACAGTTTCGCGGTTTTCAGCTCGCGGTCTAGATGGCTGATCGCCGCCCGCATTTCTTCAAGGTCAGAGGTCATTTGGTGTGACCACAGTTCATAGGCGGCAAGTTCTGCGCTATAGGCGCTTTCGTCTGGAACCAGCCCGGCGAGTATAAGTTCAACCTGTCTGGTTATCTCTTCCCGCGCTTGCTGATAATCTGCAGCCTTGTCGTCGGGAACATATCTTGCTGGAATACCATCCGACAGTTTTTGCGCAGCGGCTTCCACTGTCTGGCGAAGGTCGCGAATGTCGTCCGGCGTCTGCACATTCTGCAAATTGGCGCGAAGCTGGCTAAATTCCCGCTCTGGCCCTTCCACAGGCAGTTCCAGAATATCGCTCAGCACGGTCAGTTGACGCTCTGCCCCGGCAATCAGTTCCCGGGTAGGTTTCTTGTCATACGTCTTGCGCATCCACCGCAGGGCATCACCAAGCGTGATTTTGGCGGTTACTTTCAAATCCTGAACGTCACCACATAGCTCAGGTTGGGACATCACTGCCTTTGCTTCTTCTTCGGTCAGGTTGGCACCCTGAATGTGGGTCATAAATTTGGCCCAGTCCGGCGATCCGGTCACGTTGAAACTCCAGTCCTCACCCTGCTTGGTAGGAGCCCCTGCATCAAGGATCATGAAGCCATCGGGAAAGGCTGCTGTATTATACGCATTACAGTCGTGACCAACTGACGCCCCCGCGAACCCCATGTGGACCTTGACGTCATAAAGGCGGATTGTATCGCGGATGTCGGGCGGCAATTTGCTGATTAAAAAGTTGTCGGACACTCCTTCGATGGCAGCCTCGTCGCCTAGCCGCATAGCTGCCCACCGGGACAAGCGCCAACGGATCTGTAGGTTGCGCGTAGGTTCCCCCATCAACAAGCTGAGCTTCCATTTCACATCGTATTCAACTGGTACCGAAACATTGTAAATGCTCTGCGCCCGCACCGTCAGGTTCGACTGCTCGCCTTCAAAGGCCTGTGCCGCGATCGGGGCACACAGAGCAAACGCCGCAGTGATTAGTTTCCGAATAGCCACGAGCCTACCTCTTTTTTGAATTCTTTTTCGCGCTGGAAGGGCGACAGCACCACGTCGCGATGCATGTTATCCCACCATTTCAGGCGGTTATCAGGTCGGTGTGATGTTTCGGCTGGTTTCCCGTCGTCAGCCAGAACCACCGCGATCTCGATTTGCCCGCTTTCCCCGGGGTAGATAGGTGGTTCAGGTTTGATGGTTCGCCATTGACCTGTTCGGAAAGGATCGACCTGCAGCGTGTTCAGCACCCCGTTGGTGTTGTTGGTCACTGTCAGCCTAAGTGTTCCTTCGCTAGTGCCCTCCTGCCAGGCACCAGTGTCCACTGTGGTTCCATTAATGCGGTCAGTTTCTGTCCTGAAATCAACATCTGTGCTTGTGCTTTCAAGAATACGATAGGTCGAAAATCCAGCATCCAACTTTCTAATGATACCGGCATATTCCTTGATCTGGGAGGTTGGGTATTCCAAGGCAATGGATTGAACGCCAGAGACATCAGACGAGAAAACGTATTTCTCGAAATATGAGCGGCTGCCTCGAATTCCGGTCAGAGAAAACCAGTTTTCTGACACTTGGTCGATCTTCAGTTCTTCATGGCGACCGTGGCCTATCAGCTGGTCTCTGTAGTTCTGAATGCTGGACATCCTTGAGCCCCCCCCTGTGACAATCAAAGTGGATTGCTCGTCGGTGCTTTGGAAAATCCGTACGCCTGGGTTTCCAGTAATTGGGGCAGGAAACAGCATGTTTGCCGGGTAGTGAAGCGCCCAACCTGCCTTGGTGTTTTCGTACAAACGCCATTCGGTTTTTTGCGGTGCGGTCACAGCATCACTGATTGTTTGTGCGCGAGATGCCGCTTTGTTGCGACGATCTTCATCGGACTCCCAGTTGGATCCTTCATAACTAAAGTTGGCTGCCATCTGGGCAACGATTGGTGTGTATATGGCGCTTTGGCCCTGGTCGTATTCCAACATGAAGGCGCGGGCAAAATGGCGGTTCTCGTCGAATACAAACTTTGCGAAATATCTGTTCGTGTTCTGGCCACCAGACAGCGTAAACCATCCGGCACCCCGTGCTTGTTTGGCTCCACGATAGCGAGGCTCACGCAACAAGTTTTGTTGAAACACCTGATAATTGGCAGCGGTTTTAACGGCGCTAAAGATCATCAGCTTGGCAGATCGATCTTCGCTGTCATAACTTTTGCCCAGACCACTGGGGTTAGGCGCTGGCGAAAACAGACCTGCGGGGTATTGAATTTGCCAGCCCAACTCATGAACAAAATTGCGCCAGTCTGGGTCCTGTTGCGCAATGGCATTTCCAGCAACAAACCACAAAGAAAATGACAGGCAGGCGGCGTAGCGAAACTTGCCCGCGCCCCTGGCAATCCAAGTCGTAGTTTCATGTTGCTTTCGAGTGCGGTGCAAAACAAACCTTAACCACATTGGCAGAAATCTCCCAAAGCAGCCTGACTGCCTCGCCCAAATGCTCCATCAATCTTTCCACTGTAGAAGCCATGCTTTTTCAACTGGCGTTGCAGCTCGCGTGCAATGTCTTGGTTTGCAAACAATGTCTTCATCAGGTCTGCTGCCTGCCTGTCTCCTTGCGCAGCGGCAGTCCGAAACAATATTGCAGCCTCCATCACGTCCTTATCGATGCCCTGTCCATCGCGATACATCCGCCCCGCAGCCGTTAATGCTCGTATCTCACCTTTTTCAGCGGCTCTTAGATATTGGGTTAGGGCCTCGTGGCTGCTTTGGGATGTGCCCAACCCGCTTTCGTATAAGATGCCAAGCCGGTACATTGCAGAGGCATGTCCTTTTTGTGAAGCTCCTGAATACCACTCCGTTGCTTGCTCGTAGCTCTGCGGGACACCTCGCCCCTTTTCGTACATCCAGCCCAAATTGAATTCACCGTTTCGATATCCCTGATCTGCCGACAACTGGTACCAATACACCGCCTCAACATCACTTTGTGGAACGCCACGCCCTTTTTCGTATAAGTAGCCCAAATTGAACTGCGCCGGAGCATAGCCTTGCAGCGCGGATGCAAGAAACAGGCTAGCCGCATCGTGGCTCCGATCAGGCGAATTCTTCCGGTCCCGGTATATTGTTCCAAGGTTAAACAACGCAGCCCTGTACCCCATGTCAGCTGCCATGAAATACTCTTTGAGCGCCAATTTATTTTGCCCAACAGCATCCAGCGCACGACCCAGTTGATAATGCATACGCGGTTCGTTTGGGTATCTAGTTGTAGCCGACTTGCAGGCAGGGATTGCCCGGCCAATGTCGATGTCTGAAAACTTCACACCCTCAACACCCGCAGGATTATCGGGATTTAGTGGGTTGGCGGCCAACGCGTCGCAACGACTTAGAACTGAGGCCCGATTCTCATCTGACACAACCGTGTTGGGAGTAAGCAGGCTCAAGACGGCAAGCACCAAAACCCCTAACCGAGAAAATCGCAGAAATTTCAAACTGCACCTCATCTTTTGCAAATCACACTGCATAACAGTCAAATCCAAGCTTCTTTCGTCGGTGCCACTTGTTCTGGCTTGCGGCGGGTCGACAGAACACGAGCGCTCTGCCAGCAAAATGCTTAGCCTACCTACTTTGCGACAGGCAAATACTTTCCATCGCAAAAAAACTCGTTTGTTTGTTCAGTACATGCAAGAGCCGGGAAACGATGTATTTGTCATGAGATCTTGGCAGCGTTTTAATGGATGTCGCCGACACGCGTTGCGACTAGCAATGTCGGATTTTACCGCTCGCGAAATTAGGGCTAGCCTGCGACATTCGGAAACATTTAGCTCGGACCAGATCGGCGCAAAGCAGAGCAAAACACCGTTCCGGTGTCCGTCGAAGGTCAGCTTTTGAACAGCACAGATCAGGCATACATCTGCAGCGAACTGTCCCTTTCCGCCCGAGAAGTAGGAATGCGATGTCCGCTTTGGGCTGATTGTGTTGAAAAACTCCGGTTTGCGAAAATGTTGATTTTCCGCCGACTTCGGGTGGCGCGCGAAAGTCAGACTGGAATACGGCTCCGAGAACGTGAGGGGGCACAGCAAGGCCAAAGATCGGTTTTGGCCGACCCCCTCGCCAAATACAACTACTCGACCTGTGTGGCCAAAAATGTTCCCGACTTGAGCCAAAAACAGAGTTTTTCAACACTATCGGCTGGAACCGGTCCTTAGACGAGTTTTGCACCAAGGTCCGGTAAGGGCCGTTCACTACGTTTATGGGCGAGTGAAGTGACCCAATTGTTGCACCATGCACATTTCGACTTAAAGAGCGAGTTTCTGTCACTCTCTGCAATCCGGACCGATGGCGGCTACGCGCAAGATGATGACCCTTGCAAAGTCGGGGGCCAAATGTTTCGGATCGATAAGATCGGTACGAAACCGATTTTCAAATCAGTTCGGTGGATGGTGGGTTGAGCCAATAGTCTGAATTTTTACTTGTCATTGTTCGACTTTATTTACTAGAGAATGGACTGGGGTATATACGTGTAATTGGACGCAAGTGACAGAAAGAAAATATCATGGCAGGTAAACGAGAGATCTTGGCCTGCGCTATGGAAGACCTGTACAACTTGCAGAGGCAAGGTCATCTTGTTGTTCGAAGCGGTGAGATTGATCCGGCCAGGATCAAGGCGCTAAAGAAGGCGGGCTATCTCCAATCCATCATGAAGGGTTGGTATCATCTTTGCGACCAAAATTCACATCCTGGTGACACGACTCCGTGGACGATGAGCTACTGGTCATTTGTCCAACGATATTGCGAACATCGCTTTGGGAGTGACTGGGTTCTCAGTCCTGAAATTTGCCTCGATCTGCATGCTGGATCGCAAGTGCCTGCTTCCCAGTTGGTGGTTCATGCGCCTAAGAGTGGCAACAATGTTGTTGGACTGCCCAGCAAGCGATCACTCTTCGATCTGAGGGTCCGGGTACTTCCTGAGCAGGATAGGAGGATGCTGCTGCCAAACGGGCTGAGAGTCTACACTCCCGAAGCCACGCTGATCCATATGGCAGAGAGATGCTATCATGCGCAGGCTATGTCAGTTGTAGCACTCCTGGGAAGCTACCGAAATGTTGATGCATTGTTGCGTGTGGTGGTGGATGGGGCGCATAGGCGCCCTGGCAACCGCCTGGTTGGCGCGTTCAAACACTTGGGAATGGCCGCTCACTCAAAACACCTAGCGGAAGGCATGCGCCGCGCCGAAATGGATCTGAGACATGAAAATCCTTTCACCGGCGAAGGCTTTGCAGTTGTTGCCGGAGCGGTTCCGATTTCAAACATGTTGCGCGCGCAATGGCAAATGCACCGACAGACAATCATTGACCTGCTGCAGACCGCAGGAACAACTAGGGAAGTCGATGAAGTGCTTGCACAGATCGACGATGTCTACACTCATGACGCTTGGAATTCTCTCTCAATCGAAGGCTATCGTGTCTCCAAAGAACTGATTGAGCAAATCAGCAACGGAACTTGGGATCCGAATATCGACAATTTGGGCGCGTCAACTCGTGATGTCATGGCTGTGAAAGGGTACTGGAGTGTTTACCAATCCGCCCGTGAAGTTGTGAAAAGATCAATCGTGCAAGGTGAGCCAGTTTCGGTGCGCAATAAACTAAGCGACTGGTATCAGGATCTATTCGATCCATCTGCCAAAGCAGGGATCCTGACCCGAAGCCAACTGATCGGCTATCGCAACCACCCTGTCTACATTCGCACGGCCAATCATGTGCCCCCGGCGTCCGAACAGCTCTTAGATGCGATGGAGACCTACTTTGACCTAGTTGACGAAGAGGAGCATCCTTTGGTGCGCGCAGTCCTTGGTCACTGGTTTTTGGGCTACATCCATCCGTACCCGGACGGGAATGGGAGGCTCGCTCGTTTCGTTATGAACGCTGAGCTCGTAAGCTCAGGTTATCGATGGGCTGTAATCAGGCTTGATCAGCGGAAGCGCTATATGGAGGCCCTCGACGCCGCGAGTTTTGGAAGAGACATAGCTCCCTTCGCGAAACTGATTATCGAGCACTTGGAGCGGAACTAAAGCAGGGCAGGTCCAGTTCATGGTCCTTGCAAGACAGCGCCAATACATGTTGCGTCACGTAAGAAACGTGAGGTTGAAACACTTGTTTCCCTTCCTTAGATTGCCGCACGAATATTACCACTTTCC
>Ga0209395_1006784_pt1 | contig 12239 bp, 10 predicted proteins | sample GOMGulsemesocosm_3_FD_184635 | JGI IMG/M metagenome (GOLD analysis project Ga0209395, IMG submission 184635) | Methane-oxidizing microbial communities from mesocosms in the Gulf of Mexico - GOM9D Gulf of Mexico (SPAdes) (version 2) | ecosystem: Environmental > Aquatic > Marine > Cold seeps... | reverse complement strand
ATAATATCACTGAGATTATTTTCAATGTAATGACAGACATCTTCGATAGCCTGTTCATTCGATTTATAGGTGGCAAATATTGCAACATTGGCTGTTGCTGGCACCTTATTTTCATGTTCATGTTCATGTTCAGGTGTTATGTCTAGCGGCTGAGTTAACCCTTGATAAAGTTCAGGGCGACGCTGTTTGATGATATCTGTACCATCAGGGCGCAACTTGTTGCTGGTATTGCTTTCTGCCAAATCATTTTTGTCAGTTAAATCAGTCAACTCTGCTAAATCAATATCGGCAAAAATATAACCTTCTTTATCGTTTGCCATCTTTGCTAATATTTTGCCATCAGGAGCGACTATTTGGCTTTGGCCAATGCCAAAGATTTGCTCTTGATCAGTTTTATCTGGTGAAGAAAGTGCACCAACCTTATTTGCTGATGCTAAAAATACTTTGTTTTCACTTGCGCGAGTAGGGCCATGTAAACTGCTTTGATCGAGTGCAAAGGCACTCATTGACTGACACAATAATTGTGCACCAGCTAGCGCTAAGTCTCGTGATGTATCAAAAGTTAAATCATCACTACCTGTTAAAATCCCGATTTTGCCAATGGGCGTAGCTACTACCTCTGAAATGTGGCTGGCGCTAGTAAAGAAGTCTTTCTCGCGAACCGTTAACTTCTCTTTATCTACTTGCTGAATGAGTTCACCTTGTGGTGAAAATAAACACGAGCTGACACTAATATTGTCTTTAGCTTTTGAAATATCTCGTCGTAAAGTGGCGCTGAGCACAATGTAACAGTCATGTTTTTTTGCTTGTGCTGCTATGGTTTGTAAAAAATCACCATCAATAGATAAGGCCTCATGCCATGCCTGGCTAAAATCTGTGTAAGAAGGCAGAGTATTACAATATTCGGGCAGTACTATTAATGACGGCTTACATTCTGCGGCCTCATTTATAATGCGAACACAGCTTGCTAGGTTTTCTTGGGTATTAAGGGAGGTGGCAAACTGAGAAACGGCTACTCGCATGATTTATATTTTCCTGACAACTTGAAAGCTTGATTGTTTGAATTGAACATATGAAAGCATTACGCTTTGTTGGGTTGATTATGACATTAATCATGACAATTCGGTTAAGTTATTCAGCATTTTGAAGTACTGTTTTAGTTAAAAAAGAGAAACCATTGGAAAAACATGTAACTATAGACATTGCGCCTTTATTACCATTATTTTAACGACTAACTACGGACAAACCAGTTAATGCCTTTTAGTATATCGTTTAAAACTTTAGCCTTATCACTGCTGCTAATATTGCCCCTAATCTTGTTACCTACGAGCAGTTATGCCAAAGAGTTTGTTGGCTCTGAGCAATGCCAAGATTGCCATCAAAAAGAGTTCTCTGCATGGCAAGGCTCTCATCATGATATGGCAATGAAACATGCTAATGAGCAGTCAGTATTGGCAGACTTTGATAACGTGTCTTTTAAAGATGGCAGCGAAACTAATAAATTCTACAAGAAGAAAGCGCAGTTTTGGGTCAATATCAAAGGACCTGACGGCAAATTTCATGATTACCAAATAAGATACACCTTTGGCTTTGAGCCTTTACAGCAGTATATGGTGGAATTTGATGATGGTCGTGTACAACTAATTCCTTTTGCTTGGGACTCTCGATCTAAAGCGCAAGGGGGTCAGCGATGGTTTAATTTATACCCAGAGTTCAATGAAAATCACCAAGATTTTTTTTGGACTAATAAGGGACAAAATTGGAATTACATGTGTGCGGATTGTCATTCGACCAATGTAATAAAGAATTTTGATGTAAAAACTGACAGTTACCAAACAACATTCAGTGAAATAAATGTTGGCTGTGAAGCCTGTCATGGCCCAGCAAGTGAACACCTAAATTGGGCAAAAACAGATAATAAAGCAAGCAGTAAAAAAGGTTTCTCTCGTGATATAAGCAAACAAGTTAAAGACTGGGTAAAAAAAGAAGGCTTTAAGACCTTAAAGCCAAAAGCTATTCATAACAGCCAGCAAACCTTAGTGTGTGCACAGTGTCATAGCCGCAGGACACAAATAAGTAATAATAACCATATTGATAAAAATAACTTTGGTGAAAAATACTTATTATCGTTAATCACCAACGATAACTATTATGCTGATGGGCAAATATATAACGAGAACTTTGTTTATGGTTCTTTTCTACAATCTAAAATGGCAAAAAATGGCGTAGTTTGTAGCAACTGTCATGATCCTCATAGCGCTAAATTAACAATGCCAGAAGAAGTGGTATGTTTGCAGTGTCATCAAGCGACAAACTATGCGCAAAGAAGTCATCATCAACACCAAGAAGATTCAACTGGCGCACAGTGTGTTAACTGTCATATGCCAGAAACCACTTATATGGAAATTGATGATAGACGAGACCATGGTTGGCATAAACCAAACCCAAACATGGCAAAACAATTTGCCACACCCGATACCTGTTTATCTTGTCATGAAAATGAAGACAGTGACTGGAGTAGTGAATACGTCAATAAGTGGTTCAATAAGGGACTAGAAAAAGCAGAAGAAACTTTTGCGCCTATATTTGCCATAGCCGATGGCGGCTATCAAAACGTTGCTCAGCACCTGTCTAAAATAGCGCAATCGCAAGAATATGCAGACATCATTAGAGCATCTGCCTTAGAAAGAATGGCGAGCTACCCCGATACCAATACCTTAATCGCTATTGCACGCAACGTTAAACATAGCGACAGTAATATTCGCCGTGGTGCTATTGATGGCGCAGTTAATATAAAACCAGCAGAGAAATGGCGCATATTGTCACCGCTATTAACGGATAGTGTTTTGTCGGTGAGAAGTGAAGCCGCTATGGCTTTAGTGCCATTATGGTCAATGTTATCAGTAGAACAAAAAACTGTATTAGAGCCCGCTTTAGCTGACTATATGGCAATTCAAGATTTTAATGCCGATAGAGGATATGCCCATACTAATAAAGCTATCGTGTTGGGCTATCAGAATAAGGTAGATGAAGCACTAGCGGCTTATCAACAAAGCATGCGTATTGAACCTTACTTTGCTGCTGCTTATGTCAATATGGCAGAACTTTATAAACGACACGGCAATAATGAGCAGGCGATTGCTACTTTAAAGCAAGGTAGCAAAGCCAATCCATCTGATAGCAGTATTCCTTATAGCTTGGGCTTAGCTTTTATCAGAGCTAAAGATACTAGCCAAGCGCAACATAATTTAAAGCTTGCTGCAGAGCTGGCTAAAAGCAATGCACGTTATTATTATGTCTATGCCTTATCATTGGTGAGTAATAAGCCTAAACAGGCAGAAAAAAGTATGCAAAAAGCCTATGAAATCAGTGGTGACCCACAGCACTTATATGCGCTCTGCGAAATGCAGGTTAACCGCCAAGCGTTTGAAGCAAAACAATGTTTACAAGCACTAGAGCAAGTGGCCCCAGCTAATGCAGTGCAATCGTTACGGGCAAGGTTATAGCGGTCTGTATTAGTACGGGGTTTGTTGACGTAATTAATCTCAGTGTCTACTGTCTGTATAGTGCTGTCAGTAATTCCAGGGGTTGTTAGTGAATATAACTTCGCAGGCTAAATGTTTATAAAGAGAATATAACTGTAATGCTTATTGAATGGAATGATAAAAAATTAAGTGTAGGTATTAAATTACTTGATGATCAACATAAAGTATTGGTTAGCTATATCAATGAATTACATGACTTAATTACAAGTGACTCTAATAAAAGTACTATCTCTGAATTATTTGAAAAACTTTATAAATATACTCAGTACCACTTTCATGACGAAGAGAAGTATTTTTCAAGTCTAGGTAAGAATGATTTAGCTTTACATAAGCTACAGCATAAGCACTTTCTTGAAGAGTTAGCACAAATTCAGCAAGGAAATGTTAAGCAGAAAATATCAGAAGATTTATTATTCTTTTTAACCGATTGGCTGGTTCACCATATCGTTGCTGAAGACTTAAAGTTTATTCAAGAACATAAAGATAATCTTTAAGTTATTAAGCTTACTACTCAGCCAACTGCTCAGCCAAATAGTCCACCAGCAGCCTTATTTTTGGCGATAAGTGGCGATTATGTGGATAAACCGCCCATATTCCTTCATCAGGGATTTGATAATTGTCTAATATGGTGATCAGTTCACCGCTTTGCAGGTGCAGATCAACATAATAATCAGGCAATTGTACTATGCCTAACCCTTTCAATGCAGCATCTACAAGACCCTGACCACTGTTATAACGTAGTTTGCCTGTGACACGAATACTCTTTTCTTTATCCGCCTCTAGAAAACGCCAATAATCTAGGGTGCCCAATAGGCAGCTGTGTTTGCTTAGCTCTGATAATGAATGAGGTATGCCATGTTGGCTCAAATAAGTGGGTGACGCACAAACATAACTGGTTCGTTTACCCAGTTTTTTTGCCATCATTGAAGAGTCACTTAATTTGCCCAGGCGAATCGCTAAATCATAACCCTCTTCAACCAAGTCAATTTGTTGATTACTCAAGTATGCGGTTACTTCAACATCGCTGTATTGTTTGATGAAATCGTTAACCAGCGGCAAAATTTGTTGTTCACCATAGGTTACTGGTGCTGAGAGTTTGATCTTACCTTGAGGTTTAGATTGTAAGTTGGTGATGGCTCGCTCGGCTGCTTCTAGCCCATCAAGCACACTACGACAGTGCTGATAAAAAACGCTGCCTTCTTCGGTGAGTGATACCTTACGAGTGGTGCGATAAAACAATTTTATATTTAATCGCTTTTCAAGCGCACTTATCTGGCGGCTAACCTGTGCGGTAGAGATTGCCATTTTCTTAGAGGCTTGAGTAAAGCTCTCATTTTCGGCGACAAAGACAAATTCGCTAATACCTTCCCATTGCATTATTACACCTGAGTAAAAGTTATTTGTTATTTGGCTATATTATCATTGTTTATGGAATAGTTATAATAGCTTCCATCAACAAAGAGCAACCTAATTAAAACAACTGAAGTTTTTATCTAGGTTACTACTATATTTATAAACTTGAGGGTGAATACATGAGCTGGTTATTTCTTTTATTTGGCGTTATCGCAGAAGCACTATCTCATGTTGCGTTAAAAGAAACAGAAGGCTTTACCCGCCCTGTACCTAGTGCCTTAGTGTTGCTGGGTCACCTTGCGGCTTTTATGTTTTTGTCACAGGCAATGAAAGGTATGCCGGTAGGCATTGTTCATGCCTTATGGGCGGGGTTAGCCATTGTAAGTGTGACCTTATTATCAACCATTGTTTACCGTCAGCATCTTGATTTAACAACCTGGGCTGGAATGGCATTTGTAGCTATTGGTGTGGTGCTAATTAACTTATCTCAAGGGCATGCACACTAAGTGACATGCCTGAGTAAAAAGAATATGTAGTAAAAAATAGCTAGTGAATTACTACAACGAACTAACAGTGAGTAACTTCGATGTTACTGACGAATTATTATTTAAAACCAAATATTAAACATAAGTATTTAAACAAAAGTGAGAATTTAAATGACTGATAAATTTATTAAATCAAAAGCCGCTATCGCTTGGGGTCCTAAGCAACCATTATCTATCGAAGAAGTAGACGTAATGCTACCGCGAAAAGGTGAAGTGTTAATTAAAGTGATTGCTTCTGGTGTATGTCATACCGATGCCTTTACTTTATCAGGTGATGATCCAGAAGGTATCTTCCCAGTGATCTTAGGTCATGAAGGTGGTGGTATTGTTGAGCAAATAGGCGAAGGCGTAACTAGTGTACAAGTAGGCGATCACGTTATTCCTTTATACACACCTGAGTGTGGCGAATGTAAGTTCTGTTTATCAGGTAAAACTAACCTTTGTCAGAAAATTCGAGAAACCCAAGGCAAAGGTTTAATGCCTGACGGTACCACACGTTTTTATAAAGATGGTGAGCCAATCTTCCATTACATGGGCTGTTCAACTTTCTCTGAATACACAGTATTACCAGAAATTTCTTTAGCGAAAGTAAATAAAGAAGCGCCATTAGAAGAAGTTTGTCTATTAGGTTGTGGTGTTACTACAGGTATGGGCGCGGTAATGAATACGGCTAAAGTTGAAGAGGGCGCAACCGTTGCTATCTTTGGTCTTGGTGGTATTGGTCTTTCAGCAGTTATTGGCGCAACGATGGCTAAAGCATCACGCATTATTGCTATTGATATTAATGAAAGTAAGTTTGAGCTGGCGAAAAAATTAGGCGCAACTGACTTTATTAATCCAAAAGATTACGACAAGCCAATTCAAGACGTGATTGTTGAAATGACTGACGGTGGTGTTGATTACTCGTTTGAGTGTATTGGTAACGTTAACTTGATGCGCTCTGCTTTAGAGTGTTGTCACAAAGGTTGGGGTGAGTCAGTCGTTATTGGTGTTGCCGGCGCAGGACAAGAAATTTCAACACGTCCGTTCCAACTAGTAACTGGTCGTGTATGGCGTGGTTCAGCATTTGGTGGTGTTAAAGGTCGTACTGAATTACCTGATTATGTAGAGCGTTATTTAGCGGGTGAATTTAAATTAAGTGACTTCATTACGCATACTATGGGTCTAGAAGACATCAATGAATCATTCGAACTGATGCACAAAGGCGAAAGTATCCGCAGTGTTATTCACTTTGATAAATAATATATAAAAAGCACGCTTTGCAATAAATAGTAATCCTACTGCTCAACAGTTTTGTAAAGCTGCTGAGCAGTAACCAGAGGTATTATAATGACAATTGACTCTCTATTAGAAAATGTATCTGTAAACAAAAGCTTTGGCGGTTGGCATAAACAATATAGCCATCAATCTGCTGTATTAAACTGCAATATGCGTTTTGCTATCTACTTGCCGCCACAAGCATCTAATGGCAAGAAAGTACCTGTGCTTTATTGGCTTTCAGGACTAACCTGCACCGATGAAAACTTTATGCAAAAAGCAGGCGCACTGCGCATTGCTGCTGAATTAGGTATGGCCATTGTTGCACCAGATACCAGCCCACGTGGTGAAGGTGTCGTGGATGATGAAGGTTATGATTTAGGGCAAGGAGCAGGTTTTTATGTTAACGCAACTCAAGCACCATGGAATCGTCACTACCAAATGTATGACTATGTGGTAAATGAGTTACCAAAATTAATCGAAGCAACTTTTCCTGTGTCACAACAGCGCTCAATCGCCGGACATTCAATGGGTGGTCATGGTGCATTAACTATCGCTATGCTAAACCCTGAACGTTACCGTTCAATGTCAGCTTTTAGTCCGATCAACAACCCAATGAAATGTCCTTGGGGACAAAAAGCTTTTACTGCTTATCTTGGTAAAGACCAATCGACTTGGCGTAACCATGATGCAAGTGAACTAATGCGTCAGGCAACACAATTTGTGCCAGCGAAAGTTGACCAAGGTTTAGCAGATGACTTTCTGGCTGAGCAATTAAAACCAGAAGTATTAGAAGCGGCAGCAAAAGTAACTAACTACCCGCTGGAGTTAAACCTTCATGAAGGTTATGACCATAGCTATTACTTTATTTCGAGTTTTATTGAAGTGCACTTACGCTTTCATGCAAGCCACTTAAATAAGTAGTCTTCTAGCATATCAGATAAAACTGCTGCGTCATGGATGACACTGCAGCAATCTTTATCCACAACATTCTTCACCCATAAGAGTTCGTTGTCATTAATCTCCCCTTACTTTAAGGAAAGCTGTTTTGTCCGATTTATATCAGAGTCGTGTTCAACGATTTTTAGCCTCAGAAAACCTGCCTTTGTTAACACATATACAACGTGGCATTGAAAAGGAAGGTTTAAGAGTAACCTCGCAGGCAACAGTAGCTCAAACCAGGCATCCACAGACACTCGGCTCAGCACTAACACATGGCAGTATCACCACAGATTACTCGGAAGCCCTGCTAGAATTCATTACCCCAGTGTCTCAACAAGTTAATGACAGTATTGATTACCTGACTGATTTGCATAAATTTACCCTGAGCCAGCTTGAGGGTGAATACCTTTGGCCGGCAAGTATGCCATGCCAATTGGCAGGAGATGAGAGTATTCCTATTGCTCAATATGGCAGCTCTAATATCGCCCAGATGAAAAATGTATATCGACAGGGACTTGGGCATCGTTATGGTCGCACCATGCAGTCGATTGCCGGTATACATTATAATTTTTCTATGCCGGATGACTTTTGGCCTTATTATCAGCAACTTTGTGGAGATAAAGGTGATGTGCAGGCATTTAAATCACAACGTTACTTTGACCTTATCCGTAATTTCCGCCGTCACTCTTGGTTATTGATTTATTTATTTGGCGCTTCTCCAGCCCTTGATAGCAGTTTTGTCGGCGACAAAAAGCCTGAACAATTAAGTGAATTTGGGCAACATACCTTAGGCCTGCCCTTTGCCACCTCGTTGAGAATGAGTGATCTTGGCTATCAAAGTAAGGCGCAGAGCGAATTAAATATTAGCTATAACAATCTGCACAGTTACCTTGAAGGTTTAGAGCAGGCAATGGAACGTCATTATCCAGCTTATGGAGATATAGGCATTAAAGTTGACGATACTTATCGCCAACTTAATGCCAATATTCTACAAATTGAAAATGAGTATTACAGCGAAATTCGCCCTAAACGCATCACACTGGCTGAAGAAAAACCTGTGATAGCGCTTAGCAAACGAGGTGTAGAGTATGTTGAAGTACGTATTCTAGATAGCAACCCATTGTTACCTGTAGGTATTGATGAGCAGCAGATGCATTTTCTCGATACTTTTTTACTGTATTGTTTGTTATCAGATAGCCCTGAATTATCGGCAGTGGAGCAGGAAGAAATTAAATTCAACCAACAACAAGTTATTCTGCAAGGACGTAGACCATCATTGATGTTGAAGAAAAACGGTGAGCCTATCGGTTTTGATGTTAGCGCCAATGAACTTTTGGCAGAGATGAAAGTAGTGTCAAATTTACTCGATAGCTCACATGGAAATGACTTGCATAGTAAAGCGCTCACAGCGCAAGTTAATAAGGTGGCAAATAGCGAATTAACACCATCAGCAGTTATCATGCGAGCTATTGAAAATGGCAGTGAATTTACTGATTTGATGTTGGCTCAAGCGAAAAAACATCAAGCTTACTTCAGTAAGACTAGCTTATCTGCTACCAAGGTTGCTCAGTTACAGCTTGCTGCGAAAGAATCATTAAGGCTGCAAAAGCAACTGGAAGCAAGTAATGAGAGTTCATTTGAGGACTTCCTGCAAAATCACAATGCGTCATAAAAGTTAATGATAGGATGAGCTCGCGCCTATTTTCTAAATAAGTTAAAACGGAGGCAATAATGATTGTTCGTGATAAACCTAATGCATTTCAGTTATTTTTTATTATACGTGGCTCGGTAGTGCAGATTATTTTTCCACAAATACTGTTTGTCACCCTTCTAGGGGCAGGGGTTACGGCTAGTCAGTATTATTACCCAGCAATCTTTCCAAGTTTTACTCTGGCTCCATTAGCGCTGCTTGGGCTGGCATTATCACTCTTTCTTGGTTTTAGAAATAATGCTAGTTATGACCGTTGGTGGGAAGCGCGTAAACAATGGGGGAAACTTATTGTTGATTCTCGTAGCTTATCCCGTCAGGTAACCTCTTATATTGACGGTCAGGCAGCAGGCGGGGAAGCCGTGCAGAAACGTATGATTTATTTAACCATTGCCTTTAACCATGCACTGCGCCATCAATTACGGCAATCTGATCCTTGGCATGATATTGAAAAATACCTTGAACCTGAGGATATGGAATCATTACGTCAGTCGAAAAACTTACCTGATGCCTTGTTACGCCTGATGGGGCGCAAGCTTGGAACATGTCGTCATAAAAAACTATTATCAGATTTTTTGATTCAAACGCTAGATGAGCACATCACTTCAATGGCTGGTGTTCAGGCTGCATGTGAACGCATTCAAAATACACCTTTGCCTTTTGCTTATATGTTATTGGTGCAGCGTACCGCTTATCTGTACTGTTTTATTTTACCTTTTGGTATCGTTGCTACGCAGGGATTATTAACCCCGTTTTTTTGCGCCATCGTTGCTTATACGTTCTTTGGTTTTGATGCTTTAAGTGAAGAGCTAGCAGAGCCGTTTGGCCTTTCAGCTAACGATTTAGCATTAAGCGCGATGACACGTACTGTTGAGATAAATTTACTCGAGGTTTTAGGTGAAACAGAGTTGCCTGAGCCGATTAAGCCGATCAAACATCGTCTTGAGTAATTTCTTCTTAGGCAGCAATTGCTTAAATTAAAACTGAAGACTACTGAAATAATTAGTATGCCTTTAGGGTCTATACTGCTTCGTACATTAGTCATTAGAAAATAACATGCAGCAATTACATACTAGGTTAGTCTTAATTCTTATAGCAATTTCAACAGCCTTATTAGGCTTATCTATGGCATTAATGGGACATCATCGCCATATCACACTCATTACCGATTTCTATGGCATAACACCTTTGTTGTCGGGGAGTATTTATAATTTTATTGCCGCCTTTAGTTTTATCGCTGTAGCAGCAATTGCCATCTTTTCAATCAAATATCCTCGTCTTCGTCCTCTTCTAGGTTACTCACTCATCATACTTAGTGTTATTCCATTATTGTCCTTATTGGGTCAGTCAATGTGGATTGATGCTTTAGGTGGTTTCCCGGCTATCGGCTCTGGGCAAGGGGTGATTAAGTATTTCGCCATACTGTCTGTTGGCTTGTTATTCATTAAAACAGATTTACCCATTAAAACTAAGCAGTGGTTGAGTGTTCTTCCTGTGCTGTTAGTTTTACTGTGGATTGGTGGTATGAAATTCACCTTGCTTGAAGCAAAAGGCATAGAAAGCTTAGTACTTAGCTCACCTTTTATGTCTTGGATGTATTCAATCTGGGATTTACAAACAACCTCAAACCTCATTGGTATTTATGATTTAATTGCCGTAGTACTTCTCATTGCAGCTATGTTTAATACTCGATTGTTAATACCTGCAATTTTGATGTCCGGCGCTGTGTTTGTGGTGACACAAACCTTCTTATTTACCAGAGATGGGGCTATTTTAGCTGAATCATTGCTGTCTACTAGCGGGCACTTTTTAATTAAAGATTTATGGTTTATTGCTAATTTATTATTCTTTTGGCAGTTTTCTAAGCAGAGTCAGTTGAAGTAATTAAACCTTATCTATTTTCCAGTTTATATAGGTAGATGGGAGATTTATAAAAGTCATCTATCTGTACTACTTTAATCGCTTTCGAAGTTGGCAGGGCAAAATTATTACTGATGAGAAAATCAATGTTGCGTTGCTGGTTCAGCAATTTATGTTCGATTTTTTCCATCGCCTGTGGAAATAAATAACACACGACTACCGATGCGCTGGATAGATCAGCTTGATAAAAATCTTGTCGATATAAGGTGAGGTTTTGTAAGCCTAATACTTTCTTAACTAAGCTTGAGCTAAGCCAAGGCAGGAAAGAAAGTTCATAGCCAACGACTTGTCTTTGTGGATATTTCTTTGCTATAGCTATAACAAAGTTTCCCCAACCACTACCCAAGTCAACGAGAGTACCATTACCTGTTTCTTCGGCTAACGTCAGCATAGCGTTATAGGCTTTAGCTGAACTTGGCATAGGTGAGATGCCTAACTTTATCGTGCTATAAATGATCGACACAGTGATAAAGGTAATTATGATTACTACAAATATATAAATTATCATCAAGGTAAGCTCTTAAGTGAATTAGTTCTCAAGTCCAACTATGTTTTCATTGAGGAAATCTAAGAAAGCTCGGGTCTTTGGCGAAATCAAATCTCGTTTTAAATAGATGGCGTAGGTAGCACTGAGCTCTTCATAAGGACTGAAAATATGCTCAGGCATAACTTGGCAGATTGAGCCAGATTTCAACTCATCCTTTACCGCCCAAAAGGGCATTAATGCCAAGCCAGTATCGTTTAATATCAGCTGTTTTTGACCATTGACAGAGTTAACGGAAATAGCTTTTTTTATAGTTAATTTTATTCTTTGCTCAGCCATTAAAAACCAATCTTTCCAGCGGGAATAACTGTATCGGATGCATTGATGGTTTATTAAGTCTTCTGGGTTATTAGGTGTGCCTTTGCTCGCTAAATATTTAGGGCTAGCACACAATAAAAAATTGTTATCGGCCAACCGCTTAGCAA
>Ga0209395_1006783_pt1 | contig 12241 bp, 13 predicted proteins | sample GOMGulsemesocosm_3_FD_184635 | JGI IMG/M metagenome (GOLD analysis project Ga0209395, IMG submission 184635) | Methane-oxidizing microbial communities from mesocosms in the Gulf of Mexico - GOM9D Gulf of Mexico (SPAdes) (version 2) | ecosystem: Environmental > Aquatic > Marine > Cold seeps... | reverse complement strand
ATGATGTCGAATTGTTTGAAAAACTCGAACGTGATCTGCTGGTAGCGTGATCCAACCCCTTGAAAATAGGGATAATCATAATCCGCGTGTCCGGGGTTCAAATCCCTGTACCGCCACCACTTCTCTCAGAAATGCAGGTTAATGTCCTTCGCGCTTTTAGCGTGTTTGCTGCCGCCCGGGTTTTCTGCTGAAGCCGCTGTTTCTGATATCTCAGGTGTTAGACCATATCTGCTGTTGCCAGCATGGTTTGTAAGATCATGTTGGGGTAAAATGGGGTTCACGGCCTAAACCTATCGTTGGCGATGAGCTCAACACCGTATTGTGGAAATTCGCGAAGGACACGGGCTCTCAGCAACTTCTTTATGAATGCGCGATCTTGGATTGACTGCGATGTTTTTTACAAGATAGTTCCGATATGGCTCAACATCCCATCCTCTGGACGTTCCGTCGCTGCCCCTAATTGCGCAAAGCCGCCATTGGTGCACAACGCAACGAACGGCGGGTTTGAGCCATACTTGTCGAATGCTGCGGGGAGAACCAACGGCGGCTATGCAACTTGATCCATCGCGCGTAATGTATGTGCATGAACAAATTTCGAAACGCCCAACCGTCCGACGCAATTCGATGCTTTGAGATCGAGACTTCTGCCTATGAAGGCGACGAAGCAGCAACCCTCGAAAAGATATCCAAGAGGATCGAGGTCTATCCCGATGGTTTCCTCATTCTCGAGGTCGGAGGCAAGATCGTTGGCTTTATGAATAGCGGATGTGCGTACGACGTCGAAATGTCTGATGAGGAATTCAAAGAGCTCGTGGGGCATGACCCCAACGCTCCAAATGTCGTTATTATGTCTGTCGTCGTTGATCCGGCGCAGCAGGGGAAAGGTCTCTCACGCGCATTGATGGTCGAATTCGTCGGACGCATGAAAAAGATGGGCAAATCCGCTATCTACCTTATGTGCAAAGAGCATCACGTCCGGCTCTATGCGAGATTTGGGTACAGCTATCTACATCCATCGACCTCTGACCATGGAGGAATGACTTGGCATGAGATGTCCATGGAGCTTTGAACCGCAGGTTGGTTGAGCCGCGCGGAGCGGACATTCAACTTTGCGACGTGATAGTCCGCTTCGTCCGCAGAGCAGACCTTAAAGTGTATTGCAGCGAAAGCCTGCAATCCGCCCTTGGTGCCAAATCGGCGCGTCCGCTTCGGGCTGGAAGCGGTCAGTTGAACAGAACGCTCAATCACGTACACTCTCCTTCTGTGTGGAAGATTAGCGGCCAGCCATCTGACACAGGCTCAGATTCTCGAAATTCAGGAGCATTTCCTATACGGCACTCCCATCAGCGTAGAGACTCGCCGCCGGATGGATGAGGGGCCATTTGAGGCGAGCTATAACATCAAACCCACACAATGTATCCCTGCATTTTTCATCGAAGATGGCGAGATCCAGCTTCGATCTGCCCGTTGGAGGCTCGTGCCACATTGGCACAAAGGACCAGCGAAAGATTGGAATGCCACAACCTTCAATGCAAAGCTGGAAGACGCCGCAAACAAGCCGTCCTTTAGAACAGCTTGGAAGACTAGCCGCTGTATTATTCCCGCGACTGGCTATTATGAATGGACGGGCGAGAAAGGTCAGAAGCAACCACATTTCATACAGGTGCAGTCTAATCTACCCTGCATGATGTTTGCTGGATTACGCTCTACTTTGCAAGATGGCACGGACACCTGCACGATCATGACACGCGCCGCAGATAAGGCGGTTGGGAACATCCACCACCGCATGCCGGTGATCTTATCTCCTGATGAAGTGAAGGCCTGGCTGACATATTCAAATGAGACAAAGACCGATGTTGCACAACTCGGTATGGCTTGGGCAGGGCGATTTCAGACCCACGAGGTGGAACGCTTTGGCCGGGACGATGATGGTCCAGAACTGATTGAGCCTATCCGGAAGCTATTTTAGATAAGCGGATGCCTTTCGGTCCCTCTCAAATACTTCTCCCGGAGTACCTGCCAAGCCTTTTCAGGGTAGGTGTCGAATAACCACTGCAGATATGCTCTGGAAACTCTCGTTCTGCTTTGAAATTCCGTGAGAGTCAGATGTATCAAAATTAAGCTGACCATCTCGCTTGGGCTCAACCAATGCCTTTAATTATGCACGTTTCTACTAAATATTCTTCAACCAAAGAATGAATTTGTTCAAGGGGCCGATCACGGCGAATGTTTCTTTCCCGCCACTTCAGCCATCTCCATCACACCCTCCAATGCTTTCTTGAACGGGCCTTCAAGTTCAATATCTCCCCGCATGGTTGCCATCCGAAACATCAGAACAATTCCCAGTTCTGCGTTCGTTAACGGCAAACCAAGAACATCGCAGAGTACCTCGTGAACACCGGGGTGATATTCTTCGATTGCTAGCAAAAGAAACCTGCTCTCATCAAGACCAAGGGTCTGCGCCAGCGCCGGAATACGGTTAAGAGGAACACGCGTGACGCCCTGCTTCATCATGCTAATCAGATTGGCGTGTTTTAGCCCCACCCGATCGGCAATATCGCGTTGTGTGAGACCGGATGCATCGATTGCTTTTGAGAGCATAGTAGCGGTTGGGCTGAAGGCCATGAGACATCTCCTGAAGACGTTTTGTTTCTGATGTCTCGTATTAGTGCAGCGACTATCATCCGTGCGCTGGCTGAACGTGATCCAGTGCAACCCTGACAGGCCATGAACGTCTCTCTGACGTGTAACTCGGGCGATTAACAAGGGACCCAAGTTAATGCTCTAGGTCGCCGGCTATGGCGATCTCTGAGAGGCATGCAAAACACCTCTATAAGGTTGCCCGTCTGCTTGGACAGTATTGCTACCCTTTACGCCGCGCCAAGACCGCGCCACTCGGCGAGTGCAGCGGTGCGGTTGATCTTGAAATTTGGTCCGGAGTAGAGGACGCGCTCCGAGTTGAAATTATAGTAGACCGAGGCGTGAACGGCGACGAATTTCTGCAAACTTCGCATCTGTCGGAAGCGCAACACGGCACGTTCTCGTCGTCGAAATGGCAAGCGAGAATTCTAGGGCCTGTTGTCCAGCCAACGCACAGTTTCTTGTCTGTCAACATTATCGATGACCTTCATCGCGGCGCAGTATGAACGCAGTTTATCAGTCACGATGACATGTGGTTTGCCAAAGCGCTTCATTGTTTTCCTGAGGAATTTCAACGCTGCCTTGTGATTACGACGCATAGTAACAAAGGTCTCCAACACCTCACCTTCGTGGTCAACTGCCCGCCAAAGGTAGTGGGTTTTTCCGTTGATCTTTACAAAAACCTCATCCAGATGCCATTGCCAGTTCGAGTGTGCACACATCCGAATGACACGCTTCTTGCGGATCTCGGCGGCGAACAACGGGCCGAACCTATTCCACCAGAACCGCACCGTTTCATGACTGATATCGACCCCGCGTTCGTGAAGTAGGTCTTCCACATTTCGAAGTGATAGCGGAAATCGCACGTAGAGCATCACCGCCAGGCGGATGATCTCTGGATTGGTTTTGAAATAGCGAAAAGGGGAGCGTTTTGTTATGGCTGGACGCTAAGGGACCAACCTGAGCTTCTAAACAGAATTTCCTCTGACAGGACTGTCAGCCCGCCTCAAGCTGGATTTGTCTGACAGCGCCATGCGAGGTGCACGGTTATTTTCATTTGTTCCGCCTTGACCAATGCGCATTGGAATACATATTGTAAAGATACAAATTTGCGCGCGACAAGAATTGAGCCGCTCGCGAGTCCTTTCACGTACATGTCGCGCGGTGGGCTCGCATCCGGAGGCTTTCAAATGAGGTTGAGTCATGAGCGGCAAGAAAATTAAAAATATGGAAGAGTTTGCTGCGAAAAGCGGAATCTCACGTCCGACCGTCTCGAAATACTTCAACGATCCGGGCAGCGTCCGTTCCTCGACAAAAGCACGCATCGAGGCGGCGCTCGAAAAATACGAATATCGCCCAAACATCTATGCCATGAACCAAAACCGACAGATGACCAAGAACATCGGCATCGTTGTCCCCTACTTGGCGGACCCGTTCTTTGCGGAGATCGCACGGAGCATCGAGCGCCGATGCATTGCTGCCGGGTTTTGGCCCACGCTGTTCAGTTCGCACGGCGAACAGAAACTGGAAAACGATATTCTCGACAGCCTGAGAAGGTTAAAACCTGCGGGTGTTCTGCTTGCTCCGCTCGGACGCGTTTCGAACCGCGACGCGATCGAGAAGTTTTGCCGCGACGTGCCCACGGTCTTGATTGACGCTAATATAGAAGGGATTGGTGAAGCTTTTGTAGGGTCTGACAACTTTCAGTCCATACCTTTGATTGTGGACTATCTCTGCCGTACTGGCGAACCGCCATGTTTCTTCGAAATGCCGCCCGTAAACCCGAACGCCAACAAACGCAGAGATGCCTATGAGCAGGCAATGGATGGGCAGGGGCACACACCTCAGGTGATCCGCGTGAAGGGCGAGACGTGGGATTTCGAACGCATCGGCTATGAAGGGGGCCTGCAAGTGATTGACCAAGGCCTTTTGAAAACAAATACAATACTTTGTAGCAACGACCGGCTTGCCATCGGATTCTTGGCTGCAGCCTATGAGAGAGGTATCCGAGTCGGTCACAAAAAGGACTGTTCATTGCGTGTCGCCGGGCACGACGACCACCCATTTTCACGTTTCACCTGTCCATCGTTGACGACGGTCGCGCAGGACTACGAATCGATCTCGGATCGAAGCGTGGAGACTCTGTTCAGCCTGATCGAAGACGGACGTAGCACCCAAGCGCGTACCGAAACGCTGTTTGAGGGCAAACTTATCATGCGATCATCCGCATGATTTACAGCAAAACTTTACGCGCGTAAAAAAGAAATTGACTTTGCGTCATGTATTATGTTTGCTTGTGTTGTGATACTGAAGACACCAAGGGAGGAATACCGATGGAAATGAAAACTGCACTTTATGCAGTTAGCTCAATCGCGCTTGCCGCCGCGAGCGGAGCTAACGCCGAAACACTTACGATCGCCACCGTGAACAACGGTGACATGGTCCGTATGCAGAGTTACACCGACGACTTCACAGCCAAAACCGGCCACGAAGTTGAGTGGGTCACCCTAGAAGAAAACGTGCTGCGCCAACGCGTAACAACCGACATCACCACCAAAGGGGGTGCTTTCGACATTATGACGATCGGCATGTACGAAACCCCTATCTGGGGCGCAAATGGTTGGCTTGTCGCTTTGGACGATCTTTCGGCCGAATACGACGTTGATGACATCCTGCCGGCAATGCGCGGCGGTCTGTCTCATGATGGCACGATGTACGCTGCACCGTTCTACGGTGAATCGTCGATGATTATGTATCGCACTGACCTAGTTGAGGCCACAGGCCTGTCCATGCCCGATGCTCCGACCTGGGAAGAAGTGGCCGCTCTGGCCCGCGCGATGACTGACAAAGACGGAGAAATCTACGGCATCTGCCTGCGCGGCAAAGCCGGGTGGGGTGAGAACATGGCGTTCCTCACGGCGACGTCAAACGCCTTTGGCGCCCGCTGGTTTGACGAAGACTGGAATGCACAGTTTGACCAACCCGCGTGGAAAGAGGCGCTTTCTTTCTACATCGACCTGATGAATGACGCAGGCCCTCCCGGCGCCTCAACCAACGGTTTCAATGAAAACCTGTCGCTGTTCCAGCAAGGCAAATGTGGCATGTGGATCGACGCAACTGTTGCCGCATCCTTCGTGACCAACCCAGACGACTCGACTGTCGCCGACAAGGTTGGCTTTGCGCTTGCACCTGACACAGGTCTTGGGCCACGGGGCAACTGGCTCTGGGCTTGGGCACTTGGCATTCCAGCCGGAACCCAGAACGAAGCAGCGGCTAAAGAGTTCATCGAATGGGCGACATCTAAAGACTACATTGAGCTTGTTGCCGCGAACGAAGGCTGGGCCAATGTTCCTCCGGGCGCACGGACCTCGCTCTATGAAAACGCGAACTATGCAGATGTTCCATTCGCAAGGATGACACTTGAAAGCATCCTGTCAGCTGACCCGAACAACCCGACCGTTGATCCGGTGCCTTACGTTGGCGTCCAATTCGCGGCCATCCCAGAGTTCGCAGGGATCGCTTCGCAGGTAGGTCAGGAATTCTCGGCAGCTCTCGCAGGACAGCAATCCGTCGACGAAGCTTTGGCCAAAGCTCAGGCTCTGACCAACGAAGAGATGGAAGCCGCAGGCTACTAAACTTCTCTCCCGGTTGGGGGGCGGTAGCCAAAACGCTGCCCCCCGATAAACCCGGCGATCACTTCTACGATCAAAATCTCAGGCAGATGTTTCCTGCCAAACAAGGAGAATTGTCATGGCGACTCAGCACTCAAGATCTGCCGCTAGACTGATGATGGCCCCGGCTGTGATCCTGCTTCTCGGCTGGATGCTGGTACCTTTGGCCATGACACTGTTGTTTTCATTCAAGAAATACCTACCACTGCGTGGCGGAGACCTAGGCTGGGTCGGGTTCGACAACTACATCCGTTTCTTCACCTCCAGCGCATTTTGGCCTTCGGTTCTGACGACACTCATCATCGTGGGTGGTGTTTTGATCATCACCGTTGTTTTGGGTGTTTTACTCGCGATACTTCTTAATCAGCCCATGTGGGGACAAGGTATTGTCCGCATTCTGGTCATCGCCCCCTTCTTTGTCATGCCCACTGTTTCCGCGCTGGTCTGGAAGAACATGTTCATGGATCCGGTGAATGGGCTTTTTGCGCATATATGGAAGTTTTTTGGCGCCGCGCCCCTTGAATGGTTAAGCCAAGCGTCAATTCAATCGATCATCATGATCGTATCATGGCAATGGCTGCCCTTTGCGACACTGATCCTGCTAACAGCGATCCAGTCGCTTGACCGGGAACAGCTTGAAGCAGCTGAGATGGACGGCGCGCCACCACTGGCCCGTTTCGGCTACATCACCCTGCCGCATCTTGGCCGCGCACTCGCTATCGTAGTCCTGATCCAAACAATTTTCATTCTGTCGATCTTTGCAGAAATTTTTGTGACCACCGGCGGCGCATTTGGAACCAGAACGCTGTCTTACTTGATTTTCCAGCGAGTACTTGAAAGTCAAAACATCGGTCTCGGTTCAGCCGGTGGTATCTATGCTGTCATCCTCGCCAATATCGTTGCCGTCTTCCTGATGCGCATCGTCGGCAAGAATCTTGACGCCTGAGGAGATAAGAATATGGCCCGCTCAATCAACACTCAACGAAAATTGATCAACACCCTGGCCGCATGGGCCATCGGACTACTGATCTTCTTCCCCATCCTCTGGACAATTCTGACCAGCTTCAAGACAGAAGCCACCGCTATTTCGGATCCACCGGTTTTTCTAGCATTTGACTGGACACTGGAAAACTATACCGCAGTGCTGGAACGCTCCAACTACGCGCGGTTCCTCTGGAACTCCGTGATTATCGCCGGGGGCTCCACACTTCTAGGAATTATCGTCGCGGTGCCGGCTGCGTGGTCGATGGCCTTCGTGCCATCAAAACGGACCAAGGATATCCTGCTCTGGATGCTCTCAACTAAGATGCTCCCGGCGGTTGGTGTGCTATATCCAATCTATCTGATTTTCATCAAGATGGGTTTACTGGACACCAAGATCGGCCTGACAATCGTACTGATGCTGATCAACCTGCCGATCATCGTGTGGATGCTCTACACCTACTTCAAGGAAATCCCCGGTGAAATTTTGGAAGCGGCAAGGATGGACGGGGCCACTCTACGCCAGGAGCTCTTCTACATTCTTACTCCAATGGCCATTCCCGGGATCGCATCCACTTTACTTCTAAATGTCATCCTCGCTTGGAACGAGGCGTTCTGGACCCTGAACCTGACGGCGGCCAAGGCGGCTCCGCTCACCGCGTTCATTGCCAGTTACTCCAGTCCCGAAGGGCTGTTTTACGCCAAGTTAAGCGCTGCCTCTACCATGGCAATTGCACCGATCCTGATCCTTGGCTGGTTCAGCCAGAAACAACTTGTAAGCGGCCTCACTTTTGGCGCGGTTAAATAAGGAATATTATTATGGGACAGATCACGCTTGAAAAGGTCACTAAGAAATTTGGCGACGTCGAAGTCATTCCACCGTTGGACCTGACCATCCAAGACGGAGAGTTCACAGTCTTTGTTGGCCCTTCAGGGTGTGGTAAATCCACCCTGTTGCGGCTGATCGCGGGACTGGAAGATATGACGACCGGCGCCATTCAAATCGATGGGCAAGACGCGACAAACATCCCCCCGGCCAAACGCGGCCTTGCGATGGTGTTCCAGTCTTATGCGCTTTATCCACACATGAGCGTGCGCAAAAACATCGCGTTTCCGATGCGGATGGCCAAGATCGACCAAGCCGAACAAGATCGACGTATCGAACAGGCAGCGGCCGCGTTAAACTTGACCGATTATCTTGACCGTAAACCTGGACAGTTGTCGGGCGGGCAACGTCAAAGGGTCGCTATTGGCCGTGCAATCGTGCGCGAACCGGCCGCGTTTCTGTTCGACGAGCCACTATCGAACCTTGATGCGGCGCTGCGCGTCGGCATGCGCCTTGAAATCAGCGAACTGCACAAGCGGTTGGCAACCACGATGATCTACGTCACGCACGATCAGGTTGAGGCAATGACTATGGCCGACAAGATCGTGGTCTTGCGCGCTGGTATCATCGAACAGGTAGGTTCACCGCTGGAACTGTACAAAGCGCCGCGCAACGTCTTTGTCGCCGGATTCATTGGGTCACCCAAAATGAACCTCATTGAAGGCCCCGAAGCCACAAAACACGACGCACAAACAATTGGTGTCCGTCCTGAGCATATAGACGTCACCGATTCCGATGGTCAGTGGCAGGGCGTCGTTGGGGTTGCAGAACATCTGGGCTCCGATACATTCTTCCACGTTCATGAAACCGGTCTTGGCGATATGATTACAGTACGTGCACCGGGCGAGGTTAATTTCAAGCACGGCGACCGTATTCATCTGACACCAAGGGCCGATCAGATCCATCGCTTCGACGCTGAAGGTCTGCGGATCTCATGAAACGGCTCGAGGGAAAAACAGCCCTGATAACCGGGGCGGGGCGCGGCATCGGCCTAACCTTTGCGGAGGCCTATGTCCGCGAAGGTGCCCAAGTGGCAATTGCAGATATAGACTTTGACGCTGCAACGAGGGCCGCAAACCAGATCGGCGATGCGGCCTACCCGATCAAACTTGATGTGAGCCAGCAGGAAAGTATCGACGCATGCGTCGCGACGTGCGTGGACCACTCTGGTGGTATTGATATCCTAATCAACAATGCAGCGCTGTTCGATCTCGCGCCGATTGCCGATGTCAGACGCACCAGCTTTGACCGGTTGTTTTCCGTCAATGTGGCCGGCACTCTTTTCATGATGCAGGCCGTAGCCAACACCATGATTGCCCGTGGCAAGGGCGGCAAGATCATTAACATGGCCAGCCAAGCCGGGCGCCGAGGCGAGCCACTGGTCGCGGTGTATTGCGCCACCAAAGCCGCGGTCATCTCGCTGACGCAGTCGGCCGGATTGAACTTGATTGAACACGGCATCAACGTGAACGCAATCTCGCCCGGTGTTGTTGATGGCGAACACTGGGAGGGCGTTGATGCGCTGTTTGCGCAATATGAAAACAAGGCCCTAGGTCAGAAAAAGAAAGAGGTCGGTGAATCTGTTCCCTACGGACGCATGGGAACGGCGAATGACCTGACCGGAATGGCTGTCTTTCTTGCTAGTAGTGAGGCCGACTATATCGTCGCCCAAACCTACAATGTGGACGGTGGACAATGGTTGAACTGATGCCCCTAAAACTATCTCTTCCCACCCTCGAAAACCTGCCCGAAACCGTTGCAGGCCCTTCATATGACCGAAGCGATCTGAGCGCGGGGATCCTGCATATCGGCGTGGGTAATTTCCACCGCGCCCATCAGGCGGTTTATCTCGACAAGCTATTCAATACTGGACGCGACCTCGATTGGGCCATCGTCGGGGCAGGGATTAAAGGTTTCGACGCCGAACGGCAGGCGCTGCTGCATAAGCAACATTGGCTAACCACAGTCGTTGAACTTGATCCCAAAGGGTTTTCGGCCCGCGTCACAGGCTCGATGATCGACTTTCTCGCTATTGACGGTGAGGCATTGATCAACAAACTGGCCGATCCCGCAATTCGCATCGTCTCACTGACCATCACCGAAGGTGGCTATTTCATGGACGCGGCAGGTGAATTTGACGCCACGCACCCCGAAATCGTCAGCGATGCCTCCAATACCGATACACCGCAAACTGTGTTCGGGTTGCTTTTGGCTGGGCTACAGTTGCGCCACGCGCTTGGCCATGCGCCCTTTACCATTCTGTCTTGTGACAACCTTCCGGAGAACGGTGATGTCACGCGACAAAGCGTCGAAGGTCTTGCCGCCCAGATCTCGCCGGATCTTCGCGATTGGGTGGAAGAAAACGTGGCCTTCCCTAACTCGATGGTCGATTGCATTACCCCCAGCACAACGCCGCGAGAGATTGCAATGGTTCGGGAAAAATTCGCTATAGACGATTCCGCCCCCGTGGTCTGCGAACCCTTTCGACAATGGGTGATGGAAGACAATTTCCCTCAAGGCCGCCCGGCCTTGGAACTGGTCGGCGTCGAGTTCGTCGACGACGTGGCGCCATATGAAACCATGAAACTGCGCATCCTGAATGCCGGTCATGCTGCCATCGCCTACCCAGCTGCGTTGCTCGGCCACCAATACGTGCACGATGCAATGGCGGATCCCGATATTGCCGCATGGCTCACCCAACTTATGAGGCGCGAAGTTATTCCGGTTCTACCGGCTATTCCTGGTGTGGATTTTGATGCCTATCTCAAAACCTGCGTGAAACGCTTCGCCAACCCAGCCATCGGCGATACAATCGCCCGGCTTTGCCAAGACGGGTCGAACCGTCAGCCAAAATTCATACTCCCAACCATAACCGATGCTCTGGCAAAGGGAACTGACTTCGATGGCCTAGCATTAGAACTGGCACTGTGGTGTCGATATTGTGCCCAGCCGGGTCAGGTTCTCGAAGATGAACGCGCGCAAAAGCTTGCGGCCTCTGCCCGCGCAAGTGAAAATGAAAATGATCCAATCAGTTTTCTGCGCATTGGTGACGTGTTTGGTGACCTTGCATCCAATGACCAATTCGCTGCTGCCTTTGCGCATCAAATCGGGCTGCTTTGGTCACACAGCCCGCGCCAAGTACTGCGGAGCTTTCTGGGCAACCCAGCCGAGTAGAGCATACGGCAATCTCTGACGATCTGGCGGCCGTGAAACCCGCAATTATCTGACAATTGGCTCAAAATCGGGCCAATCCGAAAAGGGGAAAAGAAGTGATACTCTGTTGTGGTGAATCTCTTATCGACATGATCCCGTCTCAAAACGAGGCGGGAGAAACGGCCTTCACACCGCATCCGGGCGGTGCGGTTTTCAATACGGCCATCGCCTTGGGTCGATTGCGCGCTCTGACCGGGTTCCTGTCCGGCCTATCAAGGGACCTGTTTGGAGATCAACTCAGGGCGGCGCTGGCGGGCAGCAATGTTGATGCAAGCCTTGCCATTACTTCGGATCGACCAACCACGCTGGCCTTTGTCCAACTGACAAACGGTCACGCAACATATACTTTCTACGACGAGAATACCGCAGGGCGGTCCCTAGATCCGACCCAACTCCCGGAACTGCCCGACGCGGTTTCGACTCTGTATTTCGGCGGGATCAGCCTGATCAACGAGCCCTGCGCGGAATTTTACACCAATCTGGCGATACGGGAAGCAGCCGACCGGGTGATTGTCGTCGATCCGAATATCCGCCCCGGCTTCATAAATGATACCGAAACTTATCGCGCAAGATTGGAACAGTTGTTCATCCACGCGGACATCGTGAAAGTCTCGGACGAAGATCTAAACTGGATCAAGCCAGGGCCACAGTCTCTGGTCGAAAAGGTTGCCGAGCTACGCGCCATGGGCCCCAAGATTGTCATTCTGACAAAAGGTGGCGCTGGGGCGTCAGCGCTGGCACATAGCGGCGAGATGATCGACGTTGCCTCACATCGGGTAGCGGTCGTTGACACTGTCGGTGCAGGCGATACGTTCAACGCCGGTGTTCTGGCGAAGCTCGCTGAAAACGG
>Ga0209395_1006777_pt1 | contig 12247 bp, 8 predicted proteins | sample GOMGulsemesocosm_3_FD_184635 | JGI IMG/M metagenome (GOLD analysis project Ga0209395, IMG submission 184635) | Methane-oxidizing microbial communities from mesocosms in the Gulf of Mexico - GOM9D Gulf of Mexico (SPAdes) (version 2) | ecosystem: Environmental > Aquatic > Marine > Cold seeps... | reverse complement strand
ACACCACCATTAATACCGACAACGTCTTTCACGATATTAACTAAGGTATCAACTTCTTTTACCGTGATCTCAAAATCATCACGCATTGATGCATGCGATTCAGCCATCAGTTCTGCCATGCGTTTAATATCACCTGCAGCCAATACACTTGCCGCTTCAACGGTACGATCATTTTCGGTGATCACGTGGCGAGCGCGTTTCGCCACCATGACATCAAGTTCATGCACTTTAGCATTAAACATTTCGATAGACACATCACGTAACGCTTTCACCCCAAATATACGTGCCGCTTCTTCACACTGTTCACGGCGAGTATTGTATTCAGAATCCACCAGCCCACGTTTTTTATTCGAGTTAATGATCACTACAGACATGTTTTCTGGCATTGATACCGCTGTAGTTTCAAGACTACGACAATCAAGTAACATGGCATGATTTTCATTACCTTCTGCCGACACCATTTGATCCATGATGCCGCAGTTACAACCAACAAATTCGTTTTCAGCTTGCTGACCGTTTAACGCAACTTCTGCTTGGCTGATATTTAAATCATATAGATCTTTAAATGTTTGACCGATAACCACTTCCAGCGCAGCTGATGAACTGAGTCCAGCACCTTGTGGCACATTACCTGTTACCGCAATGTCAGCACCTTTAAATTCAAAACCACGTTCAAGTAAACACTTCACTACACCACGAATATAATTCGCCCACATTTTATTGTCTTGAAACATAATAGTCTGGGTAATATCAAATTCGTCCGTTTCATTACCGTAATCCACAGCAACCACACGTACAATATTGTCATCACGGGTTGCAGCGGCCACCACGGTTTGATAGTTGATTGCACAAGGCAATACAAAACCATCGTTATAATCGGTATGTTCGCCAATCAGGTTCACACGACCTGGCGCTTGCACAATATGAGTCGGTGCGTAGTTAAGAACTGAATTGAATGCATTTTTTACGTTTTGAATTAAATTGGTCATCGGTGCCTTCCACACTTTGTAGGGGTCTGAGTTTCTCGTCGAGCGCAGTATCATCACACTGCGTTTACCGACTTTACTTACTATCTTTTTTTATTATGACGGCGGTTTTTCATCACAGCTATTTTCCATCAGTCATCGCTGTTTATAAACGTTCTTTATAATGTACGTCGCTCACATCACGCAGTTTTTGCGCTGCTTGCTCGGCCGTTAAATCACGCTGACTTTCAGCTAACATTTCATAACCCACCATGAATTTACGTACCGAAGCAGAACGCAGTAATGGCGGATAGAAAAGTGCATGTAATTGCCAATGCTCTATATCCGTCCCTTCCTCAAAGAATGGCGCGTAATGCCAGCCCATTGAATAAGGGAATGAGCATTGAAAGAGGTTGTCATAACGGCAAGTGAGTTTCTTAATGGCTAACGCTAAGTCATCACGCTGTTCATCTGTTAATTCACTCATACGACGAATGTGTGTTTTTGGCAGTAGCATGGTTTCAAACGGCCACGCCGCCCAATACGGTACAACAGCAAGCCAATGTTCCGTTTCAACGACAGTACGTTCACCGTCTTTTAACTCTGATTCAACGTAATCAACTAATAAACTCGAACCATGCTCTTGCTGGTATTCTTTAAGCAGTTTTTCTTTACGCTCAATTTCATTAGGTAAAAAGCTATTCGCCCACACTTGGCCATGCGGATGCGGTTGCGAACAGCCCATCGCAGCGCCTTTATTCTCGAACGCTTGCACCCATAAGTAATCTTTACCTAATTCCTCAATTTGCTCATTCCAGGTATCAATAACACCGCGGATTTTTTCAACAGGTAGTTCTGGTAATGTTTTACTGTGATCCGGCGAAAAACAGATAACGCGGCTTAACCCACGTACACCTTCGGTCTTAAACAACGGGTTAGTTGATTTTGGCGCTTCAGGTGAATCAGGCATGAGCGCGGCAAAATCATTACTAAACACATATGTGCCGTCATAGTTTGGATTTTCATCACCGGAAATACGCTTGTTAGTCGGGCATAAAAAACAGGTTTTTTCATACGTCGATAACTCGGCTGTATCAGGTTCTTCACCTTGACCACTCCACGGACGTTTTGCTCGGTGTGGTGATACTAAGATCCACTGACCCGTTAATGGGTTATAACGACGATGTGGATGATCAATTGGATTAAATTCTTGGCTAGATTCCGACTTATATTTAGAGTTAGACATGAGATTAATATCCTTGTTGATTCGTTGACTGCCAGCGCCATGTATCAGCACTCATTTCCATCACAGTGCGCGTGGCTTTCCAACCGAGATCTTGTTCGGCTTTTGCTGTATTGGCCCAGCACTCGGCAATGTCACCAGCGCGGCGTGGACATAATTGGTAAGGAATTGGTTGGCCTGATACCTGTGCAAACGCATTCACCATTTCTAATACACTTGAACCTTTACCTGTGCCGAGGTTATAAATATGTAATCCCGATTTTTGGCCTACCGCGGTTAATGCGGCAATATGACCATCGGCTAAATCCATAACGTGGATATAATCTCGAACCCCCGTACCATCCGGTGTTGAATAATCATCACCGAACACTGACAATGATTCGCGACGACCAACTGCAACCTGCGCAATAAACGGCATTAAGTTATTTGGGATCCCTTGCGGATCTTCACCCATGGTGCCAGACGGATGAGCGCCAACCGGGTTGAAGTAGCGTAGTAAGGTAATGCTCCAATCATTTTCAGCATCAAAAAGGTCAGAAAAACATTCCTCGACCATAAATTTACTGCGACCATAAGGGTTGGTCGTCGCACCTGTCGGGGAATCTTCGGTAATTGGTACAACCTCTGGATCACCATAAACGGTCGCCGAAGAGCTAAATACGATGCTTTTCACATTGGCGTTACGCATTGAGCGTGCCAACACGAGTGAACCATTTACATTGTTATCGTAGTATTCCAATGGTTTTTGCACTGATTCACCAACCGCTTTTAACCCTGCGAAGTGAATAACCGATGCGATCGTATGTTCAGTGAAAATTTGGTCTAGAAAGGTTTCGTCACGCACGTCACCTTGATAAAAAATAGGGCGAACCTGCGTTAATGCTTCAATACGATCGAGTACCGCCAATTTACTGTTATCTAAATTATCGATAATAATAGGCTCAATGCCTGCTTCAATCATCTGCACACATGTATGGCTTCCAATATAGCCCATGCCACCAGTTACCAATATTTTCACAACGAATTCTCCCGCAATTTTAAGACACGAAGTCAGTGGTTCTCTAAAATATTTGAGTACCCTACCGATCAAATGTAAACGTTTCCACAAAAACAACCGCCGATTAGTAAAGTTTTACTAAAAATGAGATTTAGGTATCAAAAATTTCATTTATTCCGTAAAATACCCCACTATAAAAGAACAATAATGAATGGGCTGGAGGATGAATGGCAACATTAAAGGAAATAGCCAACGAAGCTAAGGTTTCATTAGCGACGGTATCGCGTGTATTAAATGAAGATCCAACATTAAGTGTAAAAGAAGAAACCAAACGACGTATCTTTGAAATAGCAGAAAAGCTGGAATACAAAACCAGTTCAACGCGAAAACTGGCAAGCGCATTACCTGCGAAAATAAAAGAGCATCTGCACTTTCTCGCCCTGTATAATTACAAGCAAGATACTGAAATAAATGACCCTTATTACCTGGCTATTCGTCACGGCATAGAAACTCAATGTGATAAGTTTGATATAGCCCTGACCAACAGTTACGAGAGCAACCTCAATATTAAGAACTCGCAAGTAGACGGGATCTTATTAATTGGTCGTCAAAGTAAAGAACAACTAACGGCGATAAAAAAACTCACTAAAAACATTGTTTATATTGATTACACAGATCATGAAGAAGCCTTTGACTCTGTCGATATCGACCTAGCTAGAATCAGCAAGCAAGTTATTAATCACTTTACCAATCAAGGCTATAGCCGCATTGGCTTTATTGGTGGTCAGGATGATATTGATACACCGGATATCCGTGAACAAGCCTTTAGCGAATATGGTCAGCTAAAAGGCGTCGTATTGGAATCAGATTTATACCGCGGTGACTTCTCAAGTTCATCAGGTTATAAACTCGCGAAAAAGATGCTTGAAACTGATTATCCGAATGCTTTTTTTATCGCGTCAGATTCAATCGCCATCGGTGTATTACGCGCTATTCATGAGCAAGGTCTATCCATACCTAACGACATAGCCTTGATCAGTGTTAACGATATTCCGACCGCTAAATTTACTTTTCCATCGTTATCAACGGTACGTATTCATTCAGAATTAATGGGGAGCCAAGGGGTTAATTTATTGATTGAGCGCCGCCGAGATGAACGTGTGATCCCGATTAATGCGTATATTCCAAGTAACTTACGTTTACGCGATACCACCAAGAAATAGCATGAACTAAAATCAAAGCAGCATATCGCTATGCTGCTATCCCCCCCCTCTTCTTTCTTACCCCCTTTCAAGCGACTTCTTAACATTCCCTCTACCCGTTCACTTTACAGCATACAAATTAGTTACATTACAACCTTGAGTTAACGTTATCTAGCTCACAAAAATTAGCATCTACTGTGATCCAGTTAAAAGTAAAACAACCTCCCGCTTTGTTTTACTAAAACTTTAGTTAACATGCTTTACCAGAAACAATTTGCTAAATTTTTTAGAACTATCGCTATCGTCTTGGAGGCTACACGTGAACAATTGGGAAAACTTCTTCCGCCTGAATGAAAATAGAATGGCACCGCGTGCTTACTTTTTCTCATACGACTCAGTACAAACAGCAAGAACATTCCAACGTGAATTAAGCAGCCACTATCAACTTCTAAGTGGCCAATGGAACTTTAACTTTTTCACTAATCCGCTGCTTGTACCTGACGAATTTTATTCTCAGTACATGATCAACTGGGACAAGATCACCGTTCCAAATATGTGGCAAATGGAAGGCCATGGCGATCTTCAATATACCGATGAAGGTTTCCCATTCCCGATTGATGTACCTTTCGTACCAAGTGATAACCCAACTGGTGCTTACCAACGTACATTCACGTTGGGCGATACATGGAGCAATAAGCAAACCATCATCAAGTTCGATGGCGTTGAAACTTACTTTGAAGTTTACGTTAACGGTCACTATGTTGGTTTTAGTAAAGGCAGTCGCTTAACGGCTGAATTTGATATCTCAGAATTTTCCCAACAAGGTGAAAACTTACTGGCCGTGCGTGTAATGCAATGGGCTGATTCAACTTACATTGAAGATCAAGATATGTGGTGGACAGGCGGTATCTTCCGTGATGTTTACTTAGTGGGTAAAGAACAAGTACACGTGCAAGATCTTACCGTCTGTACTGACTTTGATGATACTTACCAAAATGCGACCCTGTCTTGTAAAGCGGTGCTAGAAAACTTAACACCGGATCCAGTGGCTAATTATTCACTCGAATATACCTTATATGATGGTGCAACAGCGCTGGCAGAAGGTAATATCAAGTCATTGGATTTTGCTTCGACTCAAAATGTAAACGTTACCATTGATCTGGTTAACCCTATTCACTGGACTGCTGAAAATCCTCACTTGTATCAATTAGTACTGACACTAAGAAACGAACAAGGCGAGGTACTTGAGATCATCCCGCAGCGTGTTGGTTTCCGTGATATTAAAGTGCGCGATGGTTTGTTTTACATCAATAACAAATACGTCATGTTACACGGCGTTAACCGCCACGATAACGATCACCTAAAAGGGCGTGCTGTCGGTATGGAGCGTGTTGAGAAAGACATCATCTTGATGAAGCAACACAACATCAACTCAGTACGTACCGCACATTATCCAAATGATCCCCGTTTTTACGAGCTGTGTGATGTATATGGTTTATTCGTGATGGCCGAAACCGATGTGGAAACCCACGGTTTTGCTAACGTGGATGACTTGAGCCGTATCACTAATGATCCAGCTTGGGAACTGGTATTCGTTGAACGTATCGAACGCCACATCCATGCTCAAAAAAACCATGCCTCTATCATCATGTGGTCGCTGGGTAATGAATCTGGTTATGGCTGTAACATCAAAGCTATGTATGCAGCTGCAAAAGCAATTGATGACACACGCTTAGTGCATTATGAAGAAGACCGTGATGCCGAAGTGGTTGATATCATCAGTACCATGTATTCTCGCGCGCAATTAATGAATGCCTTTGGTGAACACCCACATAACAAACCACGCATCATTTGTGAATATGCGCATGCTATGGGTAATGGTCCAGGCGGATTGACGGAATACCAAAACGTGTTCTACAAACATGATTCTATTCAAGGTCATTTTGTTTGGGAATGGTGTGACCACGGAATTCTGGCTAAAGATGAAAGCGGCACTGAATTTTTGAAATACGGTGGCGATTACGGTGATTACCCAAATAACTATAACTTCTGTATGGATGGTCTGGTTTATTCAGATCAAACACCGGGTCCGGGGTTAAAAGAATACAAGCAAGTAATTGCACCTGTGAAGATCCGCGCGAAAGATGCGACAAACGGTATTTTCACTGTTGATAACAAGCTGTGGTTCTCAAACCTTGATGATTACACCATTACAGCTGAAATACGCGCCGAAGGTGAAACACTACAAAGCACTACATTTAAAGTAATCGAACTAGCAGAAAACAGCAGCCGTGATATTGAAATTACCCTGCCAGAGTTAGATGGTCGTGAAGTATTCATTAATTTCACGGTACGTAAAGACTCTCGCACGCGTTACAGCGAAGCAAACCACGACATCGCAATTTACCAAATACAATTAAAAGAGAACACCCAACAACTACCTACATTCGCGAATAGCAATTCCATTGCATTAGACGTAGTTGAATCTCGCTTAAATTATGTGGTTAAAGGGCTAAACTTTGCTGTTAACTTCTCTAAAGTGAACGGTAAATTAACATCATGGTTGGTTAACGGCGAAGAGCTGATTGCCAGTTCACCAAAACTGAATTTCTTCAAACCTATGGTTGATAACCACAAACAAGAACACGATGGTTTGTGGGAACCTGCTCACTTGCACATAATGCAAGAGCACTTCCGTTCAATTGCGCTTGAAGAAATAGACGGTAAAGCGATCTTCACCGTGACCAGCATTATTGCACCACCGGTATTTGATTTTGGTATGCGTTGTACTTACGTGTACGAAGTGAATAAAGAAGGCCAAATCAACATTCAACTTGCCGGCGAACGCTACGGTAAATACCCACATGTTATCCCAGTACTTGGCTTAGATTTAGGCATCAATAATGACTTCGACCAAGTGCAATACTACGGTCGCGGTCCTGAAGAAAACTACCAAGACAGCCAGCAAGCTAACATGATTGATGTGTACAAAACGACAGTTGCAGATATGTTTGAGAACTATCCGTTCCCACAAAACAACGGCAACCGCCAACATGTACGCTGGGCATCATTAGCAAACCGCCAAGGTACTGGCTTGTTTGTGAAACCAGAGCAAGAAATTAACTTCAGTGCTTGGTTCTACACCAACCAAAACATCCATGAAGCACAACACACGATTGAACTTGAAAAGAGCGGTTACATTACCGTGAACCTTGACCACAAATTGATGGGCTTAGGGTCAAACTCTTGGGGTTCGGAAGTATTAGATTCATACCGTGTGTACATGGATAAGTTTAACTACGCATTAACGCTAGTCCCTTTTCACCAGGGTGGTTGCAAGTCAAGCGCACTCGCAAATCATACGTTCACAACAACGGACGACGCGATTCAAGCACACACTCTTATTGGCGGAGATAAGTAATGATCGTTTTAGATAATTTAGACCAATTCAAAGTGGTATATCGCGATGGCCGTAAATGGCATCGCTGCATTGAAGCAATTGAGAACATCGGCAATCTAAGAGATGGCGTGATGTACTCTATCGGCGATTCGTTGGTGTACATGATTGAAGCTGGCATCGCACGTAATACCGAAACCTTTGAAGGCAATCGTCGTTACTTTGATGTGCATTATTACTTAGCAGGCCGTGAAACGGTAGAAATAGCAGACAAGTCTGATCTTGAATTAGTGCAAGCTTACTCCGATGAAACTGACCGTGAATACCTGACAGGTCACGGTGAAATACAGCAACTTTGTGAAGGCCAAGTCGCTGTATTTGATAACTCAAAAGCGTACCGATTCCACGGTGATAATACGGTGCGAAAAGTGGTACTGAAAGTCACAATCGAAGACGGCTATTTTTTGAATAAATAATTAAATAAGTAGTTGAATAAATAGCTAGATAAATAGTTACATCAGTAACCAAATAGATAGTTAAATAATAAAATCTGGGCACGTATCCAGAACTAAAAATGAGAGAGGGATTGGAACTTAACCGTCCAAATCCCTCCTTACCTACATTTGAAACACGATACATCGGAGTACCTTATGTCAACATCTAGACGAGGCACGATAGGCAAATTTGCCCTATTGTCCATGACTTTTGCAGCGGTTTTTAGCTTCAATAATATTATTAATAATAATATTGAAATAGGCTTATCGTCTGCCCCTATGTTCTTTCTCGCAACCATCTTTTATTTTATCCCGTTCTGCTTAATTGTGGCTGAATTTGTGTCACTCAACAAAAGTTCTGAAGCGGGTGTTTACTCTTGGGTAAAAAGTTCGCTAGGTGGTCGCTGGGCGTTCATCTCAGCTTATACTTATTGGTTCGTTAACCTCTTCTTTTTCACGTCACTGTTACCAAGAATTATTGCTTACGCGTCGTATGCCTTCTTAGGGTTTGAGTATATATTCACCCCAATGACAACGGCGGTTTTAAGTACCTTACTTTTCGCGGTTGCAACACACGTATCAAATAACGGAGCCAAATTACTGGGTCCAATTACGACCGTTACATCGTCACTCATGCTGTTACTCACACTGTCTTACATCATCCTGTCAGCTGGCGCTTTAATGGGCGGTATTGTACCTGCGGACCCAATTTCAATTGAAGCGATGACACCATCGTTTAACTGGGCATTCCTCGGTGTGATCACCTGGATTTTTATGGCTGCAGGTGGCGCAGAATCTGTTGCTGTTTATGTGAATGATATTAAAGGCGGCCACAAGTCATTCGTTAAAGTCATCATCCTTGCAGGTATCTTTATTGGTGCACTTTACTCTGTGGGTTCTATCTTAGCGAACGTCTTTGTGACACGTGAAGCATTGAAATTTACCGGCGGCTCTGTGCAAGTATTTGAAGGCCTTGCAAGACACTTCGGTTTACCAGAAATCATGATGAACCGTTTTGTTGGTATCATCTCGTTTACTGCCATGTTGGGTTCATTATTAATGTGGACGGCAACACCAGTGAAAATCTTCTTCTCTGAAATTCCAAAAGGTATTTTTGGTGAAAAGACGGTGGCACTCAACAAACAAGGTGTACCGGTACGCGCAGCATGGATTCAATTCTTAATTGTTATCCCACTGATGTTTATCCCAACATTGGCGTCTGACACGGTGCAAGACTTAATGAGCACTATCATCAACATGACAGCGGCAGCGTCTATGCTACCACCTCTGTTCATCATGATTGCTTACCTCAACCTACGCTTAAAATTAGATCACCTCGAGCGTGACTTCCGCATGGGTTCTCGCTTTACCGGTATCGCTATTGTGTCTGTACTTATCGCTATCTTTACTGTTGGGTTCTTTGCTTCAACCTTCCCAACTGGCGCAGACATCATGACTATTATTTTCTACAACGTTGGCGGGATTGTTATTTTCCTTGGCTACGCGTGGTGGAAATACAACAAGTATGAACAATCACTGACACACGAAGAACTTGCTGAAGAAGCAAAACCTGCAGTTCAATTATAGGCGTTGAATTACATTATGAAGCACCAGTGACATCGGTGCTTCCTTTGTTAAACACAGATAAGTAAGCACAGCGACATGTTCTATTATACTCATTTGGTCTGTTGCTTATTTTCTGTTTAATGACTTAACCACAGTAATTTTTAGTAAAGCTAATAATTGGATATTTACTAAAGATCACTTAATAATTTAATTAATATAGGATACGTTAATTATGTCTCAATCTGTACGTGGCACGATAGGAAAGTTCGCTTTGTTATCTATGACTCTCGCGGCGGTATTTAATGTCCGTAACATTGTTAATAATAATATCGAATTAGGCTTAAGTTCAGCGCCTATATTTTTACTGGCTACCTTGGTTTACTTTATCCCATTCGTGTTTATTATTTCTGAATTTGTATCTGCCAATAAAGATTCAGAATCAGGCATGTATGACTGGTTGAAAAAACCACTAGGCACAAAGAATGCCTACCTTGGTTCGTTCCTGTATTGGTTTGTTAACCTATTTTGGTTTGTATCACTACTACCAAACGTAATTGCTTATGCGTCTTATGCAATGCTTGGATATGAGTACAATTTCTCTCCAGTGGTAACTTCTATTATCTCGATTGTTTTGTTTGCTGCGGCAACGCACATTTCGACAAAGGGTGCATCTTGGTTAGGTAGAATTTCTGAACTTGTGGCTTACGGTGTATTCGCGCTGTTTGGTATCTATGTTGTTGGGGCGGTAATGGCACTCGGTAGTGACCATGTTCCGGCTCAACCAATTACGATGGAAGCAATGACGCCGACGATCAACTGGGCAACGATTGGTATTATGTGCTGGATCTTCCAAGCTGCAGGTGGTGCTGAAACAGCGGCTGCATACTTGAAAGATGTGAAAGGCGGTCAGAAAACGTTTATCCGCGTGATCATCTCAGCAGGTATCCTTATCGGTGCTATGTATGCGATTGGCTCTCTATTAGTAAACGTATTCGTTCCACGTGAGTCACTGACTTATGCTGGGGGTATGGTTGAAATATTTACCGGTATGGCGCAATACTTCAATATTAATGAAAACGTAGTGGGTCGCTTGGTTGGTATCATTCTGTTCATTGCGATGTTTGGCTCGATGATGATGTGGACAGCTGCACCAGTTAAAATTCACTTTTCTGAAATTCCAAAAGGCGTATACGGCGAGAAAACAACTGAACTTAACGAGCACGGTGTACCAGTACGTGCCGCTTGGTGGCAGTTCGCATTCGTGGTAATCATGTTAGTGGTTAATGGTTTCGGTTCTGAATCGGTACAAGAGATGATGAGCACAGCAATTAACTTAACTGCTGGTACAGCGATGTTACCGCCAATCTTTATTATGGTTGCTTACTTCATCTTCCGTCTTAAATACGATGACACACCACGTGATTTCCGCATGGGTTCTCGTAAAGTGGGTATGACTATTGTTTCAATTCTTATCGTTATCTTTGTGGTAAGTATGACAGCATCAGCATTCCCAACAGGTGTTGATTTAGTGAATGCATTCTTTATCAACGTATTCATGACGATGGTGTTCTCTGCAATTGCATGGTGGTGGATCTCTCGCTTCGAAAAGAAGCAAGCACAAGGTGAAACGGCAGTGAAGCAAACATTAGCTTCAGCTAAATAGACCTGATTAGAAGTAGACCTGAATTTAAAATAGATAAATTCTAAGTAAACGTAAAGGCACTGATAGTTATTATCAGTGCCTTTTTTTGATTTTGACATAACCTACCCTTAGCCTCCCTTCAAAATAGGTTATTAATGACAACATAGATAAAAATTCATACTTTTTACACGAACAGTTCATTTCGAATAAAAGTAAAATAATCCATATTAAAAATCACTATAAATCTAAACATAGAATTCTGATGGGAAAGGAACAAATAATACAATCGAAGAATGATAGTCAATATAAAGGGATACAATTTAATTTATTAATAATGCCAAATGAATATTACTATTTTTGGACCAATGCCTAAATCACGTGCTGAGGATTTGCTGTTGGTGCAACAGTCGGCCTAGCCGTTAGAGCATTGTATTGAGTGACATGAGAACGTTATGATGAATTATCACCAACATAGGCTTTATTATGGATAACTTTACAATTAGTGTTATATTTTTTGCAGTAGCTGAATTCCTCATTATTAAATACTTAGTTCCTATCAAATACTCTTGGTTTATAGGTGTATCGCTATTTATATTGGCTATATTAAGCGTAGTGCTCATTTATTTCGTTACTGAGATAAGCGTTATATTTAGCTTTTTATTTACAGGGTTTATTATTGGCCCCTGGGCAATGGGTTGGGGAATTGGAGCTAGAGACATCAATAAGTAGTCATTTTCCGAC
>Ga0209395_1006774_pt1 | contig 12248 bp, 8 predicted proteins | sample GOMGulsemesocosm_3_FD_184635 | JGI IMG/M metagenome (GOLD analysis project Ga0209395, IMG submission 184635) | Methane-oxidizing microbial communities from mesocosms in the Gulf of Mexico - GOM9D Gulf of Mexico (SPAdes) (version 2) | ecosystem: Environmental > Aquatic > Marine > Cold seeps... | reverse complement strand
TGATCATTTCGCCAAAAATTTTGCACACGCTTATAACGCTCATCACTAAGTAACTGTGCGACAGCATCAAGCTCTAAAAAACAAACAACAAGGTGTAAATAACTCGAATACTTATCGCGCGCACCGAGAGGAAAGCCTACAGGGGGATCAGGAAAACGTAACTTTAATGCAGAAATAACTTTATCCAACGCGGGTTGACGACTTTCAAGATACCAGTGAATGTTTTCATGCAAATAAGTAGATAATAATAAATCGATAGCTTGGTTATTCTTATCTTGAGGGTTGTTGCTAATATTATGCCGCGTATGTAGGGTTAATACTGGATGGCTACGTGGTATTGCCTTTTCATCGATATGTATAGCCTGAGTAAACTGCCATTTAGCTAAATCATGTGCGCTATTTAGCGCTTTAATTAGTTTTATTGTTTCCTTTTCACTATTAGAGTTATGTGCTGTCGAAAATTCTAATGCATGTAATGGCAACATTATGATAAATGCTACGACACCATAGAATGCATAACGAGTTAATTCTGTTATTCTACGTTGTATTAATTTCATTTGAACATCCTTCTTTCTAATACAAAGCCCATTATTCCAGCGCTAAAAAGCAAAACACCTAATATTTGTAGCCAAGCATTAATTCGCTGCGTGATCAGCATTTCTTTATCAAAACGATATCGACGCTTGCCGCCATCAACATCGACAACAAATACATCACCTAAATTTTCCGCAGATAGATAGATCAGATCATCTCGTCTTTTTGTCATTTCAAGCGCTTTAGCGTCAATCAATTTATTTACTGTTGAACGAGGAAGTAGCCGACGCCAATTAGAGAATATATTATTGGGTTCACCCGCTAATATAACTCCCTGTGATTCATACTGATAATGAACATCACGAAATAGCTTCGCGCTAAATCCAGTGTAAAAAAGAGTTGTCGCAATGATAAGTAAAGCACTAGACAAATAAAGAAAATGTCGTTGATTGCTCAAATTTTCTTTATTTTGTGCAGCTAACCAATGCTCTATATCAGGGATTTGACTTAAGTGAGAGGTTAAATAACGATTATCGAAATCTCCTAAAAACTGCTCTACTGAAATATCAAAGGCAACCAGTAATTTACGAAATATTTCATTAGAAGGTATTGATTTGTCATTTTCTAATTTAGATAAATACGATTGCTCTATATTCGCTAAAGCCGCTAACTCTGGCTGACTTAAGGCCTTATTGCTTCTTAATTTTTTTAATTGTTCACCAAGCGTCATCATTAATCCTTTTTATTTAAATTATAAATACCAAGTCCATTAAGTTTTTCCCACTCAGAGCTTGTCAGTGGTTTGAGAACAATTGGAATTTTTTACATCATAGTTATTCTATATGAAAGAAATTCCGTGCAGTTATCGAATCGCTGACAAACTCCCGAAGGGCGAGTTTAAAAGGCTTACATGCTGCGTTATGATTTCGACAATGGAACAAACCAGTCTCTTCAATCAATGCCTTGCCTCTAAGCCTTTAAGTCTCGCTGAGTGGGAAGAAACTTAATGGAATTTGTATAAGTTGCCGCCGACTGCACGGGCTATTCTTAGGTATTCCAACGAAAATATAAAGCTGAATAATTGAGAATAAGCTTGAATATGCATGAATTATCAAATTGAGTGAGGTTATTAAGAAAAAAGCAGTCAAAGACTGCTTTTTTGGTGCTAATAACTAAGACAGGTTAAGACAAAAACGCCTGATACGCTTTATTATCTGTTTCTTCTTGCCATTCGTAAGCCAAATCTTTTAAGTGATTAAAGAAATCTAATTGGTCATCATTATCCACTTCAAAGCCGGCTAATACTTGACCAAAAGCAGCGCCATGATTACGATAATGAAACAACGTAATATTCCAATGTTCACCTAAGGTATCAAGAAAGTTTTCTAATGCGCCAGGATATTCAGGAAACTGAAAACGAAAAATACGTTCTTGTGAAGGCGTAGCGCTTTGCCCGCCAATCATATAACGAACATGCAATTTAGCTAGTTCGTTATCAGTAAAATCATTAACTTGATACGCCTTCTTAGACAAAAGCTCAAGGAGTTGATCCCGTTCTTGTTGACCACCCGTTCGCACACCTACAAAAATGTTTGCTTCTGGTGAGGTATGTTTACCAACCGCTCGATAGTTAAATTCAGTGATCACTCGACCTTCAAGTGCATGGCAAAAATTACGAAAACTACCTTTTTCTTCAGGAATAGTAACCGCTAATACCGCTTCTTTTTGTTCACCCAATTCACAGCGTTCTGAAACATAACGCAAAGTATGAAAATTCATATTTGCGCCTGAAAGAATAGCGACTAAGGATTCATTACCCTGACTGGTTTGACAATATTTTTGTAACCCCGCTAATGACAAAGCGCCTGCTGGCTCAGCAATCACTCGAGTTTGTTCAAAAACATCCTTAATTGAAGCACAAATTTCGTCGGTAGTTACCGTAATAACTTCGTCACAATAATGTTTGATTAAATTAAAGGTATGATCACCAATACGTTTAACAGCAACGCCATCAGCAAATAAGCCTACTTGCGCTAAATCAGTAGGTTCACCTGCTTCCATCGCTGCCTTTAAACAAGCAGAGTCTTCGGCTTCAACAGCAATCACTTTAATATTTGGCTGTAGCTGCTTTAGATACACAGCCATTCCCGCTAACAAACCACCGCCGCCAACGGGAATAAAAACCACATCAGATTTGGGCTGCTGTTGTAATAACTCCTTTGCCACCGTGCCTTGTCCCGCTATCACATCAACATCATCAAACGGGTGAATAAGTGTTTTTTGCTCTTCTAATGCATATTGCTGTGAGGCAACTTGCGCTTCATTAAAGCTTTTACCGACTAACCTAACTTCAGCACCAAAACGGCGAACATTATCTACTTTGATATCCGGCGTGGTAATTGGCATAACGATAGTTGCTTTGATACCAAGCTTATGGGCAGCAAGTGCTAAACCTTGAGCATGATTCCCCGCAGACGCTGCAATAACCCCATGAATACATTGTTCTTCCGAAAGGTTACTAAGCTTATTATAAGCACCACGAAGCTTAAACGAATGAACCGGTTGTTGATCTTCACGTTTAAGGAAAATTTGATTACCTAAGCGCGCTGATAACTTAGTTAATGGCGTTAACTCGGTTTCAACCGCAACATCATAAACTGGCGCTAATAATATTCTCCGTAGATAATCCAGCGCTTGTTCTTGAGTTTCTTTTGCAAGCACTAACGCTTGCTGCTCAGAATCAGTCATTATTTTTGACATCCTTTACGCAATCACCAGCGAATTCATCCAGTAATTCACGATTACGTACTGCGCCTTTGTCAGCACTTGTGGCTAACATCGCGTAGTTCTTAAGAGCATAACTAATAGGACGAATACGGTTTAATGGCTTCCACGCATCTTTACCTTTAGTCTCCATATTAACGCGACGCTGGGCTAATTCTTCTTCACTGACGTTTAATTGAATAGCACGATTAGGAATATCAATATGAATAATGTCGCCTTGCTCAACTAAAGCAATAGTACCGCCACTGCCTGCTTCAGGAGAAACGTGACCAATAGATAAACCAGAAGTACCACCCGAAAAGCGGCCATCTGTTAATAATGCACAAGCTTTACCTAAGCCCATTGATTTTAAATAAGTCGTTGGGTACAACATTTCTTGCATACCCGGACCACCTTTAGGGCCTTCATAACGAATAACTACCACTTCACCAGCAACCACTTTACCGTCGAGAATACCTGCAACAGCTGCATCTTGGCTTTCAAAAACATGAGCAGGGCCAGTAAATATTAAGTTATCGTCGGATACACCTGCTGTTTTAACAACACAGCCATCTAGCGCAATATTTCCAGATAAAACAGCTAAACCACCTTCGGTTGAAAAGGCATGTTCAATCGAGCGAATACAGCCGTTTTCACGGTCATCATCTAAAGTATCCCATCGACAATCTTGGCTAAACGCTTTTGTGGTACGAATGCCCGCAGGACCGGCACGGTAGAATTGTTTAACTTCTTCATCATCCGTCACCTTAATATCGTATTTAGCGATGACATCAGCCAATGTTGTACCTAAAACATTAGGCACATCAGTTTTTAATAAATCAGCACGAGCTAATTCACCTAAAATGGCAATAACACCACCCGCACGATGTACGTCTTCCATATGATATTTGGGCGTTGAAGGCGCAACTTTACATAGCTGCGGCACGATACGTGACAACTTATCCATGTCTTCCATGGTGTAGTCTATTTCAGCTTCTTGTGCTGTGGCAAGTAAATGCAAAATAGTATTAGTTGAACCACCCATGGCAATATCAAGACACATTGCATTGTGAAGCGCTTCTTTACTGGCGATATTACGAGGTAATGCGCTTTCATCATTTTCTTGATAATAACGCTTGGTTAATTTAACGATTTCTTTACCTGCGTTTAAAAATAGCTGTTCACGATCTGCGTGAGTTGCCAACATTGAACCATTACCCGGTAAGGCTAAACCAAGTGCTTCTGCTAAACAGTTCATTGAATTGGCAGTGAACATACCAGAACATGAGCCACAGGTAGGGCATGCAGAACGTTCCACTTGATCACTTTGTTCGTCAGATACTTTTGGATCGGCGCCTTGGATCATTGCATCAACCAAATCGAGTTTAATAATTTGATCTGAAAGCTTAGTTTTTCCTGCTTCCATTGGACCACCTGACACAAATATTACTGGAATATTTAAGCGCATTGCCGCCATTAACATGCCCGGAGTAATTTTGTCACAGTTGGAAATACAAACCATGGCATCAGCACAATGTGCGTTAACCATATATTCAACTGAATCAGCAATTAAATCACGCGAAGGTAAGCTATACAGCATACCGCTATGCCCCATAGCAATACCATCATCAACTGCTATGGTATTAAACTCTTTGGCCACACCGCCTGCTTCTTCAATGGCACCAGCAACTAGCTGTCCCATATCTTTTAAATGCACATGACCAGGTACAAATTGCGTAAATGAATTCACTACGGCAATAATAGGTTTACCAAAATCGCCATCTGTCATGCCTGTTGCGCGCCATAAAGCACGAGCACCGGCCATATTACGGCCTTGAGTAGAAGTAGCAGATCTTAATTTAGGCATGATGTTGGTCCATTTAAATTTTACAGGGGAATTTTATTTTGAAAACAGCTCTAATAAGCGGCTTTTAAAATAAAACTGAAATCAACTCAGGTGATTAAGATGAGCCAATCATTGATTAGCTCATCTTCATTTTCTTAGCAATTCACTATTTTACTGGATCTAACCAGCCTTCCGGCACTTCTGTGGTACCGTCAAAAATACCAAAGAAAGCTTCTTGTAACGCTTTAGTCATTGGTCCACGTGAACCATTGCCAACAGGTAAACCATCAACTGATTTTACAGGAACAACTTCAGTCGCAGTACCACACATAAAGAATTCATCAGCAAGATAAAGTGACTCACGAGAAATAGACTCTTCTCGTACTTCAAAACCTAATTGCTTAGCAAGGAAGAACACCGTATCGCGGGTTAAACCTTGTAAAATTGACGCTGTGCCCGGAGGAGTATAAATAATACCGTTGCGGATCAAGAATAAGTTTTGTCCCGCACCTTCACTGACCATATTATTAATATCTAAGGCAACACCTTCAGCATAACCATGACGAGCAGCTTCAGTAGAAATCAATTGTGAAGAAAGGTAGTTTCCGCCTGCTTTCGCTGCAGTTGGCATAGTATTCGGCGCCAATCGGTTCCAACTTGATACTCCTACTTCAACACCATTCTCTATTGCATCAGCACCTAAATAAGCTTCCCAACTAAATGCGGCGATCATAATATCGGCAACGGCATCAATTGGTGGACGAAGCCCCATGCCGATATCACCTAAAAAGGCTAGTGGGCGTAAATAAGCTGAATTTAAACCATTTTTAGCTACCGCATCTTTACACGCTTGAACAACTTCTTCTTGGGTGAATGGGATATTCATTCGATAAATTTTTGCAGAATCAAATAGTCGTTTGATATGCTCTTCTAAACGAAAAATACAAGTGCCTTTATGCGTTTCGTAAGCACGAATACCTTCAAATACTGACGAACCATAATGTAATGCGTGACTCATTACATGTACGGTAGCGTTTTGCCACGGCATGAGTTCGCCATTAAACCAGATGAGTTCTGCATTTACTTTAGCCATTTTCTTTTCCTAATTTTTATATTTTGTTAACGCGTCATCACCTAGTTAAACGAAGTTCAGCGTTAATTATTATGGGTGCTTGTTACTTAATTATTATAACTTGTTATGCGCTACATTGCTGCGTCGCACTATTGTCCACTTTGACTTCTTTGATATCGATTAGTTTGTTAATTTGGTCGACCAATAATTCAATAGAACGCTCACTCTTGACCATTAACTCAATTGTGCCGGTATTGGTGCCTGTATTCACTTTCGCATTCATTCCGTTGATTAAAAAACCACGATAACGAGTAACTTGTAAAATACGCTCAAGCACTACTTGTTTATCATCGGCTGTGATGGTTAATTGATATTGGTTCATTTTAGATACTCTCCATCATTTTATCATTGGCGGTATTAGGTGGAACTAACGGCCAAACATTGTCTTTCGCATCAATTTTTACTTGTAATAAGTACGGGCCATCATGATCTAACATTTCTTCGATTGCAGCAGTAACTTCGCTTTTTTTGGTGATTTGCTGCGCTTTAATATCAAAAGCTGTAGCTAACATGACAAAATCAGGGTTATCCGATAGATCTGTTTCACTTAGACGTCCATCAAAGAATAAATCTTGCCATTGACGAACCATGCCCAGTTTTGCGTTGTCAATAAGTACTATTTTCACTGGTAACTGAAAACGTTTAATCGTTGATAACTCTTGTACGTTCATCATAAATGAACCGTCACCAGAAACGGCAATAATACAATCAGTTGGACGGCTCACTTGCGCGCCAACCGCTGCAGGAATACCAAAGCCCATAGTGCCCATACCACCACTGGTAAGAAAGTTACTTGGATCATTAAATAACATATGCTGCGCTGACCACATTTGATGCTGCCCAACGTCGGTAGTTACGCACGAATTTTTAGGCATTTTGTCACTAATTTCTTTTAGTACTGCCGGCGCAAATATGTTCTCTCCTGGGTGATCATATTGCCATGCAAAATCGACTTTCATTTGACGGCATTTTTGCTGCCAAGCTTCTATAGATAAAGGGATGGCCAGTGCCGGCAAATTAATTTTTAAATCGCCTAAAATGGCAGCATCAGCCACTCGGCGTTTATTGATTTCAGCAGTATCAATATCAAAATGTATAACCTTTGCATTAGGTGCAAATTCATTTAGCTTTCCAGTAACTCGGTCATCAAAACGAGCACCAACAGCAATCAACAAATCACATTCTTGTACGGCAATATTTGATGCTTTGGTACCATGCATACCAAGCATACCAAGATAGTTTTCATCCTCAGGATCTACGGCTCCCAAGCCTTTTAGGGTAGAAACACTAGGTATTTGGGTAATAGTGGCGAACTCTCTTAGCTCATCTATAGCATTAGCCATACCAACACCACCACCAACATACAATATTGGCTGCTTAGCTTTGCTCAATAATGCGATTGCACTACCAACATTCGCTGGCGGTAACTTCACTTTGTTTTTTAATTGCGAGAAATCTTCAAGACTTTTAGTCACTTCAGCTAACTGCACATCTTTTGGAATATCAACTAAAACAGGTCCTTGACGTCCTTCGAGCGCAATGGCAAATGCCTGATGTAAAACCTTAGGTAGTTCATTTACATCAGTTACTTGAAACGAGTGTTTAGTACAAGCTAACGACAAACCAAAAATATCAATTTCTTGAAAGGCATCTGAGCCCATTGCTGAGGTAGCAACTTGGCCGGTAATAGCAACCACAGGAATAGAATCGGCGAGTGCATCGGCAAGCCCTGTAATTAAGTTCGTCGCGCCCGGGCCTGAAGTAGCTAAACAAACGCCAACTTTACCCGATGCTCTTGCGTAGCCAACAGCTGAAAATGCTGCACCTTGCTCATGTCGGCAAAGGAAATGCTGCACTTCACTATCATACAAAGCATCATAAATCGGCATTATAGCTCCACCAGGATAACCAAAAACATGTTCAACACCATGCTGCTGCAATACGTTGAATAGAACTGAACCGCCTGTTTGTTTTTTCTCGCTTGTCATGTGCTTTGTAAAACTATTCAACAATCATTCATCTTAATCGTTTGAAAAAAAAGAAAAAGTGTTAACTAGTGTTCTCCTTTAAAGTGAAAATTTGTAATTAATTTATTAACATAATTGGCGGTTACTAATTTGAACGCCAAGTAAGCAAAAACCCCTCGGTCCTTTCGGAGCGAGGGGTTTGTTGTAACTCTTAGCTTTCTTTAGCTCAACAAACTTCCTCGCGATGATTTAATAATCACGACGACGAGAATGCTAATAATCACTGAACTAAATGTTTGCATATTTATTCAAATAACCTAAATATAAAATAAAAACTAAGTAAAAATACGTTTGCTTTACAGCCTATTTAAATTAGTACCATAGCTCTAATTCATTAAGCAAGCTTTTTTATTATCGTTTTTTAAAACAAAAAATATACTTTGGTTATAACATTCGCACTTTTAACCAAGCCTGACTACACTAAATGTCATATGGAATAGATAGTTAAATGGATTTATATGTCTCTCGCCTGTGTTTACAGTCGGGCTCGGGTTGGGCTCGAATCACCGTTAGTGAGTGTTGAAGTGCACCTTGCCAACGGTCTACCAGCATTTAATATTGTTGGTTTACCAGAAACCTCCGTTCGTGAATCAAAAGATCGTGTGCGTAGCGCAATTATCAATTGTGGTTACGAATTTCCAGCTAAACGTATCACAATTAATTTAGCGCCCGCTGATTTACCAAAGGAAGGAGGTCGATTTGATTTGCCGATAGCCGTCGGGATTTTAGCCGCATCAGAGCAAATCCCAACCAACGAACTTGCTCAATATGAATTTGCGGGTGAGTTAGCACTCTCAGGAGAGCTACGTGCTGTGATCGGTGAAATTCCTATGGCAATGGCCTGTGCAGAAAGTGGCAGACATTTGATTATTCCTACAGAAAATGCAGAACAAGCCAGTTGGGTCAAACAAGCAACTATCCACCCGCTTAATCATTTAACTGAACTTTATCCGCATTTTTTAAAACAGCAATCACTGCCAACAATAACTACCAGTGAACATCAATGTACTCAACCAAATGTTCAAGAAAATATGACAGATGTCATTGGCCAACCATTAGCAAAACGTGCATTAGAAATTGCCGCATCAGGTGGACACAACTTACTATTTATCGGCCCACCAGGCACAGGGAAAACCATGTTAGCTAGTCGCTTGCCTGGAATTTTGCCTAAAATGACCGAACAAGAAGCCCTTGAAGTTGCTGCAATTCAATCCATAAGCCATCAACCGACCAGCAATACGTCATGGTTAACCAGACCATTTCGAGCTCCACATCATACTGCATCAGCAGCTGCACTGGTAGGCGGTGGTGGACAGCCGCAACCTGGAGAAATATCCTTAGCCCATCATGGTGTTTTGTTCTTAGACGAATTACCTGAGTTTGAGCGCAAGGTGCTCGATGTCTTACGTGAACCAATGGAATCTGGTGAAGTCACTATTTCACGTGCTATGCACAAACAAACTTACCCTGCGCAATTTCAATTGGTAGCGGCAATGAACCCGAGTCCAACAGGGTTTTATAACGATAATCGCAGTACGCCAGAGCAAGTTCTACGTTATTTAAATCGTCTTTCAGGACCATTTTTAGACAGAATTGATATTCAAATTGAAGTCGCGCGTCTACCCAAAGGCATGTGGTCAAAAGATCCCAAAGTAAGCGAAAGCAGTGATGTTGTTCGCCAGCGAGTACAACAATGCCGCACGATGCAATTAACCAGACAAAGCAAAGCCAATGCCCAGTTAACTAGCGCAGAGATCCGAAAGTATTGTCATTTATCCAGCGATGATAATGAATTTTTAGAGCTTGCTGTGGAAAAACTCGGGCTATCGACTCGAGCTCACCACAAAATTTTAAAAATTGCACGCACCATTGCCGATATGGAAGGCGAGGAATTGATTCAACATCAACACTTGCTTGAAGCACTTTCTTATCGAGCAATGGACAGATTATTGCGTCATTTGACCGGAGCCGTAGCGATCTAAAGTTAGCTTTCATTGATGTCATAGATATGAAAAACAGACAAGCCTTGATTTTTAAAAGAAAATTCATCTGGACTGCGAAAATTAATTGAAAACAACGGTCCGTGGTTATTAATCCCTTTTATTTTATCGCAGTAAAATTTACTCGATATGGGGAATACGCCTTTTTCTAACTCAATTTGGCCTGTAACAACCTGTTTATGCGTCAAATCCGAAGACAATCTAATATATTTATCTAGTATAGTTTTATGATTTATCTTTACGCTAATATGGCACTCTGCTGCAGTGTATGCTTTTTTAATGTCATTTATATTTCTAAGTGCTATTTGGCTATTGACAGCAACTTGATGATTTCCTGCAATATTACTCGCATACAAACCATTCATTTGATAAAGAGCTTTATCGGGATTATCAATACCGTAATTTTTATGAGTACTCAAAGTGAAGCGCATTTCATTCATAATAAATGAACCTAGATCCAAAGCCGCAGACAGTTCACTGTCTTTCATGCCAGTGTTATAAACTCTGGTAACCCAACCAGGCACTAGTAGTTTATTTACTTCTGCTTGCTTAATAATTTCGGGAACTGAAGATTTGATTGGTGTTACAGCCCTAAAAATTGTATTTTCTTGTTCTAATAAGCCTATTGTCCTAATTGCAGCTTGATGGTTTCTTGTTTCGTTAGAAACCTTAACCATTTGTATTAAAAGAAATAAAAACACAAAAAACAGCAAAATTAATGTTATAAAAAAATAACCTTTAAAGTTTTTCTGCACCCGTTTTTTGTTAGATGAAGTATTTTGTTTGTATTCAAAAGAGCTTTGTTTAGTATTTTCCATCTTTATTCTTTTCCACTTATTACAAGAACAAACAGCAAATAACATTTATTAAAATACCAGCTCTATCAAACCATGAAATAGGCGCGTTTAAATTAAAAAGTGAACGCTTATCGTTGTTAATGGAGAATAGGGAGATCAATTTAATTTATGATTTATCTTCGCATAGTAAGGGGTATTTAAGTTGGCAGAAATGATTGTGATTGTGAATTTTCCACCCAAATATTGCACCGAAACGCACATTAACATAAAGTTACAAAAATGTTAATGCAAATACAAACTTTTTAAAATATAAAGACTTATAAACAGCTCACTCTGATTTTATTTAGTCCATAACCTGAAGAAATGCTTTAACTAGGGCTTGTTCTTTAGATTGATTTAGACAGCAAATTCCAAGGTCAAAGGGTTCAATTTCGCCAACATTCGCTAAATATTGCACTCGATCTTTGACCGGGCTGTTTTCGACTACCACTTGCGGAGCAATACCAATACCACAACCTAAAGCAACCATGCTCACTAAAGCTTCATGCCCTGAAACAGTGGCATAAATATGAGGCTTTCCTTGCTGTTTTTTGCGATACCAATATTCAAACCGCTTTCTTGCCGCCCCATGCTCAGGCAAAATCATCGGCATATCGGCCCATGCAATAACTTCCTCTTGCAATTGTTGTTGTACCCGGCAGGTCATAGTTGGAGCAATAACCGATAAAGACACTGTGGCCAGATGATGGAAATGGAACATCCGCGATAAAGTATCGGGTTTGACTGCGATAGCAAAATCAACGGCTTTTTGTTGTACTTGCTCAAACGCATCGGCAGCATCACCGGTTGATAAAACAATCTCAACTAACGGATGTTGCTGGCGAAAACGTTCCAATAGTGGTGGTAAATGACTATATGCGGCCGTAACAGAGCAATAAATATGAAGTTTCCCATGTAACTCAGCTTGTTTTTGATTCAATGACAATTGCAATAACTGCCATTGTTCAAGTTGTTGTTCAGCATATTTTTGCAGCTGCTCGCCTGCGTCAGTTAACATCACAGTACGGTTATCACGATGTAGAACAGAACAACCAATTTCTTGCTCAAGCCGCTGTATCACTCGACTTAACGTAGAAGTACTAATATGAT
>Ga0209395_1006773_pt1 | contig 12251 bp, 11 predicted proteins | sample GOMGulsemesocosm_3_FD_184635 | JGI IMG/M metagenome (GOLD analysis project Ga0209395, IMG submission 184635) | Methane-oxidizing microbial communities from mesocosms in the Gulf of Mexico - GOM9D Gulf of Mexico (SPAdes) (version 2) | ecosystem: Environmental > Aquatic > Marine > Cold seeps... | reverse complement strand
TTGTGAGACCTTGCACCAGGTATCTTCCGAAGGTGTGCAAATGCACGGCGGTATCGGCATGACTGACGAACACGAAATTGGATTTTTCTTGAAGCGTGCCAGGGTCGCCGAAAAAACTTTTGGCGATGCCAATTACCACTACGACCGCCTGGCAACACTGAACGGTTTCTAGTGCTGCCCCGCTGTCAGGCCTATTCTTTTTTGGCCTGACAGACTACACCCACGGAGCTGCTCCGTGGGTGTTTTTACTACCCTCTAAACAAGGCACCATCAAAATTGAAACGGTGGCACATTAATTAAGCGCGTATTTTTTAAGCAAAAAAAGTCGCCGCTCTATTCATCCCGAATATTTATTCTAGCTATTCGTCCTCACTATTTATCCTCACGAATCAGTGCTGTCCGCTGCTGGCTGCAGTTTTCCTTCCCTATCGATTTCTCGCTGTACCCAACGTTTTAACTTGGCTTTACCCCAGCTCCGACTTTGCTCCCTATCCCCACCATCACGGTTTTGCCTATGCCCTCGGTGATGAGAACCGCTGCCAAACAATATTTTGGCCAGAACCAACAACCCCCATGCCTGCCAATATCCTATAACCGGCAATCCAAAGATGACGGGCATCAACCAATTCCATAGCAGCATAGTCACATAAGCAAATAGCAGTGCCAACATTAGTACAAACAGCACACCACCGACTATCTTGAGGCTGATTGTCAGTAATTTTTTTTGAAATCTTTCCATAATTTATTCCCCTCGCGCTCGAATATGCGCGATTAGTTCGTTGAATCGTTATCGGTCAATAGGCCCTTAAGCTTTTTTAGCGCGTACTGTTTTTGTGACAGCAAAGTATTTATCGACAGGCCAGTACTGGCAGCGAGCTGTTTAAAACTATGACCTTCGAATTCGGTCTGAGCAAACACCCATTTTTGCTGCGCCGGCAACTGGTCCAGAGCCAGCTTTATCGAGCGCATCAGCTGTTGTGTCTCTAGTTCATCACTCGGTGACAGCTGTTGCCCGGCAACGTCATCAGGCGACAGCTCGCCATCGAACGGTAAAACAGACTTACGGGAATAATCGATAATCTTGTTTCGCAGTGCCCGGTAGACATAAGCAACAATATTGTCGATGGGTCGGGCCACCGGGCGCGCTAAATCAATGCCGTCAATCAGGGTGTAAAATGTCTCCTGTAAAATATCCATCTCGTCATAGATATCAATACGCCGGTTAATATGCCGTCGAATAAATACGCGCATTTTCTCCGACTCGGTGGCATAGACCTGTTCCAGCTGCTTTCTGTCCATTGAATCTCCTATTCATGATAACGAGAGCAGGCAGGTAGTTATTGCAACGGCTGGGAATATTTTTCCAGAACTATTGTTTGGCGTCGTTAATGGCGCTCCAAAAAGTGACTATCAGAGGGCAGTTTCCAATGCGGTGCAGCGCCACCAGAGGGGATCAGGTGGCGAACAAGCCTATCGGTGGCGGCGGTTATTCTTCGGGCATTAACGTCTTAAGAAACAACGCCTTACCCTTGCCGTCGGGCACCAAGCCCTCAAACAATGAGGCCCTGGACTCCTCGCCGCTTTTGAGCCACTGCTGCGGGAAGTCCTGGGCGGCGCCGTCACCACTGCGCCTAAAAATAGCACCGCTGGATTTGCGCGCAGAATAGGGCACCACTAATTCGTCGTTATTGTTAGCGACCAGGGCGTAGAGCCGTTTTCGCAGACGGATTTTCTCCTCGTACAGGGCAGGATCATCGGCCAAATTGTTCATTTCTTTGGGGTCATTACTAAGATCGTATAGTTCTTCTGTGTCCCAAATACCGTGATATTGAATCAGCTTGTAACGGTCAGTGCGCACCGCCAGGGTGGTGGGAGTCTGGGGGAAATTGTATTCCCAAAAATACTCGTAAGCGAACTCGTTGTTCCAGGGCTTGTCTAGGGTTTCCCCCGACGCCAGCGCTTTAAAACTGCGGCCCTGAAAATGTTTTGGCGCGTCTATTCCCGCCACTGCCAACAAGGTGGGGGCAACATCGAGATTGGCCACTACCTCATTCACTTGTTTGCCGCCGCTAAAACCAGGGCCCACCGCGATAAGTGGTACTCGCATACTCTCCTCATAAGCGGCCCGTTTGTCGATCAGGCCGTGCTCACCAAACATAAAACCGTTATCCCCCATTAATACCACCAAGGTATTGTCATCGAGGTTGTGCGCCTTAAGCCAGTCGCGCAGACGCCCGACACTGTCGTCTACTGCGCTAATGGTGCGGTGGTACTGCATCTTATACGCCGCGACATCCAGTGTGCTGTGGTAGGGAAAATCCACCCCATGCCAGCTAGAGCGTTGATCTTTTACCCAACGCGGCTTGCCTCGGTAATTTTCTTTTGTATTGGCCATACTAGCGGGTAGGACTACTTGAGCACCGGCGTACTGCTCGCGGTGGCGAGTGGCAGGTTCAAATTCTGCGTGCACCGCCTTGTGCGACAGATATAAGAAAAAGGGCTGATCTCCCTTCAAGGTATCGAGCCAGTCTACCGCGTAGTCGGTCAACTCGTCGGTAATATAAGCGGTCTGTGGCACCGCCTTGCCGTCGACATTAAACATTGAAGTACGGCCCTTGCCCAAGTCTGGGTAGTAATAACCCTGACCGCGAAAACTGACCCATTTGTCAAAGCCCGGCTGCGGCGCATCGCCAGTATTCCCCATATGCCACTTACCTATAAAGCCGGTTTTGTACCCTGCTTCCTGTAAATAACTGGGGAAAAAGACGGTGCCCGGGCGTATCGGTGCATTGTTGTCGACCACCCGGTGGGTATTAGCGTATTGCCCGGTTAAGATCGTTGCCCGGGACGGCGAACACAGGGCGGTGGTGACAAAGGCATTGACGAAGTGCACGCCCTCATTGGCAATGGCATCCATATTGGGTGTGTGCAGCAAGGGATTTAATAGTCCCAGCTCGTCGTAGCGCTGGTCGTCCGTTAGGATAAAGATAATATTGGGATTTTTTACCGCGGCCACGGCGGTAATACTCAGAGCGCTGAGTAATAACACCGCCAGTATTTTCAGCATTGACACTGCCATCACTCGGTATGATTTCCTCATTATTATTTTCCCTCTTTTGTTATGTACCCGTAGACGAGAAGAATATGATTGCTGTTGCCTGAACAGTATCAACTGCATATCGACAGACCGTAAACACGTTTTAGCTACAACAATGATCACCAATTTATTCAGTTGATACTCGTCACCGGCAATATTATAAAAACCACCTTACAGCCAATTTCCAACCCAGCTATCGACCGCAGCACAAAATTCCTCGGTACGCTCTAACATTAACTGATGCGGTGCATCTTTGAATTCGAGTACAGTCACCGGCCCAGCAATTTGCGCGGCCACCTTTTTGACCAAGCTCGGAGGCATAAAGGGGTCGTGCTCACCCACGGTGACCAACATAGGTCGAGTGTTGTCGGCTGCGGCGACTTCCGGCTGCCATAATAGTAACTCTCGATAGCTGTTTAAATCGTAAGTCCAGCACATGTCGGGGTCCTGCAATAGCCGCTCAGTAACCTCTGGTGACCCGTAGTCTGTTTCTATTCGCAAGTATTTTTTTAAATCTATGTTGAGGCTGCCGCGGAAAAATTTGTCGATTTTTTCATAGGCCTCTGATCGCAGAGGTGCCAGCGCCTCTTGATAAGGCGATAAGTTGAAGGCTGCCAGCCCCATCGTAATAGCCCCGGTTACCGCCTCGCTACGGTTGAGAGAAAAATAGGCAAAGGCGCTACCCTGGCTGGACCCGAGTAAAAATACCGCCAATCCGGTGCTCTCTCGAATATGGCTGGCCACCCTATCTATAGACTGCAGGCAGTCGCTCATAGTCCAACTGCCCTGTTCGCCACGGGAGCGCCCGTGGCTGGGAAAATCCATAGCGTACACAGACACTCCGCCGCTAGCGTGGGCCAAGCCGTATTTATCATAACAACCACCATGGCCGCCAGTGCCATGCAATATCAGTATTGCATAGCGCGGTGCCTCAGCGGCAAAGTGATATACGTTGAGGCCGTCTATCGTAAATTCACTTCGTGCCATAATTTTTGCCTTTTAGGTCATTTATCAGATGAAAGTTCCGACATCAGGATCGAGAACAAAAGCGCTAACCGCCCGGGCCCTGTTCGCCGCGCAAGACGGGGCTTGCAGTGTGATAAACAGCTCTTGCCCTTATTGATAGCAGATTTTTCTGCCGCACTTCTTTCCCAAGGGTAAATGCGTCTATCTCGTCGACAGAACCTACACCCTCAATGTTACTTTTTTATTTTAGCTGCTTGCATGCAGTCTACTATGAACAGTCCAGCACTGGGTATAGTTTGTTGCAACTGTCTATTGCAGATGTAATACACGCTCGATAAATTCAGTAATAACGCCGTTAACTTCTTCCTCGTGAGTAAAGGGCATCATGTGATCTGCGCCTTCAACCACGTGAAACTGCGTATTGGCTACGGTGTCGGCGAGTAACTGCCCATGACTAAAATCAACATTGATATCCTCGGTCCCGTGGATGACGAGCGTCGGCACGCGGATTTGATCAACGGGTAGAGCAAGAGTCTGAAATTGTTCGAAGTCGTTTTTGGTGCCAGCACCGCGAAGTGAGGCCGGCCATAACGACCACATCATCCTGCGGATTACCTTGATCTTTTCGGGCGTTTCCAATGCGCGTTGCTGATTGACTGGGTTAGGTATCACGATAGCTAGCGCCTCTTTGTCAGGCATCAAATCGACCAGGCTCATCACCAGCCAAACCAGAAAATCCGAATCCATAAAGCCGGGAATTTCTGGAATTTCTGTTGACATGCTCACGGCTTCGATGGCAATTAAAGCTCTGGCTCGTTCTGGAAACAGTGCAGCAAATGAAATTGCCGAAGGGCCGCCACCGGACGCACCGACAACAATTACCGATTCTATTTGTAGTTCATCCAATAACGCTACGTAGGCTTTTGCCTGCTCTGCCGGTGACCGACCAACATCAAGCGGAGTTCTCAGATACCCTGGCCGAGAGGGAGAGAGGAGGATAAAATCTGGATCTTCCAAAGTACTTTGCTCATAGCCGCCCGGTGTGCCGTGTAAAAATAGAACGACGGGGCCTTTGTCGCCTTTCATCACATATTCAATCGGGCCTGCCTGTGTATCGACAATGTTACTAGCTGCTTGCAGCTCTTCAAATGCCTGAGAACTCCAGCGAAAATAGTTAATGGTAGTTACTGTGACAGCTAGAGCAGCAACAATGCCTAGAGCGAGTAGAATTTTCCGAATCATTGGCTGGATCCCTTAGAGCATGGTCATAATCGTTTGTTATATATGCTGCAGTTCAATGATAGAACACCAGGGGTTAGGTGGCATTAACACCTCCTTTACATGCTATCTATCTTAAGCAGGGGGCCGCAGGCAATGGCTTGCCGCAGTTGCGATGTGCACCAGCAAGCTACGTAGACAACTTCACTAGTTTGACTACAAAGGCCCCACACTTACAATATCTCATATTGGGTGAGGCTTCTCCAGCCCACCAGTAAATTCAGGTAAGATTAAACGTTAGCGCGGGGGGACCAGTACCCTCAAACTGTTGAATCAACCTAAAGCCTAGGGATTCCATATAAAATATGGATAAGCCCCAGTTTCCTAACTATTATGCAAGTGGGTGTTGTGAAATGAATCATCGCTGTCGCATGCTTGGGTAATTCCCGCAGGTGTTCAAGCATCACAGCGACGAAACATCCGATCATAAAAGTGGCAGCAACATTTGTATTTTGTAGCAGGAGAAATCATTATTCCCGAACGAAGAAGCCTATCAATAGAAGGATAGTCAACGCAACTGAGCGCCTATGGCCGAGTCCCGATGACATGGACCCCGCCCTGCGTATACTGGCTGCAGCGGCCATGGCAACAGCCTATTGCCTGTAAAATTACCAGGTAGACGGCAATCATTGCTTTCTTTTCAAGCTCATTAAAATCACCTAGAGCTTGCATTTAGGCAACATTATTACATGCTATCTCAATAGTCATTACCGCAACTGACTAGCCTCCTCGGCGCAGGGCATTGGCGTCCGATTCAAAAATTATCAGAAGGGAGAACAGTATTAAGTCAACTCCACCATACATTCTTGAGATGGAACAACTGCCCGATTATGTACGGGTATCTCTCGGAGGAAATCAATTCGACCTCGATGAGGTTATTGCCTCTCTTGCTGCAATTGCAAAACATTGCCACCAAGTAGGCGCTGACAAAGTACTCATTGAAGATCGATTCGAGTTTGACTGGGGCATGCATGACATGGAGAAAATCGCCGCCAAACTGCCACAAATCGGGTTTAGTGACATTAAGATAGCAATCTATATTGAAACCGGAAACAAGCAATTTGTGTCACATTTTGGTGAAACCGTAGCAAACGCTCGCGGTATCGACGTTGGCATACACCTGGATATTGAATCCGCAGTGACCTGGCTTGGAGAAGAGTCGTCTTGAAAATGGAGATCTTATTTAAGTTGACAGCGAACATAATAAAAACCGTATTACTGGCGCCATCGCAACATAGTGAACAATCAACCGTGCTGCATTAACACTGTACCAATGGCGGCCCTAGCACCCCCAAAATGTTGCTAACAGCAGGACTATCTAGGCGGTAATACTCAAAGCGCTGAACAGTAACGCAGCAGTATTTGCCGCATTGATACACAGACCCAATTAACATCATTGCCGCTGCCAGCGCAGTATCAACCGCATATCGACAGATCTCAGATACGTTCTGGATAAACTAATAGGCGATAAATTATGCGCCCGGAATAAAGTGGCTTTTGAGAATTAATCTACAGTCTCACACTCGCAGTTGCGGAAGCTGAGCGCGGACAGCAAAGCAGCGCCACTGGCTCCCCCTACCTGCGCTTGTCAACTGTATTTCTCCAATCGCTTAGAGGCTTGTTGTGCGTTTTCAAAGCGCGACCCAATTTTTATGTATAATTCTTTAGGGTGAAAGCCTTCGGCATATTCCTTCCCATTACTATAATGATAGGCCTCAGCTTTTTCGAGATGATCAGGGCAGAGAGAAATACCATTTTCCTTAACATAGCCACCAAATGGCATCAAATTTCTGTCGGTAATATGATGGACTTCCAAGTTCTCAGTCTGCCCACAGAACACACATTTATTTCTGTCCCGCTTAAATACAGAGTCCCTGAAGTTTTGACGTACCAGCTTCTTTTTGCCACTCATAGAGCGTGCCTATATCTCGATTCCAAATATTTAGTTACCGCCTCAAACAGCCTAGAGCCTGCTTACAGGCGACCCTCTACTTTGCTTTATTAGTATTTTATTACTTGGATTCATCTTTCTCTACGTATTCAATATTTATTATTGCTAGTGGTATTGCTACCAGTATACGCCACCACTGTATAAGCGGCCCCACTGGTTGGAACAATAAAAATCCAACTACAAATAGTAACATCGTAATATTTAAAGATTACGTCTGATTCGGTATAATTTTTTGTACAGTGACGACATATAAGAGAACTTTTTATTAGCGCCTTTGCAGGCAGCCTGCCCAAATATTCTGGGCAGATAAACTCCTTTATACTTATACCCTAACGCTTTTACAAGCGACGCGACGCTTTGTGCCGCGCCCAACCCAAGGGCGACATTACCTAAACCTGTTAACTATATCGGTGCAATAACAAGGACAGAAACACACTGACTGTACAAGCACCCAATATTGCAAGAAACACTGCCGCTAGATCTGAATTATCTCTATTTTGTAAATCTGGAAACATAAGAAAAAATCGATAATGACACCTAACACCCAAATATTGCTGCCACTTAGGGCCTTATTGAAGCAATAACTATTATTGTTGTCTCTGGAAACAGCCCCGTTATTTTACCTGCAAAAATAGACCAACTGCCGTTACGATTGTGCTCACCATTATTCCGATCGTATTTACTCTCTAAATGTAGAGCTATAAAGCAAATCCAAATACTGAAAATAGAAAAACGTGTATTCAAGATGCCCATGGCCTTCTATCACATGGGGCCGCTACTTGGGTTTCAAGTAATCTAGGCATAACTATTAATTTACTATAAATCAAAGGGATAAGAGTATTCAGGCTGAAATACGTATTATAAATATGCGCCAGCCTCTACCCGATACGTTCAACCCCTTTACTAAGAGCATATATTATTAAGTCGGGAAATCAATGAGTTAACAATTTTTTACCAAGATAAAGGGAGAACGGTCTCCTCACTTCTATCGAGTGAGATCCAACAATAGTCATCTCGGCAGCTCAAAGTTCCTTGCCAACTTGCGCCTGGCGACATGATGGCGTCGAGTCTAGCGGTTACACGGCTGGCCGCGTTGAGCGCGTTATATCGATAGTTCGCTCGGCACACAATGGGGCGGGACTAAGGCGCGAGTGGCCGTCACTGATACACGGAGGCAAGGGCTTGACTGAAATGAACCGCTGATAGGCATGTTACCGGGCCCAAGCCCTGCCGGTTTCGTCATTGGCACATCTGTTATAGACTGCAGCCATCACTACTAATAAAAATACCTTGAGAGGCCACCATGGTTGAAACACTGCATACTTTTTGTCGCGTCTGTGAACCCTCCTGCGGCCTTGTTGCCACCGTTGAAAATGGCGAGATTCAGTCGCTGCAACCCGATCGGGAGCACCCGGTCACTAAGGGGTTTGCCTGCCACAAAGGCCTGGCAATGTTAGACATACATCGCGACCCCGACCGCGCTGCCCACCCCACTCGCCGCAATGCTACCGGGGGCTACGATGAGATCCCGTGGAACCAGGCCTTCAACGAGATTGCGCAAAAGCTCAATGCTATAAAAGACAAACACGGCGCCGGCGCCCTGGGTAGTTACAATGGTAACCCGCTGGCTTTTAACTCCCAGGCAGGGCCCGCCATCGGCGCTTTTCTGGGGGATTTGGGCATACGTAAAGTCTTTTCCTCCGGCACCCAAGATTGCACCAACAAGTTTGCCGGCAGTGAGGCGGTATACGGCTCCAGCACCATTCACCCAATACCCGACATAGAGCACAGCGACTACCTACTTATCTTTGGGGCCAACCCACGCGTATCACATATGTCCTTCCTTTCTATCGCCGACCCGATGGCGGCGCTGCGGGCGGCAAAAAAACGCGGTGCCAAAATTCGCTTCGTCGATCCACGTATCAACGAATCGGTCAAGGGTATTGGCGAGTGTATACAGGTAAAGCCCGACACTGATGTCTATGTTATGGCCTCGATGTTAAATACCATGGCAACCGAAAATTTGTTTGACCAGCAGGCCATCGCCCATCACGGCAGCCGAGTGGAAGAACTGCTGGCCTTTGTCAGCCACTACCCCGCAGAACGCACCGCAGCGGTTACCGGTATCGACGCCGAAAGCCTAAAACAACTAGCCAGAGACTTTGCCAGTGCGCCGGCGGCCAGTGTTTATATGTCTACCGGGGTTAACATGGGGCGCCAGGGCACCGTAGGCTATTGGCTGTTGCAGATGCTGAGCTTTATGACCGGTAATCTCGACAAGCGCGGCGGCAATATTTATTCCCTAGGGTTTTATCCCGCTGCCAAAGCAGGACGCATGCACGACCCCGAGGTGTTTTTTGATACCGCTTTCGGCGAAATGCGCCGTATTCGAGGGGTGTTACCCGGGGCGCGACTGCAGGACTATATCGAAACCGACGACGACCCCATTCGCGCGCTTATCGTTATTTCGGGCAACCCTCTGCTTTCTATGTCGGACAGCTCGCGCATGCGCAAAGCCTTCGAGAAATTAGAACTACTGGTGGTCATCGACATTTACCAAGGTGCTACCGGTGAGGTCGCCGACTATATACTACCCGCCACCGATATGCTTGAGCGAGAAGATATCAATATTTGTGGCCTGGGTATGCAGGCCCAACCCTTTGTGCAACACACCGCCAGAATGACCCAACCGAAACAGAGTCGCCGGGAGGAGCGCTGGATACTACCGCGCCTGAGCCGCGCCATTAACGGCGAGATTTTATGTGCCACTGATAACACCGATGACAACGATGCCGACTTTGGCCGTATACGCCACATGGTGGCGCAATCTGGCCTAGACCTTGAACAGATCAAAACACAGCCCTGCTCTACCGCTGTGCTGCCGGAACTGACTCCAGGACGGTTTTACAGCGACTGGATCCAAACAGACGACGGCCTAGTGGACTGCTATCCCAAACTACTGGAAGAGTCTGTCGAGCGCTGCGCAATGTTATTCGATGATTTGAGCGCTGAACAACCCGGGCAGCTGAAAATGATTTCGCGGCGCACCAACTATATGATTAACAGCTGGTTTAACAATGTTGAAAGCCTGAAACGTGGCATGCACCGGGACAACCCACTATACCTCAATCCCAAAGACGCCCGTGCCCGCAATATTGGCGAGGGCTCCAGAGCCAAGATACACAATAGCAACGGCGCGCTGGAAGTGACTGTATCTCTGGACGAAACCTTAAAAGCCGGCGTGGTGGCCCTAACCCACGGCTGGGGTAACGCAGCCTCCAGCCACCTTAAGGTAGCCAGCGCCTTCCCGGGGGTCAATGCCAACGACTTATTACCCAGTGGCGACGGCGCCTACGAGAAGATTTCAAACCAATCCTTTATGACCGGAATTCCGGTTGCGGTAGAGGCGCTGTGAGTGCGTAGAAACAACAGCAAAGGATTGCAAACGCCCCCCGGCAATGCCCCTAGTCCTAGTCAGTGGCTGACACAACACGCTTCGCAATGTGACGGTTACCGCCATCGCAGGAGAAACGATCGCCGTTATATGGAGTATTTAAAGAGAAGTAACGCTATCAATGGCTTTCGGTTAGATCTTGGATTCAAATCAGAAATTTTTAATTAGTGAAGAATGGAAATAACGATTCAAGAACCGCTCAATAAGTACTATTTAGCAGGAGCAACAAATACCAAAGACAAATTTTCGATATTTATAGGGGAATACACAGCGGTAGATTGTGCCTACAATGATGGTAGCGATATTTCAGTCGTCCTGCTTACTACGCGTTACTTGTAAGCATGCATTTTTTGCCCGTATATCGTTCATACAGGGCCGAATGCGCAGCCTTGGAAAACGTATCCGTTCTTTCCGAGTACTGGGATATCCAATCGATTAGCATATTTAAATTACTATCCTGGGCCTCTTTCGACTCATACTTATGGGGCTCCCAAGGACGGTTACGCGCGTTCTCTATACACAAATCTACTGGGAGATTCATAAATATCAGTTCGCTTGAGCTGGGGAGAATAAGGTCAAGTAAATCTGAGTAACAGCCTTCAACAACCCAACCAGCGTTCGAGCGGATGAATTCTGAGATCTCAGCCTCCGACTCTGCCAACGGCTTTCTTTCCGGCGGTGCTGTTGGCATCCAAGCCAGCGTATCGAGATCTAAATGTGATAGCCCCTCGGCAAGACAAAGCTTTTTAGCTAGCGTTGACTTACCTGAACCGGAATTACCAAATATCAAAATCTTTCTCAAAACTCTTGCTCCGCTAACATAGTTCGCCCTGCACAGCGGCAGTTATCAGGCTGCCGCGACTGATGTGTATTGTTAGACACCCAATTGCTTCCACATACTAATATTGAATGGCTTATAGCCGGCATCGTTAAAGAAACCTCCTGCCTTTTCGTTAAAACTCCAATAATCAAGCGCGATTTGATCGACCTTATATTCAGCTGCAATGTTTTCAGTATGCCCTAAGAGTTTTTCGCCGACACCCTTTCTCCTGTGCGAATCAGCAACTGATATATGATGAATATACATCTTACTCGCGGCAAAGGCCAAAGCTGATTCAGGGCGTTTTACATATTGCGACCAGATATAGCCAACGGCTTCGCCATTGATTAAGGCCAAGTAGATAAGATGATCGTCGCGAGATATTTTGGAAAGAAAGTCCATCTTTACAGCTTGATCATCAAGTGGGTATTTGAATATCCCTGGATATTTTTCAGCGTGTATTTTTTGGACAAATTTATTCAAGCGCACCAAGTCATCTACGTGCACACTTTCGGCTGAAACAATTTGTGCCATTTTTCACGCCCTTGATAAATGAGGCTAACGCCTCACTAAAATGAATTACAAAACCTTGGGGGTCACCCATTAGGCAGCTCCCGTCAAATCGCCATTAAAAATACTTCCCGATTAAACAGGTGCTCGTTATTCCCGAGCCTTATACTCAATG
>Ga0209395_1006772_pt1 | contig 12252 bp, 9 predicted proteins | sample GOMGulsemesocosm_3_FD_184635 | JGI IMG/M metagenome (GOLD analysis project Ga0209395, IMG submission 184635) | Methane-oxidizing microbial communities from mesocosms in the Gulf of Mexico - GOM9D Gulf of Mexico (SPAdes) (version 2) | ecosystem: Environmental > Aquatic > Marine > Cold seeps... | reverse complement strand
TAACATCTGATTATGCTTTCACAAATTTAAGTAGTACTTGTGGAGCTGGCGGAACAATCTTAGTAAACTATACTATTTCTGATGACTGTAACAATAGTCAACAACTTACAGCTACATTAACCTTAGAAGACACATCTCCTCCTGAGTTAGGAAATTGTACCGTAACAGATGAAACTATAGAATGTGCTGGAGAAGACAACGAATCTATTGCTGATGCATGGAATATAACTAATATTACTGCTTTAGAAACTTGTGGAACAGATAATTGTGATGTTGACAATATCTTTGTGGTAAGTTCTGATTATACATTCACTAACTTAAGTGCAACTTGTGGTGCCGGAGGTACAATTACAATTACCTACACTATCTCTGATGATTGTAATAATAGTCAACAACTTTCAGCTACATTAACTTTAGAAGACACTACTCCACCTGCGTTAGGAAACTGTACAGTAACTGATGAAACTGTAGAATGTACTGCTGACGGAAATGAAGCAATTGCAGACCAATGGAATGCTGATAATATCGCAGCATTACAAACTTGTGGAACTGATGCCTGTGATATTGACAATACCTTTGTAGTTACTTCTGACTATGATTTTGCAAACTTAAATACTAGCTGTGGACCTTGTGGATCTATTACAGTTAACTATACTATCTCTGATGATTGCGATAATGAAACAATTCTAACAGCTACATTAACGTTATCTGATGGTACGAATCCTGATTTAACTAATTGTGATGTAGTAGATACTACCATAGAATGTGATGGAGCAAACAATGAAATCATAGCAGACCAATGGAATGCTGATAATATTGTAGCACTTGAAAATTGTGCTGAAGATATTGCAATTACTGTAACTTCTGATTATGCATTCACTAACCTAAGTGGTACCTGTGGAGCTGGAGGAACTATTACAGTAATATATACTGCTACTGATGATTGTGGTAATCCTACTACATTAACAGCTATATTAACTTTAGAAGATACTACTCCACCAGACTTGGTAAATTGTACAGTTGTGGATACCTATTTAGAATGTTCAGGTGCGGATAACGAAGCCATAGCAGATCAATGGAATACTGATAATATTACAGCGCTACAAACTTGTGGTACTGATGCTTGTGATATAGATAATACTTATGTAGTTACTTCTGATTATGAATTTACAAACCTAGTAACATCATGTGGACTTGGTGGAACTATTACTGTAAACTATACCATTACAGATGATTGCAATAATAGACAACAACTTTCAGCTACATTAACCCTTGAGGATACTACACCGCCAATAATCACTTCAGAAGGTAGTGATGGAAATGCTGAGTGTACAGGTACAAACCCCTCTCTTAATGATGAATTTATTGAATGGATAAATGACTTTGCTGGGGTAACTGTTACTGACAATTGTAGTAGTGCTACATTAAGTGTTGTAGAAGGAGAATGGATATCAGATGGATGTACAAACACTATTACAATAACAATTATAGCAACTGATGATTGTGGACTACAATCTTCGGTACAAGAAAAAATATTTGTTATTTCTGATACAACTGCTCCAGAACTAATATCTGACCTTGAAGAATCTATATTTTATTGTAATGAACTACCTCCAATGCCTCTATTAGATATAGAAGAGATTTGTTCTGAGGATACAACTGTTGTATTTACAGAAACAATAGAAGGTACAGAAGGGTTTGATGACTATAAAATTATTCGAACTTGGGTGTTAACTGATGATTGTGGGAATGAAACCATCGAAGAACAAATCCTTCTTGTAGATCCTTTCTGTGATTGTTTAGATGATATGTTTATCTCAAAGGCCATCACTCCTAATGGTGATATTTACAACGACTATTTTAAAGTAGAAGGAATTGATGATTGCGGTATTCCTAGCTTAAAAATGTTTAACCGATGGGGAAATTTAGTATTCCAAAGTGCTGATTATGACTCCAAAAAAGGACGATGGAGAGGTACTTCTGAAGGAGGAGTGACCATTGGAGGTGAAAATAAACTCCCAACAGGAACCTATTACTATATCATTGATTTTCAAAATAGTGATGTAAGACCAATAACAGGACATGTATATCTAAGTACTAAATAAATCTAAAACACAATCATTATGAAAAAATTAATTTTAATCATGATTAGCCTACTTAGTACCCCAAACCTAGTAAACGCCCAACAACAACCTCAATTTACACACTACATGTATAATACGGTAGCTGTAAATCCAGCATACGCAGGTAGTAGAGGTTCATTATATGCGGTAGCAGTAAACAGAAACCAATGGGTTGGTGTTGACGATGCTCCTAGAACAACTACTATTTCTGCAAATACACCATTGCGAAATAATAAAATGGGATTAGGATTATCAATCGTTAATGACCAAACAGGATATGAAAATTTCACATCTTTATATGTAGATTATTCATATACCATTAAAATAAAAGAAGAACATTTTTTCTCTTTTGGAGCAAAAGGTGGCTTTAGTCAGTACAATTTAGATCAACGCTTTTTTTTAGAAAGTACTGTTGCTGAAGACCCTAGTCTTCAAGATAAACTAAATAGATGGACTCCTAATGTAGGTGCTGGTGTATATTACCATACCAATAAATGGTATTTAGGACTTTCAACTCCTAGACTAATTACTACGGATTATAACAAAAATGATGATTTTGTTGCCTTAGAACGAAACCACTATTATGCTATAGGAGGTTATGTTTTTGATCTTACACCAAATACGAAATTGAAACCTTCATTTTCTACAAAATATACCAAAGGTTCTCCCCTATCTGTAGAAGTAAGTGCTTTATTTCTTTTATATGAAAAGTTTTGGATTGGTGGGTCATTCAGACATGATGATGCTTTTGGAGGAATATTTGATTTTAAAATCAATAAACAATTAAGAGTAGGATATGCATATGAATATTCATTCTCTGATATCAGAAGATATACCTCAGGGTCACATGAAATTATTTTAATATATGAATTCCATTTTCCTACAACTAAATATAAATCACCTAGATACTTTTAAACTCAACATTGGGTTTAATTTTCCAGGACAATAATTATTGACACATGAAAAATATCGTACTATACATTTGTATTTTCCTATCTAGCATAACTCTTTATGCGCAAAGTGGAAAAGTAAAACAAGCCGACAAGCTTTTTAATAAGTTCTCTTATATGAAAGCCATAAAATTATATGAATCAGATCTTCAAAAAAGGCCTAACAACCTTCATGTTTATAAAAAATTGGGGGACTGTTACATGCTACTCCGCCAACCACAAAAAGCTGCCCCATACTATAAAAGAGTTGTGAAAAGTGGTGATATTGATCCAATATATTATTATGCTTACGCTCAAGTACTAAGAGCTAATGGGGAATACAAAGAATCAAAAATATGGATGAGAAAATTCAAAGCAACTGGAGTCGTAGATTCAAGAGTAGATCAGTTTTTCAACAACCTTGATTTCATTGATATCATTCAAAAAAGAGAACAACGATATGCTATAAAAAACAGTCCTTTAAACACCAAAAACAGTGATTTTGGAGCCGTAAAACACAATGGATACACTTATTTTGTTTCTGCTAGAGAAGATGAAGACGCGAGCGTAAAACGAGTTTATAACTGGAATGATCAACCTTTCTTAGACTTATTTAAAATAAGTGACACATCGGATGTAGTTACAAGAATGGTTGAAGGCGTAAATACTAAATTTCATGAAGGAGCTGCTTGCTTTACTCCCAATGGAAAATACATGTACTTTACACGTAATAATTATTTTAATAAAAAATCAATAAAAGACAATCAAGGAACTAATAATTTAAAAATATTTAAGGCAGAATGGATTGACGACCAATGGCAAAATAGCGTACCATTATTTTTTAGTAGTGATTCCTACTCTGTTGGACACCCAACCGTTAGTGCCGATGGTAAAAAACTATTTTTCACTTCTGATATGCCTGGAGGGTACGGTGGTTCAGATATTTATGTTTCTGAAATTCATGACCGTGGTGGGGTCAAAAAACCCATTAATCTTGGAGAAACTATTAATACCGAAGGAAATGAGATGTTTCCATTTTATCATCCATTAGAAAAAAAACTATACTTTTCTTCTGAAGGGCATTTAGGGCTAGGTCAACTAGATGTATTTGTTGCCGAAAAAATTGATGGAAAATATCAAAATGTAACGAATCTAGGTGAGCCTATTAATAGTGGTAGTGATGATTTTTCTTATTATTTAAATGATTTAGGATCAGAAGGTTTTATCGCTTCCAACAGAGAAGGAGGTATAGGCGATGATGATATTTACACATTTACTAGGAAGAGAGACTTTATCTTAAAAGGGATTATTACCGATAAAATAACAAATGAACCATTAGAAAATGCATCAGTAATTTTATCAGACAGTAAAGGTAATATTGTATTTGAAATTGAAACTAAAGATGATGGATATTACGAAAAATTGATTGATCGAGATACCTATTTCCAACTAAATGGTGATAAACCAAAATTTGAAAATACCTTAAAGTCATTCAATTCATTTAACCAAGAATCTTACTCTGAAATGATTGTAAACTTAGAACTTGATCCATTAAAAGATATGATTGTTTTAGCAGGTTTAAGTGCCGATATCATCTACTTTGATTTTGATAAAAGTGATATCCGGGAAGATGCAAAACCTGAATTGAATAAAATTGTAGCAGTAATGAATAAGTATAAAAACATGATCATTCATATTGAGTCACATACTGACTCTAGAGGTTCTGATAAATACAATGAAAGATTATCTGAAAGAAGAGCGAAGTCAACCTATGACTATTTTATTCAACAAGGTATTAAAGAGGAACGAATTACATCGCACAAAGGATATGGAGAATATCAATTAACGAATGATTGTGGTAATAGAGTAAAGTGCGATGAAGACCAACATCAAGCTAACAGAAGGACAGAATTTGTTATTGAAAAAATGAATTAAAAATAAAACTACTTCGTAATTGAGGTTTCGAAATTGTGTAATTATTAGGGTTTAAGTTGAGCCACAATATACGGGGTAGTTTTTTAAAAAAATATATTAATGTTAATGCAGGAAATTAATTCGTGTTTATTATCAATAATTACTTGGGATTTTAATTGATTGTAAATACGAATAGTTTCCTTTTTTGAAACAGTAAAAATCATACAAACTACTCTGTATAAAGTATCAAAATTGTGTAATTATTAGGGTTTAAGTTGATATAACTATACAGAGTAGTTTTTAAAACCTATCTACCTGAATGTTAAAACTACTTCGTAAGCAACTTCAAAATGTATTGTAATACTTAATTACATATGGGGGTATAAACGAGGTAGTTTTTGTCATTAATACTAGTATTTATTTAAAAAATAGTATATATAATGAGTGTTTTGTAGTAAAGCATTTTAACAAAGTAATGTTAAAATAAGAAATGCTGAATGCAAATAAACTAAGGGGCTAGACGTTCAATTTTCCACGAATAGTCTTCTTCTAATTGATATCTAATCCTATCATGCAACCTATTAGGTCTTCCTTGCCAAAACTCTATTTCTACTGGTTTAATAATAAAACCACCCCAGTGTTTCGGCCGCGGGATTGGTTTGTCAGAATATGTTGCCTCTAAAGACTTTAATTTTTCTTCTAAGTTCGTTCTATCTACAACTTCACTTTGATTTGAAACAATAGCTCCTAACTGACTACCCTTAGGACGGGATTCAAAATAACCATCTGATAAATTCTCTGCGATTTTTACTGCCTTACCTTTAACAATTATCTGACGTTCAGCAGCATGCCAAAAGAAAGATACACAAACATTATTATTATTGGCTATAGCCTTTCCTTTTTCGCTATTATAGTTCGTATAAAAAATGAATCCTTCATGTGTATATTTTTTAAGCAATACTACCCTACTTTTCGGAAATCCATCCAAACCAATGGTAGAAACTGTCATTGCATTTGCTTCATCAGTAGTTCCAGAATTATCTATTTCATAGAACCATGTTTGAAATAATTGCATAGGGTTTTCAGGTACAGTACTCAGTAAAAGTTCTGATTTTTCGTATGATTTTCTGTAATTACTCAAATCGTTATTCATAAAGTGCAATTTACAAGATTTAATTATCTTTATGAAATTCTATATTTAGATTCCTATTTTAAAAATAAAAAATTATGAAATTTAGCTAAGTTGTTGCTTTCCATAAAAACTTCCAAAATGTATATGATGATTTTGAATCCCTAAGTGATGAAATACATGAGTAGTTTTAAAATTTATGTCGAAAAAAATTATTAGAGATTAAATTCTTTACCGTCATCAGCTAAATGTACGTTATGAAATACAGAATTTGCCTCTTTTTTAAAGCATTCTATATTACCATATCTAGTTGAAAAATGCCCCAATATTAGTTGTTTTACATTTGCTTTTAACGCTATTGTTGCTGCTTCAATAGCTGTAGCATGCTTCGTTTTTTTACACAAGTGTGCATGTTCTTCTAAAAAAGTACTTTCATGATAAAGTACTGTAGTATTTTCAATAATTGGAAGGATAGTTTCTGTATACTTGGTATCACTACAAAAAGCATAACTTTTTGGTGGTTCGGGATCAAAACTAACTAATGAGTTAGCTATTAAATCGCCATGTTTGTTTACGACATCTTTCCCTAGCTTAATGTTTCTATAATCGCATTGTTCGATATCATTATTCAATACTGAAGTGATATCTAGCTTACGTTCCCCTAGTTTTTCTTTAAATAAAAAACCATTTGTATATACTCTGTGTTTTAAAGGAATTGTATGAACTTCTACTTTATCATTTTCATAAATCAATTCAGATTTATTAGAAGTCATTTCATGGAAAATTAATTCATAGCCTCCATAGGAATTTCCTAACCTCAACTGTAATAAAATAGCTTCTTTTATACCTTTTGGTCCATAAACATGTAACTCTGCTTCTCTACCTAAAAGACGAAATGTAGAGATTAGCCCGATTAATCCAAAAAAATGGTCGCCGTGTAAGTGAGAAATAAACACATGTTTTATTCTGGAAAACTTTATTTTAAACTTACGTAATTGTACTTGAGTTCCTTCACCACAATCAATCAGAAAAAGATTTCCCTTGATATCCAACACTTGAGCTGTTGGATTGGTAAAAGCTCTTGGAGTAGCACTGTAACATCCTAAAATAGTAAGTTTCATTATTTGTTATATTTTAGAAGCATAGTATATCAATATATTACCCTTTACGTTGGTAAACTAAAACTCTAAATCACGTTCAATTTCTTCCATTTCAATAATATCATGAGCTTCTTGCAATGTCGGTACTAATGATAACTCTTCAGGAATGTCATTATGAGAAATAGCATTTGACACGATTACAAATGAGCGTTTAGAAGCTTTATGTTTTTTGGATACCAATAAAAAATCATTAATTGCAGTTTCTTGAATTTCTTTAACAGAAAATAAATTTACAATAATGTTGTCATTTTTTAATTTGTCATATTTCTTATTTATATTCTCTACTAAATCTACAATTGTTGCTCTTTCTTGTGTAACAACTGTAATATTCCCTGTTTTGCTTAAAATCATAACTATTTTATTTTTGAAGCTAATAAATAAATGATTGCCATCCTAATTGCAACTCCATTTTCTACTTGATTTAATATTATTGCTTGATCAGAATCAGCAACATCACTAGTAATCTCCACTCCTCTATTTATGGGGCCTGGGTGCATTATTATTACTTCTTTATTTAAAGAATTTAGCAGATCCTTTGTAACTCCGTATTGCTGTGTATATTCACGAGTAGAAGGAAAATAACTAATATCCAAACGTTCGTTTTGAATACGCAACATATTGGCAACATCTGCCCATTCTAATGCTTTACGTAAATTTGTTTCAACCGTTACCCCTAATTTTTCAATATGCTTAGGAATTAATGTTTTTGGACCGCAAATTTTTACATTTGCACCTTGTTTTTGTAGTGAAAAAATATTTGATAAAGCTACTCTTGAATGTAGTATATCACCAACAATTACTACATTTTTACCAGCAACTTCTCCTAAACGTTCACGAATAGAATAGGAGTCCAATAAAGCTTGTGTTGGATGTTCATGAGCTCCATCACCAGCGTTTATAATACTTGCGTTTATATGCTTTGACAAAAACACTCCTGCCCCAGGGTTAGGATGACGCATAACAACCATATCTACTTTCATGGAAAGTATATTGTTAACAGTGTCAATTAATGTTTCTCCTTTTTTTACAGAAGATTGTGCGGCTGAAAAATTTATTACATCTGCTGACAATCTTTTCTCTGCTAATTCAAAAGATAGTTTTGTACGCGTTGAATTTTCAAAAAATAAATTAGCAATCGTTATATCTCGTAAAGAAGGCACCTTTTTTATAGGCCTGTTTATTACTTCTTTAAAATGATCTGCTGTTTGAAAAATCAGCTCAATATCTTTTGGTTGAATATATTTTATTCCCAATAAATGCTTTACACTTAACTCGCTCATCTTTTTATTTTGATATTAAATAAACAGTATCCTCTCCTCCATTCTCTGCCCATTTCACAACTACTTTCTCTTCATTAATTACATCTACTTGCCTTCCTTTATAATTTGGTTGTATTGGTAAATGCCTGCTAAACCTTCTATCAATAAGTGTTAATAGCTCAATGTCCTTAGGTCTACCGAAAGATTGCATTGCAGTTAATGCTGCACTTATACTCCTACCAGTATATAGGACATCATCAATAAAAATCACATTTTTATCTTCAATAATAAAGTCAATTGTAGTTGTATTTGCTTCTAAGGTTTTATCTCCTCTTCTAAAATCATCTCTAAAAAAAGTAATATCTAACAAGCCCAATTTTACATTAGGAACCTTGTAAAAGTCTTCTAATAAGGATTTAATCCTATTGGCTAAAAATACCCCTCTAGGTTGAATACCTATTAAAACGGTATTAGAAAAATCTTCATGTTTTTCGATTAACTGGGATGTTAACCTGTGAAGTATAATGTTGACTTCTTTTGAACTAAGTAACACTTTTTGTTTTGTCATGAATTCCAAACTGTTATTTGGAAAACAAATTTACGGAAAAACTTAATGAAATTACTAGATATAATACAAATTGAGAATAAAATGATTATTCTATTTTACTTTTTATCCTTTTTAAAAATAAAAACTCTACTTTTTTTATAACAACGGCCCCTATATATACAATAACTAAATATAAAATTACATAAAGAGTACTAATAGTCATGTTTGAAGATTTATTTACCAAATAAACCCAGGGGGACCTTAAAAACCCGCTAATAGCAAATATGTACATCGACATATATCCTATATGGATAATAAAACGTGAAAAAGTAGTATTTGAAGCTTTTTTTAAAGCATAACATAATATTTCAATAATAAATATTGAAAAAGTAATTTGTGAAAAATACCATATGTATTCATTGAATTGACCTAGGAAAAATAATAGTATTGAAAGAATACAATAAACAGTTTTGTTTATTGAAAGGTTAATTTGTTTTAGCGCTAAAATTATACCAAATATAAACACAGGTAGATTTGCTATAAAATTATAATACAAACTTAACTGAATAGACACAAAGTAATTATTTGTACAAATAGTAATTAAATAAGCAGTAAGAATAATCCACCATAAACTATATTTATATTTTTTATTAAGTTTTATTATCAATGGAAAACAAAGGTATAACTGAAATATCATGGAATAAAACCAAAAGGGCCCACTAATAACAAAAATTTTACCTGGAATTAAATTTGCGATTAATAAATACCTTAATATTAAATCTGTAAAAGATTGGAGTGTAAAATCAACATTAAAAATTATGTAATTATATATTAAAAAAGCCCCTAATGCTATTGTAAAAACTGGGTACAATTTCATTAGTCTTTTTTTAATAAAGTCTATATATATAATTTCTTTTTTATTAGAATAAATAATTGCTAAACCATAACCACTGCAAAAAATAAATAACTGCACTCCATAATGTCCAAAATATGAACTTATATACTGAATAAAATCACTCGGGTTATAAGTAATATTTTCAATAAACCTTTCAAAGTTTTCATAATTATAACTAAATTCATTTTCTTTCGTTATAGGTGTTAACCAATGAAAAAAATTATGAAATATTATCATAATAATTCCAATTCCTTTAAAAAACTGAATGTCATCTTTTGATAATAATCTCATTGTAATTTAATCATATATAACTGATTCTAATCTTGATCCAATAACTTTTTTCTTATCAAAAAGGTAACTTTTACTAAAAATACTTTTTGTTAAGTCCTTTTCATTAAAATCTATATTTGATAATTGCGAAAAACTATGCATAAAATCTCCCATAACATAAATATTATTTTGGGAAAAACTAAATTCATTGTTTAATTTATATTTCTCCGATAACCAAACTACAAATGGTATTTCATACATAGGCTTTGTTGGGTTTTTATCAGAATGTTCAATTGCCCTTGTTACATTTTCAAAAACATCAACACCATGATCTGAAAAATACGTTACATAAGCCTCTGTATTTGTTTCCTTTACTTTATTAATTACTGAATTTACTACAAAGTCATTATACAATATTGCATTATCATATTCATTAATTATTTGTTGTTTATTTATATCTTTTATTTTTGTTTCTGGTTGATCTGTAAACTTATTATAACTAGTTGGATACCTATGCTTAAAATTCCAATGTGCCCCCATTAAATGAATGAATATCATTTTATTAGGTGCCTCATCCATTAATATGTTATCCAATTCAGGTATTATTTTTTCATCATAAGATTCAAAATCATAGTCTTCATAATTAACAAAAATTGTTTTATTAGATGCTGAGGCTATTTTTGAAATGGAAGTTTCATTTACTCCAATTGGGCGTTGATTAGATAACCAAAACGTTTTAAAACCAGCCATATTAGCTAATTGAACAATTGAAGCATTAATGTCATCTTCTTTTAAGTGGTCGAAATATCCAATGCTTTTTTTCTTATATAACAATATATGATTTAACGAGAATATTGTCCAAGCACTTGTTGAGTATACATTATGATATATATTTAGCTCGTTTTTCTTTTCAGTTAATAAAGGATTCGTGTTTCTATAATAATCATATATACCCATATGCCCTCTAGTAGTTGATTCACCAATAATTACAACATAAGTTTTTGGAATACTTGAGGTTTGTGAAACATTTGTAAATGAACTGTTTTTTACTGGCTTTAATTTTGAATCAAAAGAATCTTGTGTTTTTTTGAAATCATAAACTGAACTTATAGCTATATATGTGAAATTGTACTTCCTTAACGGAAAACCTCTATAAAAAATAAATGAAATAGTAATTACAAATAATAAACTCATAATTATATTTCTTTCGTAGACAAATTCTTTTTTACCCTTATTAAATACCTTAATTAAATAAATTAAATAACAAAAAAACACTAGTGTAATCAAATATATATTGAGATTTAAACTTGTTGTTAAATATTCATTAGCCTCTTTCCCATAAGTTTCTAAAATAGTATATACAATGGATTTACTTATTTTATATCCATACACTTCATAAAAAGCTATTTTAAGATACTGTACCAAAGCTACTATAAATGATATCGTATAATAATAATACCTAACAATCTTTTCATTTTTAATAAAATAATTAAAAAGCATTAAAAATATTAGAGACGTTAGTGTATTTTCAAGCTCTCTTATACACTCATATAAATTAAATGAATAAAACGTATATAAGGTGTAAAATATAAATGGAATTATAATGTATTTTACTTTATAAGCGAACACACAGAAAAATTTAACTAAGCCCATTATATTAAATATCCTTTTAATTAATTATTTTATAAATATAAAAAAAAACCTCTCAATACAATTGAGAGGTTTTAAGTTTAAAATTTCAGGTGAATATTATTTTCCTTCCATTTTATCTTTAAGTGCTTGTAACGCATTGTTAGCATCACCTAAAGTTGGTTTATCTGCAGTTGCAGCTTTCTTAGCAGCAGCTTTTACATTCTTTTCCTCTTCTTCTCTGAAAAGTGCAGTATGCGATGCTACAACTCTTTTAAAATCTTTGTTAAATTCAATGATTTTAAATTCTGCTGAATCTCCTTTTTTCAATTTAGATCCATCTTCTTTCTCTAAATGACGAGAAGGGATGAATGCTACGATATCTTCATTGATTGTT
>Ga0209395_1006763_pt1 | contig 12263 bp, 13 predicted proteins | sample GOMGulsemesocosm_3_FD_184635 | JGI IMG/M metagenome (GOLD analysis project Ga0209395, IMG submission 184635) | Methane-oxidizing microbial communities from mesocosms in the Gulf of Mexico - GOM9D Gulf of Mexico (SPAdes) (version 2) | ecosystem: Environmental > Aquatic > Marine > Cold seeps... | reverse complement strand
CATTGGCCACCACGATGTCATAGAGCACCAGCAGGATGTACTGGATGACCTTGATTGGTCTCTTGATCGTGGGACGGTTTGGCCAGAACGGTTGTGTCACAAAGGGAATGATTACCCCCAACCCAAACCCAAACACCAAGGAGTTAAGTGAATAGCCGTTGACCAGCAACAACCATGTTACGGTCAGCAGCAGGGTCAAAACCGGGTGTGGCAGCAGGCGTTGGAGCAATTTCATGGCTCAACCCTCTTTAGAACCGCGTCGATGTAGAGGTTTGGATCAAACAGTTGCGCGGCGGTGGCCTCGGTATAGTCCATCATCGGGCCCGAGAATATGGTTAGCAGCACCAAACCAGCGAGCAAAACAAAGCAGGCTATGAACGGTAGCGCTGGTGTGGGGGCATCGCCCTGTTCCATCTCGGCCGGTTCATCGTGCCCTGCCAGTTCCGGCTCTGGGTCGTCGATATGGCTGGCGTCGTGGCTTTTCCAGAAAATCTCGGAGCCGGCGCGGGCCAATCCGATGATGGTGACCAACGAGCCAACTAGAATGACCGCCCAGATCCACCAGATCAGATCATGTTCGCGTGCCGCATCCATCACCAGCAATTTGCCAACAAATCCCGACAGTGGTGGCATTCCGGCCATAGCGATGGCGCCGACAAAGAACAGCGAGGCAATCAGCCCGGTTTGCGCCATGGGACGCTGCGCAATGATCGCTCCGCCCCGGCGCTCCATCACCAAATCGGCCACCAGGAACATAAGAGCGGCGGCAAGGGTGGAATGCACGGTGTAATACAACGCTGCTGCAGTCGCTTGCGGGGTGAACAGGGCCACTGCAATCAATAGCGTGCCCATCGAGGCAATGGCGCCAAAGGCCACCAAACGACCAATTTCACGTGATCCCAACACACCAATGGCTCCGACGGCCAGTGTCAGCATCGCGGCGGGCAGCAACCAGTCGCCAACCAGACCAGCGGTGGCGGTAACATCAGGGCCGAACACCAGTGTATACATACGCAGGATGCCGTAGGCGCCAACCTTGGTCATGATGGCAAACAATGCGGCAACTGGCAGTGGCGCGTTGGCGTATGAGGCCGGTAGCCAGAAGTGCAGCGGCAAAACGGCGGCTTTGATGGCAAATACCAGTAGCAGCATGATCGCGCCAACTCGCAGCAGGGCAGTGTCATCGGGGGACAATTCAGCCACCCGCACCGCCAGGTCGGCCATGTTCAGGGTCCCGGTCACGGAATAGATGGTGCCAAGGGCAAACAGAAACAGGGTGGATCCCAGCAGGTTGTAAACCACATATTGCACCCCGGCCTGTAGCCGCTTGGTGCCGCCACCGTGGATCATCAGCCCGTAGGATGCGATCAGCAGCACTTCGAAAAACACAAACAAGTTAAAGGCATCGCCGGTCAAAAAGGCACCCAAAATGCCCATCAGCTGGAACTGCAGCAGTGCGTGGAAATGGCGGCCTCGGGCGTCCCAGCCTGATCCGATGGAATAAAGAACCACCGTCAGGGCCAAACCGCTGGTCAGCAGCAGCATTAGCGCCGACAAGCGGTCCAGCACCAGCACAATACCAAAGGGTGCAGGCCAGTTGCCCAATTCGTACACTTGTACGGTGCCGTCAGTCGCCTGCGTGGCCAGCACCAGTGAGATCGCCAGAAGCACAACTGTACTGGCAAGAGAGAAGATCCGTTGCAGGCTCAGATGGTGACGCAGCACCATGATGATAAAGGGCGCCACAATGGCAGGCAGCACCACGGGCGCAATCAGCAGATGGTTCATGCGTCATCTCCTGCGCGCTTTGTGTCTTCAACCATGTCGATGTGATCGTCTTTGGCCGATAGATAGGCCCCGAGTGCGATCATGACCACCACCGCAGTCATGCCGAACGAAATCACAATGGCGGTCAGCACCAGCGCCTGCGGCAGCGGATCGGTATAAGGCACCTCGGCGTATTTGTTCAGCACTGGCGGCGCGTTGACCATCAAGCGTCCGGTGGCAAACAGGAACAGGTTGACCCCGTAGGTCAGTAGGGAAAGCCCCAGAATGACTGGGAAGGTGCGCTTGCGCAGGATCAGATAGATCCCCGCAGCGGTCAGAATGCCAACGGCCGAGGCAAACAGGATTTCCATGCTCATGCCTCCTTTTCGATCGTGGGCGCGTCATCGCGAGCCGGGTTGATATCCATGGGGTGTTCCGACTGCATTCCTGGTTGCCAGGCCAGTCGTGCTAAGCTTTCCAGTGTCAACATCACTGCGCCAACCACGGCGAGGAAAACGCCAAGGTCAAACAGCGCCGCTGTGGCCCATTCGAACTCTTCCAGCGGTGCCCAGTGCAGATAGCCAAAGGCGCTGGTCAGGAAGGGTTTGCCCGCAAGCCAGGCGCCCATGCCGGTGGTGGCTGCAATCAGCACGCCGGACCCGATGATGCCGTGGTAGTACACTCTTTGTCGTTCAGCCGCCCAGCCAAAGCCTGAGGCCATGTATTGCATGATCATGGCAATAGCAGCGATCAGCCCAGCAATAAATCCACCGCCGGGCAGGTTGTGACCGCGGAAAAAGATATAGGCCGCAACCGTCAGCGCCAGTGGCATCATCACCCGGGTGGCAATAACCATCATCAACGGGTGCGGGTCACCGTCTTGTGGCAGGTCGGGTTTGCGGTTCAGCAGATAGGCGCGGACTTTGGAGCCCAGAATGGCCTCGGTCAGGGCAAAGATCACCATTGCAGCGATACCCAGAACGATGATCTCGCCAAAGGTATCATAGCCACGGAAGTCGACCAGGATCACGTTGACTACATTGGTGCCACCGCCGCCCTTGTATGAATTGGCGAGGTGGAATTCCGATATCGACGGCACGATGAAGTCTCGGGTCATCAGGGCATAGATCAGCCCACCAACACCAGTACCGGCCGTGACTGCAATCGCCGCATCACGCAGACGGGTGCTGACCGGGCTTTCCACCGGAGTGTCTTTGGGCAGAAAATTCAGCGCCAGCAGCATCAGGATGATGGTTACCACCTCAACCGAGATCTGCGTCAGTGCCAGATCAGGTGCCGAGAGATAGTTGAACGACAGCGATACAATCAAGCCAACAACGCCGATCAGGACAAGTGACAGCAATCGATTGCGGTGGTTGAGCACGATAAACAGAGTTGCTAGGACCAGACAGATCCAGCCGATGATTGGCAGGGCTCCGGCTTGTTGCACAGCGCGCGTGGCCTCGGCGGCGACGCCCGTGCGATAGGCATACAGCGAAATCGCGGTAGTAAAAACCAGCATGATCGCCGAATAGCGAGTGATCGATCCATTATGCAGCACGTCGGTCACCCGTTGGCTGGTCCGGGTCAGGCCGCCAATGACACCGTCAAAGATTACCTTTGCTTCGGGGCGGGGGGCGGCATTCCACAGTTTTGCGAGTTTAGGATGACCCCACAGCAGCAATATGCCGCCAGTTATCGCCATTCCCGACATCATCAGTGGTATGGTGATGCCATGCCACAGCTTAGCATGGAAATGCGGGACTTCACCGTCCCCGATCACTGCCGCCGCCGCGTATGAGACAACAGGGCCGGACAACAGATTGGGGCTCAGGCCAATGGCCACCACCAGTACCGTCAAGAAAGCAGGTGCTAGCCACAGCCCAACTTCGGGATCATGTGGTTGCGCCGGATAGTCGTTCCGTTGCGGGCCAAGAAACACATGCACGATATAGCGAAACGAGTAAGCGGCCGAGAACATGGCACCAAAAACGGCCAGCGCGGGCACCAGATAATGCGAGTTACGCCACAGGGTGTGAACGGTTTCCTCCAGCATCATCTCTTTGCTGAGAAAGCCGTTCAGAGGCGGGATGCCTGCCATTGATAGCGAGGCAATAACTGCGATGGTAAAAGTGATGGGCATCAGTTTGCGCAACCCGCCCAATCGTTTGATGTCTCGGGTATGGGCGCTGTGGTCGATGATACCGGCGGTCATGAACAGCGCCGCTTTGAATGTGGCATGGTTGATGATGTGGAACACGGCAGCAATGGCGGCGGGTTTGGTGCCAAAGCCAAGCAACATGGTGATCAACCCCAGATGGCTTACGGTGGAATAGGCCAGCAGAGCCTTGAGGTCATCTTTGAACAGCGCAATTACCGCGCCAAGCACCATGGTGATCAATCCAGTGGTGGCCACGATGTAGAACCATGCCTCGGTGCCGGCCAAGACTGGCCACATGCGGGCCATTAGGAAAAGACCTGCTTTAACCATCGTTGCCGAGTGCAGGTAGGCTGATACAGGTGTCGGGGCTGCCATCGCGTGTGGTAGCCAAAAGTGGAACGGGAACTGAGCCGATTTGGTGAACGCACCAATCAGAATCAGAATCAAGGCAGGTAGATATAATGGTGAGGCCTGGATCAGCTCTTTCTGCTGCAGAATCACTGTCAGGTCATAAGATCCAACGATATGACCCAGCATCAGCATGCCGCCGATCATTGCCAGACCACCAGACCCGGTCACAGCCAGTGCCATCCGCGCGCCTTGTCGTCCTTCGGGCAGGTGTTTCCAATAGCCGATCAGTAGGAAGGAACTCAGAGAAGTTAACTCCCAGAATACCAGCAAAAGCAGGATGTTGTCGGACAGAACAATCCCGACCATCGCGCCCTGAAACAGCAATAAATAGGTGTAGAACTGCCCCATCGGATCTTCGCGCGACAGATAGAACCGGGCATAGAGGATGATCAGCAGGCCAATGCCCAGGATCAGACCGGCGAACAACAGGCCCAGCCCATCGAGATAAAAGTTAGCGTTCAGACCCAATCCGGGCAGCCAGTCTAGCCTTGCCTGCACCACTTCTCCCCGCAACACGGAGGGGGCATTTAGCAGTAATCCAATAAAGGCTAGCAGGGTGGTGAAACCGGCGGAGGCCGCGGCGGCGTTGCGCCCGGCGCGGATCAGCAGCGCGGGAAACAGCGCGCCAAGAAAGGGCAGGGCCGCAATCAGAAACAGGGACACGTGATGATCTCCGGGCTTGGGCAAGGCAAATTTATAGTTGCCTAAGCAATTTTTGGCATCAGTGCCAGCCCTCGCGGTGTTTGCCAGAGCGGTTTGCGGCGGTTGTGCTGCGTTTTGTTGAATTCTTACGTCCTAAGTGGCACTCGCATAGGGCGTTAACAAGAACTTGATGCCTCTGTCAGAGGCTTTTTCTGACCCGTGCGTTGGAACATGCTAGGCCGCTTCTGTTGGACGCGTTGATCCGGAGAGCTGCATGCCACACATAAACTTATCCAGACGCCGTATTTTGCTTGGGGGGGCTGCGGTGGTGGTCGTGGCGACGGCTGGTGTCTGGTGGCGCAGACAGGCACCGGACCACGATCGGCCACGGCTGGCTGTGGCCGAGGCTTATCAGCAGGCGCAATCGGGCGACATTACCTTGATAGACATTCGCACCCCCATCGAGTGGAAAGCCGTCGGAGTGCCCGTTGGCAGCCACCAGATTGATATGCGGCGCAAAGACTTCGTCGAAGCGGTGGCTTTGGCAACTGGCGGCAATCGCAACGCGCCGATTGCGCTGATTTGCGCCCGTGGTGTGCGTTCGGCACGGATGACACTGGCGCTGAGCGAGGCCGGGTTCGGCAATATCATCGACGTGCCCGAAGGCATGCTTGGCTCGCGCGATGGACCCGGTTGGGTGGCTGGCAATCTGCCTGTTGCAAGGTGGCAGGAATGATGAAGTTTGCCATGGCGGTTGTTGCTGTTGTCGCGACGATGACAGGCGGAGCAGCGGAGGCTGGTTGTCACGAGGTTCTGGCACCTTGCGAGGTCAGCGGTGGCGAGTATCACATAACGCTGCCAGAAGATGCCCAACGCCCGGTGCCGGTCGTGGTGTTTTTGCATGGTTATGGTGGCTCCGGTGCCGGGACCATGAAAAACGCTGCTATGATTGATGCGCTCAAGGCGCGCGGCTATGCGGTGATTGCCCCTAACGCCACCCGAAGGCGCAACGGCAATCGGTCCTGGGTGTCTTTCCCGGGTTGGGTGGGCCGAGACGAGGCCGCTTTCCTACGCGATGTAATGGCGGATGCAGGTGACAGATTTGGCGTCTCAAGGCGGGACACCGTGCTGGCCGGGTTTTCGGCAGGCGGATTTATGGTCAATTATCTGGCCTGCGCGCACCCTGACGATTTTGCCGCTTACGCACCGGTCTCGGGTGGTTTTTGGCGACCCCAGCCCGAGAAGTGCTCTGCGCCAGTGCGGTTATTCCACACCCATGGCTGGCGCGATACAACGGTTCCACTGGAAGGTCGCTACCTTGGTGGGAAGCCGTTCCAGCAGGGCGATATCTATGCCGGGCTGGAGCTGTGGCGGCAGACAAACGGCTGTGAAAGCCATGCGCCGGACAGGTCGTGGCAAAACGATAAAACCCTGCACCGTCGTTGGGACTGTGGTGTCGGTGCCGACATTGAGTTCGCGCTGTTTCCGGGCGGCCATACGGTTCCTAAGAGTTGGGCAAATCTGATGGTGGACTGGTTCGAGGCACAATAACCCAAATCAATCTAATTCGTTGGGACCGACGCGATTGGTTTTGAGATGGAGGGTTAGCGTCAGCCTCGATTCGTGCATCATCGTGCATCATAATGACGGGACCGCCACTTCGATCTTTCGCGGATTGTCGTGTCGCGTCAGCAAGCCAAAGCGTTCTTGGGTCTAAGACCAGCCGGAGAAGGGAAGAAGGCTGTGTGTCATGGTTGATTAGGGGCTTGTGAAGTCACGTTTCCGGACCGTGCAGCCGATCACAATTGATGAGCAGGCTGGCACAAACGGCCCAGAGTTGACCGTCTTGTTGAAATGCCAGATTCGTTTCAAACTCACTGGGATCGCGTTGGAAAGCCGCCTCAAATCACATTGGAGAGATGGATGTTACGCATACGTCCTGATACTTGCTGCCTGGATAGACGGACAGGATTTCCAGCTTAATCCACTTGTACTTGCCTTGTGGGAACTCAATGTTGCTATACTTGGTGTCGGCAATCTCAAAGACACCCAGTCGACCCTTGTCGCTGGTAATCCCAACACTGCGAATGCGGCCGTTGGTGGCGTAATGTTTGTCGGATTTATGGTGCCCGTTCAGCAGGTCAATCATACTGATGTTCTGGGGGCCTTCTTTGAAACTGAAGGATATCGTCTGGCCTATGCCATTGCCCTTGACCCCTTCACACCAAGCCCCGTTCCCCTCAACAAGGGGGCTAATATGTTCCGGTCCGTATGTGTTCATGCCCTGAGGCGACAGAACAGAGCTGACACATAATTCGTATTTTCCAGGATACCATGAATCGTTCACACAGGTTTCTGCATTGGCGTCGCGCGTTGCCTGGACCGTTGCCAAGCAAAAAACAATAAGGCCGATGAAAACTCTCATAGTATTACTCCCTCGCAAAAGGACCTGCCGAGGCAGGACTGTGTCGACCAACACGCGCCAAGTGATTGGTGTGGTGGAAATGGGTGCTGGGTTAGTCAGTAGTTTTAGGTCTATCTGGAGCTATGGCAAGGATTTTGGCGTGTCGTTGAGATCGAAACAGTTGGGCGCGGACATTTTGATTCGGCCGCGCTGCTGCCGCTACACCCAGCCTTTGCGAAAGAAGTGCGGGCTCGACCCAAATTTGCGTTTGAACTGGCGCGAAAAATGGGTGGCGCTGTTGAAGCCCGAAGCCAGAGCAATTTCGGTCACCGACATCGCGGTCTCATTCATCAGTGCATAGGCGTGGCTGAGGCGCATGTCAGAATAGACGTTCATCGGGCTTTGATCAAGATATCGTGAAAACAGCCGCTCCAACTGGCGGCGTGAAATCTCCAGCCGGTCACAGAGTGCGCCGATCGACAGAGGTTCCTCGATGGCGTCCTGCATCAGTTGCAACGCAGTGAGCAGTCGTTGGTTACGACTGCCGATGGCGACGGCATAGTTGGATTTTTGCGGTGCCATCTGCCCGCCGGACCGAACATGCAGGCACATGTCGGCAATGATAATGGCCAGTTTCTTACCGTGGCGCTCTTCGATCAGGTTCAGCATCATGTCGGTGGCCGCGTTGCCTCCGCCACAGGTCATAAAATTGCCGGTAATCTCATAGATATTGGGTGAGGGTTGCAGGTCGGGATACATTTCGCTGAACCCAGGCTGGTTTTCCCAGTGCAGGGTAAAGTCTTGCCCCCTAAGCAATCCAGCCTGTGCCAGCGCGAAGGCTCCGGTGCAGATGGCGCCGAGGCGACGGCCAAATCGGTGTTCGCGGCGCAGCCAGTTTATGGTGGCATCCCCAGCCGTGTTCTGTGGCTCAACTCCGGCGCAGACAAACACCACCGCGTCCTGCGGAAGTTGCCTCAAAGGCAGGTCCGGGGTAACGGTCATACCGTTGGAGCAGGTAACCGGCGCGCCATCCTCGCTCATGACGTACCAGCGGTACAGCGTGGTGTTGGTGACTTGATTGGCAATCCGCAATGGCTCGATTGCGGCAGCGATGGGAAGCATCGTTGCCTTGGGCAACATTAGAAAGTAAAAGTCTTGCGGCGCACCACTAAAAGGGATTGCCAGTTTGGCTGCTGCACCTTTTTGTACGAAACTATCTGTCTGCATGATGGGTCCCTGTGGCGCTGCTGACACTTTGCCCAAGGCGGCCAAGGCGTTTCTTCCTGTGTGTTAGACTGCTATCGCAGCAGGTAACCACCGGATTGCGACAGCGGAAAAGTGGAATGCGACGGCAAATGTGCCACATCGGCGGAGATCAGCAAATTTTTTCGCCCCTCTTGCAGCCCTTTGGCCGCGATACTAAGAATCAAGTAACACATCGTCGGGTATGGTCCCGATTACATTCAAAGCAGGCAGGCCCAAATGTTTGATCCAAAAGAAACCTACATGAACACCCTGGTCCCCATGGTGGTTGAACAAACCGCACGTGGCGAACGGGCCTATGATATTTTCTCACGCCTGCTGAAGGAGCGGATTATTTTCCTCAGCGGTCCGGTGCACGACGGCATGAGCTCACTGATTGTGGCGCAGTTGCTGCACCTCGAGGCCGAGAACCCAAGCAAAGAAATCTCTATGTATATCAACTCGCCAGGTGGCGTTGTCACCTCGGGCCTGTCGATCTACGACACCATGCAGTACATCAAGCCCAAGGTTTCGACTCTGGTGATTGGTCAGGCTGCGTCGATGGGGTCGCTGCTGCTGACTGCAGGCGAAAAGGGCATGCGGTTCTCGCTGCCTAACAGCCGCGTTATGGTGCACCAGCCGTCGGGCGGGTTCCAGGGGCAGGCCACGGACATCATGATTCACGCCGAAGAGACTCTGAAGCTGAAGCGTCGTCTGAACGAGATCTATGTGGAACACACCGGCCAAGAGCTGGACAAGGTTGAAGCGGCGCTGGAACGCGATAACTTTATGTCGCCAGAAGAAGCCAAGGACTTTGGCCTGATCGACGAGATTGTGGCCAGCCGTCCCAAGGGCGAAACCGAAGAGAGCTGAGGCTCGTTTTAGATACAAACCAGTGCATCCCGGCAACGCCGGGGCGCACTTTACGATTGTAGCGGCTGAGGCACTGGCCTAAGCTGTTTTGGAAGTGGGAGACGCCTAGAATGGGCTGCTCTCAGCGCGGACTGAAAGGTAGACCATGGCAACGAACTCAAGCGGCGATAGCAAGAATACGCTTTACTGCAGCTTCTGCGGCAAGAGCCAGCATGAGGTGCGCAAGCTAATTGCGGGCCCAACCGTGTTTATTTGCGACGAATGTGTCGAACTCTGTATGGACATCATCCGTGAAGAGACCAAAGCTTCGGGGTTGAAGGCCACAGACGGTGTGCCGACCCCCAAGGATATCTGCGGCGTGCTGGATGACTATGTCATCGGTCAGGCGACGGCGAAAAAAGTTTTGTCGGTGGCGGTGCACAACCACTACAAGCGTCTGAACCACGCACAGAAATCGGGCTCGGAGCTTGAACTGGCCAAATCCAACATCCTGCTGGTTGGTCCAACTGGTTGCGGTAAAACGCTGTTGGCGCAGACGCTTGCGCGGATTTTGGATGTGCCGTTCACTATGGCAGATGCCACCACATTGACCGAGGCCGGTTATGTGGGGGAAGACGTCGAAAACATCATTCTGAAGCTGTTACAGGCGTCGGAATACAACGTTGAGCGCGCACAGCGTGGCATCGTTTATATTGATGAAGTTGATAAGATTACCCGCAAATCTGAAAACCCCTCGATCACCCGCGATGTGTCGGGCGAGGGCGTGCAGCAGGCCCTGCTGAAGCTGATGGAAGGCACTGTTGCCAGTGTTCCACCGCAGGGTGGTCGCAAGCATCCGCAGCAGGAATTCCTGCAGGTCGACACCACCAATATCCTGTTCATCTGTGGCGGCGCGTTTGCCGGTCTGGATCGGATCATTGCCGCACGTGGCAAGGGGTCGGCGATGGGTTTTGGCGCGGACGTTCGTGATAATGATGAACGCGGCATCGGTGAAGTTTTCCAAGACTTGGAACCAGAGGATCTGCTGAAATTTGGCCTGATCCCTGAATTTGTCGGCCGTTTGCCGGTGCTGGCAACACTGGAAGATCTAGACGAAGATGCGCTGGTTACGATCCTGTCCGAGCCTAAGAATGCTCTGGTCAAACAATACCAGCGCCTGTTCGAGATCGAAGATACCGAGCTGGACTTTACCGACGATGCGCTGAGTGCAATTGCCAAACGCGCCATCGAACGGAAGACTGGTGCCCGGGGCCTACGCTCGATCCTTGAGGACATCTTGCTTAACACCATGTTTGAGCTGCCCGGAATGGACAGCGTGACCAAGGTGGTGGTGAACGAGGAGGCGGTAAATTCGAAAGTTGAACCGCTGATGATCCATACCGATGCGGAAAAGGAACCTGCATCTGCTGGGTAACCCATGGTTCCCTTTCAAGATTAACACGGCGCGGTTCATCCCGCGCCGTTTTGCTGAGAAAATCAAACTTTTTGACAATCTGATTGCTGCGGGATCAGTGGGAGCTGTGATGACTATAAAAAGAATCTCTTCGGGGGGCGAGTTCGAAGCCAAGGTCGGCTATTGCCGTGCTGTCGTCGCTGGCGGGTTTGTGCACGTCGCCGGTACCGTGGGGCAGGGCGACGACGTTGTGACGCAGTGCCGCTCGGCTTTGGCAGCTGTTGGCAAAGCTTTGACGGATGCGGGCAGTAGCTTTGACCAAATTGTACGAATAAATTACTACCTGCCCGACCGGCATGAGTTTGAACCTTGCTGGCCAATCCTGGCCGAGGTTTTTGGCGATAACCCGCCCGCAGCGACGATGATCGAATGTGGTTTGATTGATCCCAAATTCCGGATCGAGATCGAAGTGACGGCGCTGGCACCGCATTCAAACGCAGGCAACGTGACCTGACACCCGCTGGACGTGGGAAATTGCGCACATCTGTGACGTTGTGCGCAATTGGACGTAGCGCAGCATCTGGACCTCTGTCGCAAATTGCGTCATATCAGAGGGGAATTTACGGAGGCATCCATGTCAATCCTGAGCAGTATTTTGCGCGCCGTCACCTGGTGGGACGGTCAAACGCTGAACACACAGATCTTTACGGCCCGCAAGGGTATCAAAGTTGGCGAAGATGATCAGGGCAACGTGTACTACCACAATGCCGATGACAGCAAACGCTGGGTGATCTTCAATGGCGAGATCGAGGCTACGAAGGTCAGTGCTGACTGGCACGGCTGGCTGCACCACACCTACGACGAGCTGCCCACAGAGCGGCCGCTGGTACACAAGACCTGGGAAAAGCCGCATCAGGAAAACCTGACCGGCACCGCGCAGGCCTATGCGCCCGAGGGTTCGATTCGACGTGCTTCTGAACCGGCGGTGCGCAGCGATTATGAGGCCTGGGTGCCGGAGTAATCCGGACCCGGCAGAGGCACAGAGCTATGTCCCATAACATAACCGAAGTTCTGGTTGGCGGCGTCGTATTGGCTGCAGCGGTTGGCTTTGCCGTCTTTGCTGGCCAGGCGACCGGTTTGTCGCAGAGCGGGGCGGATTACGCCCTCAATGCCTCGTTCCGATCTATCGAAGGCGTCGGCGTTGGCACCGATGTGCGATTGGCTGGGGTCAAGATTGGCACCGTGACCGATGTCGAGCTGAACCCGCAGACCTTTCGGGCGGACACGCATTTCTCGGTGCTGCAAGGCATCGATATCCCCGATGACAGCGCTGTGGTGGTATCTTCCGAAGGGCTATTGGGCGGAAATTT
>Ga0209395_1006761_pt1 | contig 12270 bp, 8 predicted proteins | sample GOMGulsemesocosm_3_FD_184635 | JGI IMG/M metagenome (GOLD analysis project Ga0209395, IMG submission 184635) | Methane-oxidizing microbial communities from mesocosms in the Gulf of Mexico - GOM9D Gulf of Mexico (SPAdes) (version 2) | ecosystem: Environmental > Aquatic > Marine > Cold seeps... | reverse complement strand
CATAAATGGGCGGGTGACAGCGACTGGAAGTGGCTGGCAGCCAACGTTAAGCCTGAGATGTTGCCAGAGCTGGTTAAGCCGGGTGAAACCTTGGGGCACATTACCCAGCAGGCGGCCAAACATATGGGTATTCCAGCTGGAATCCCCTTGGTGGCGGCAGCTTCCGATAAAGCCTGTGAAGTGATTGGCAGCGGCGGGGTGGAGCCCCACATAGGGTGTTTAAGTTATGGCACCACTGCCACCATTAATACCACCACTAAAAAATATGTAGAAGCGGTGCGTTTTATTCCTCCGTATCCGGCCGCCATTCCTGGTGCCTATAATACCGAGGTGATGATTTATCGTGGCTTCTGGATGGTGAGCTGGTTTAAAAAGCAGTTTGGATTGCGTGAGCAACAGATTGCCAAGGAAAGAGGCATCGCCGCCGAGACGTTATTTGATGAAATTGTGGATTCTGTTCCTCCTGGTTCCATGGGTTTGATGTTGCAACCCTATTGGTCGCCGGGTACTAAAATTCCCGGACCTGAGGCTAAGGGCGCCATCATTGGTTTTGGTGATGTGCATACCCGTGCTCACATTTACCGATCTATCCTGGAAGGGCTGGCCTATGGCTTAAGGGAAGGCAAGGAGCGCATTGAAAAAAGCAGCGGCGTGAAAATTACTAAGTTGCGTATTTCCGGTGGCGGCTCACAAAGTGATGCGGCTATGCAATTAACCGCCAACATATTTGCCTTGCCCACCGAGCGTCCCAGTACCTATGAAACGTCAGGCCTGGGCGCCGCCATTAACGTGGCTGTAGGGTTGGGACATTTTAAAAATTATGACAGTGCCATTGAAGCCATGACCAAGGTGGGGGATGTGTTTGAGCCAGACATGGCAGCCAGTTCTATGTACGACCAACTCTATAAAGAGGTATACCTGAAAATGTATAAACGGTTGCAGCCCTTGTATCACAGCATTAGAAAGATAACCGGCTACCCTAAGTAGTTTGCCTGCAGGGGGACTTTAAAAGGTTGAAAAAAACCCTTAACAGAGATTCTGTTAAGGGTTTTTTTATGACTATACAAATACCAGGCTAAAGATATCAGGCCAATTCAGATTGCAGCTTTTGCCGGCTCACAAAGTGCAGTGCCAGCAGGGAAGTAACGCTTATGGTGATTAACATAGGTAACACCCAAGTAACCACAGGAATGATAAAAGCAACGGTCGCTATAAGCGTCAAAAACTTAGTGGTTTCCCAAGCCAGAGCAAAAGCTTTTGCTTCTTGTACTTTACTTAAACTCAATAAAAATAGCCCCAGTACACCGCAGCCGCTGGTGAGCTGTATTACTGCCAGTCCCTTAGCCATGGTCAAAAAAGCAAATACCAATACCAGACAAAAAATGAGCTGTGAAAAAATATAAATCTTAGTGCCCCTGTTGGTTTCTATGTCGTACTTTATCACTGCTTCATTGGTTTTAAGGCGTGGGTACTTTTCTTCCATGTCGGCTGGGCGATATCCGGTAAGTCGAAACCACAGGGTGAACTTGTCAAACCAGTTGTTGGTGCGCCAGGCATCCTGAATTAATGAACCAATAAATTGCACGTTTCCCTTGATGGGGTTCCAGCTGGCCAGTTGCGTGCTGATGCCATAGATGACTTTTTCATCTTCCAGTTCGGGCTGAAAGGTGCCAAAAAATTTATCCCAAAGAATAAACACCCCCCCGTGGTTTTTATCTATGTACACTTTGTTTTTGCCATGGTGCACCCTGTGATGACTAGGGGTCACAAATATAGCTTCGTACCATGCCGGTAGCTTTTTAATGTGCTGAGTGTGCACCCAAAATTGGTAAATTAAATTAAAGGAACCGGCGGCAAATAATACTATGGGTGGAAAGCCCAATAACGCCATGGGAATAAAAAATGCCCAGCCAGTGACATTGGGTATGCTGGTTTGGCGCAAGGCCGTGGTGAGATTGTACTCTTCACTCTGGTGGTGAATCACATGGCTGGCCCAGGAAATATTAAGGGTGTGGCCAATCCTGTGATTCCAGTAATAACCCAGATCGTATATTACAAATGCAGCGATCCACACCCAGGTATCTTCTACCGACAAGGAGATCAAGCTGGCATTTTCATATATCAGTATGTAGGCCGAAAAAGGAATCATGGCAAACAACAAGCCAGTGACACGACTATAGATGCCCATGGCCAGGGAATTAACCGAATCATTGAGCCGATAGAAGCCTGTGCCTTTATGTCTGTCCCAGGCAAACTCAATGAAAATGAGCAGCATAAAAAGTGGGATGGCCATGAGAATATAGTTCATGAGTGTCCTTATTATTTTATTATTCTTGAAGCGGTTATTGGAGTGTAGGGGCTTAACCCAACACTAGGTCATGACCCAATTAACCTTAAACAGCCGGTACCGGCACTTTGTGATCTTTAGTTGATGCACTTAACGACCTGGCCATCAATACAAAGTAGCTGCCCAGGCACAGATGAAAAATACCAATGCGAAGACTGTTATCTGTGATCACGGCACTCCATAACAGTGAGCTTAGCAATAGGGCCAGCGCCACCATAATCTGGCCCACAGCCTGTCGATTACCCCTTAAAGTGTAGGCGGCTAACAATATAGCGGAAACAATAATGCCATCACTGAGTGCACTAAGTGGGTAGCTGAGATTTAGCAGGCAAGATATGACGCTCAACCCCAGTAAAGCACTGGCCATTAAGCGTGCTTTGCTTGAGGGTAATTTATGCCACAGCGCCAGGATCACAAAGGCCGACATGGCCAAATGTTTTGAATAGAAGGAGAGCTCTTTGTGCCAAATGATGACATCGCCCAGCTCAAGATAGCGAATGGCGCCACATAAGGCAGCCAGGGCGGTTAGAGCCAAAGCCGCCTGGTAACCAGCCCTTATGGCGGGATGGGCAGGTTTCGCTAGTAAAGTGGCGGCATAAGCCAGCGCTGCCAACAAGTAAAACTCGGAAATTCCGGCCAGAAACATAGTTTGAACCACGGTTTATTTTTATTAGTTATGCGTCACCTTAACGCAATCCTGGCGGCATAAAAAGGTGGATAGCGGCCGCGCAGGCAGGGTGCAGGACAATCAGTTAAGGTCTTTCACTTGTTGGTCACTTTCCTGCAGGCTTTCTTTATACAAGGTATCCATCGTGAGTTGATCCAGTTGAAACTTCGCCAGTTCCTGTAACTTTAAATCCCCTAACCGTGCCTCCTGAAAGCACTTGGCGGTATCCAGTGCCAAGCCCAATAGCCCGCCCTCGTTGAGAATGCCTTGCTCCATCTCTGCCGGCAGTTTAAGGCTGGTAATTATTTCACTGATGGGCCTGTCCAAAAAAGCATCCAGTAAGGAGAATAAACCCACCGTGTAATAATCTGTGCTTGGGTATTGCCCCATGCGTTCCCCCAGCTTTTGGCAGATAAGGGCCCTTTCCAGGCTACTTTGCCTTAATGCCAAGGGCTTGTCGTCGAGATTGCCCAGTGCCAGCAGGCTTGCCCAACTGCGAATATGGCTCAGGCCCAGCATGGAAATGGCCTGTTGCAATGAGGTGCATTTTTCAACCCGGGCAAAGGCCGCTGAATTCACCAGGCGCAGTAACTTGTAACTCATTTGCGGGTCTTGGGAGAGGGTCTGCGTCATGGACTTTACACTCACTTCGGGGTCACGAAGGTCCCTAAGCAATTTAAGCACCACCAGTTTATTGTCTGGCATGGCCCGCCCTTCGATAATTTGTGGGCGAGATAAAAAATACCCTTGAAATAACTCGTAGCCTAAATCCTTACAGAATTGGTACATCTCGTGGGTTTCTACTTTTTCGGCCAGCATCGTAATTTTTCTGGGGATGAATACTTTGGCAAAGCGTTCTATCTGTGATTTTTTAAGGGCCAAAACATCAACTTTTACTATATCCACAAAATGCAGTAACGGGGCGCTGTTGGCGTCCAGAATGAAGTCATCCAGGGCCAATTTTGCGCCCTGGGCCTTGGCTTCACCCAGGGCGGCAATGAGCTCGTCGTCCACTTCTATATCTTCCAGAATTTCTATTACATATTGATTTAAGTCAAAAGTGGGGCGATTGAGGATGAGGTTTTTAGTGAAATTGATAAAAGCCGGGTGAGGGCCGCAGATGGAGGCTAATCCCGCTTCGCCAAAGGCATTAAGCAATACCTGGCTGGTAGCCTTATCGCCACAGGTGAAACTGGCCTGCTGGGCGTCAGTACTCGCCCTAAACAAAAGCTCATAGGCGGCAATTTCCAGCGAACGGTTATATATGGGCTGGCGGGCCAGCAGTGCGTGTCCGGTTTCGCTCATGGTTTGCCAAGTTGAAAGATCCTTTAATTAATAGCTTAGCTCAAAGTACACAAAGCTGTACTACACTAAAAAAAGATGTAAACACACAAGGGTTGGCATTTATGTCAGGGGTTTTAAGCAATGTAGATCAGCGAACCAAGTTAGTGGGGCAGAACCGTCTGGAGCTGCTGCTTTTTAACTTTGGTCGGGGTCAGTCTTATGCCATTAATGTGTTTAAAATTCAGGAAGTGTTGCGTTTAACCACGCTTACCCAAATTCCGGAAGCCCATCCCGTGGTAAAAGGGGTAACTCATCTGCGCGGTCATACCTTGCCGGTGGTGGACTTAAGTCATGCCATTGGCATGGGTCCAATAGAGGTGAATGAACACACCACTATGATTGTGACCGAATATAATCGTACCGTGCAGGCATTTTTGGTAGCAGGGGTAGAGCGCATCATTAACATGAATTGGGAGCAGATTATGCCGCCTCCCAAGGGAGCAGGTCGGGCTCACTATCTAACCGCCATCACCAAGGTTGAAGACCGCATAGTTGAAATTATCGATGTGGAGAAAGTGCTGGCCGAGATTGTGCCTTATGAAACTTCTGTCACCGAAGGGTTGCTGGACTTAGAGGTCATGGGCCGGGTATCCGAATCCGGTTTAAAAATATTGGCGGTGGATGACTCGGCGGTGGCTCGTTCTCAGGTTAAGGAAACGTTGTCAGCCTTGGGGTTAGAAGTCATTCAGGCCAACGATGGGCAGCAAGCCTGGGATATTATTCAAAAGATGGCCAGCGAGGGCCCCATCAATAGCCAATTATTAATGGTCATTACCGATGCCGAGATGCCCACCATGGATGGCTACATGCTCACCACAGAAATTCGGGGTTCAGCAGACACAAAGGATTTATATGTGGTCTTGCATACCTCATTAAGCGGTAGCTTTAATGAAAAAATGGTGGAGAAGGTGGGCTGTAACGCCTTTTTATCCAAGTTCCAGCCAGATGGTTTGGCGGAGGCCGTGCAAGTAAGAGCCAAGCAACTGTTTGGTTAGCGTTAGACATTCGTATTAACGTTATTAGCCTAAGCTAAAATTGGGCTTGATCTAGTCATTCGGTATCAATATCCGTACCTGATTAAAAGGGGCTCATATGTCCATCCAGGTCAGCAAACTATTCTATTACCCTATTAAGTCGTTGCCAGGTATTACTTGTGAGCAGCTGTCCATTAATGCCTGGGGGCCATTACGTGATCGACGCCTAATGCTGGTAGACGAACAAGGCAAATTCATTACTCAGAGACAGTGTCGTATCATGGCAGTAATGTCGTTAAGTGATGACCAAAAAAATTTAACCTTAGCTTATCAGGCAGAAACATTTACCCTGCCTTGGCCCGATTTCTCCCAAGTAACGGCAACGCAACAGGTGGAAGTCTGGGAGGATGAAGTGAGTGGGCAAAAAATCGGCGGTGAAATTAACGATTGGCTATCTAGAGTGTTACAACGCAGAGTGAACCTGGTTTATATGGCTGATGATACTCACCGACAGGTGGATCCGGCCTATGCATCGCAAGGTACTCGCACCGGGTTTGCGGATGGTTTTCCATTCTTAATCGTCTGCCAAGAATCCGTTACGTCTTTACAGCAAGAGCTAACTTTTACGTTGGACGTGAAACGCTTTCGTCCCAATATTGTGTTGTCGGGTAGTGATGCTTTCAGTGAAGATAAGTGGAAGACCATCTCCATTAACAATATAGAGTTTAGCCTGGTAAAGCCTTGTTCTCGTTGTGTAATTCCCAGTATCGACTTAACCACCGGTTTGATGCAAAAAGAAGTGATGCAGGTGATGGTGGCGCACCGCAAGCGAGGTGAGCAGGTTTACTTGGGGCAGAATGCGGTGCACAAGGGCCAGGGAAAGATAGAAGTGGGTCAGCCGGTAACGGTCATTGCTTAACGAATTGGGGGGGGAATAGTTCAAACAAAAAAGTGCCTAGAACAATTCTATTTCATCCCCACCATCACTGGGTTCCCCTTCTTCATTTTTATTGAAATGGTGCCGATAAATTTCCAGCGCATCCTGGATGCTGTGTCCTCTTAATATATGCTCAAACATGATGCGTTCCGCTTCCATGGAATAAGAGCTTTTTATTTTTTCCTGTAATGAATGCCAGCTGCTGGGATTATATAGGGCTGCGGGATCGTTGATGAGGCCTCCTAATTGATCCAGGCTGTTGCAAACATGATCCAGGCGCTGCGAGATGCGGTCGTAAAACTGAAAAGCCACTACAGCATCTTGTACATTTTCTTCCAGAGTGAGGGCAGTGCTTTCTATGACTTTTTGAAAGGTTGGCAGAGTGTCCGGCGTGACTTTTTGAGTAACCGTGCGGATCTTCTTTATATAGTGGGCCATATGGGTGAAGGATTGAGTGAGAGTGTCAACACTCTGTGCTCCGTCGGTCATAGATGACTCAACCTGAGCCACGGCCAGTGCCAGCATAGTGATGGTTTCTTTAATTTGGCTCCAGTCTAAATCCGGATTAGAGGAGCTGGAACCATGCTGTTTGATGCTGTATTGATTGCTAGGGTTGGTCACAGTTTTTTATCCATATAGATCGGCTCCTATAGTATTAGCATAGCTAACCTTTATTTTTCCGCCTGCCGTCGGCCTTGGATATTTCAAGAATTGTAGGGCTAATGTTGGACCAGGCACTGAGTGTGTCCCGATCAAAAATGGGCTGTAGTTGGCCTAGTCGGTAGGAGTAAATGGTGCTGTAGGTGAGAACCTTTTGCACGTATTCCCGAGTTTCCTCATAGGGAATACGTTCAATCCAAATATCCAGCGGACCTGAAAATTTCTTTAGCCAGCGATTAACACTGCCAGGGCCGGCATTGTAGGCTGCGGTGGCCAGGACTCGATTACCTTTGTAGCGTTTGAGCAATTGTTTTAAGTACGAACTGCCTAATCGAATATTGTATTCCGGGTCCAGCAGGCGCTTCTGAGAATACTTAATACGCTGTTGGCGACTCACAGATTTTGCTGTATTGGGCATGAGTTGCATGAGTCCAGTGGCCCCCACCGGACTTCTGGCGTCGTACATAAAAGCACTCTCCTGACGGGCAACACCATAGATCCAGTTTTTACTTAAACGGGTCTTGCGGGCGGCCTGATCAAACAGGGTTTCATGGGCCAAGGGAAAGCGCAGCTGCAAGTCGTGCCAGCTTTCTTGTTGGGCCAGAGTCATTATGGGGCGATCGGACCAATCCAGGCGCCCGGCAATAATCGCCAATGCCTGGCGGCCATCGTTATCTAAATGATTAAAGGCATATTGCCATTCTCGACGGGCATCGCTAATACGGCCAATATCTAAAAATGCCATGGCACGTTTAACCGGTTTGTGCATGCGAATTCGCTGCAATATGGAAGCGGATACGTGAGTAGGGTCATGATTCATGGTGGCACTGATGCCTAATTTCTGGCTGGCTAAAAAGCCATAAAAATCACGCTCAATAGAAGCCAAGCTGTAAAAGTGCTCGCTTTCACTATTAACAGAACCCAAGGATTCTAACGCCCTGGCTTGCCAATACTGCCATCTGGCGATGTCCTTTATTTCTTGACGGGCAATCTTGTAAAGATGGCTGTAAAGCGGCCAGTTTTGCGACTTTACCGCTCCCAGCAGAAAACTTTCTTCTAATTCAAAGTCTAAAACATTGTTTTGATGAGCAAGCTGATACCACTGGTAACTTTGTGGGCCGGAATGCTTGGCCGCATAATTGAGAGCGGTAATTTCAATCTTGTGCAGCTGCTTTTCATTTAGCCCGGGTAATAAGTTTAGAGCGGCCAATTCATAGAGCCGGTCTGGTTGATACTTGAGCGCCTTGGTAATCAGCAGGGTACGGGCTCTGCCGTCAAGGGTGAGCAGGCGTTTGTCATTGAGTATGTTAAATGGGCGACGCCATAAACTGCGCACTAGGCGGGCGTGTTTTTTAAGGGTACCCGACAGCTTTTTTTGAAGAAAGCGCACTAACTTGTATTGGCGTTTGTCCTGGGCAATGAGCAGTCGTTGCCAAATAAGATCTTCACTCAGGTAGCCATTGCGTTTCCAGTTGGCAAACACCTTGTCACAGGTTTTAGGCAGGGAAACCCCCATGAGCCAAAGGGCTTGTCCTTCCAGTAAGGCGTCAAATCTGTGGTTGGTGGACTCAAGGGCGGTCACGCGGTGACAGCGTAAACTCAGGTTCTCGGTGGGGCCAATATAATCCAGAAACAAACGCCAGTTTTGGGTGGCGGCTAAATACCAAACCCAACGACGCCTGAGCAATTTGGCAACGGGTTGGTCTTTATTTTGTGAGAAAAAACGATCCAGTTCACTGATGGGGGTTTTATAAAACAGGCGCCGCAACTTATTGGCCTGTAAATAGGGCAATAGCGGGTGTTTATCGAGTTTGGAAACGGTTTTGTGGTATTGGCCCAGCTGGCCTTTTCGTAGCTGTTGTTCGGCTTTTAAATATTGATAGTGCCCAAGACCCTGGGCTTGGCCTGCAAATAGTGGGCTCAACAAGCCCACTAAGCAGTATAGATAGAACTGCCTTAACCCCATGTTAATCTCCCCCGTCTTGCTTTGAGCATAGATCATAAAGCGAAACGAGGATTATTCACGGGCACAATTCATAGAGTATTTTGTGCTAAGGCCTGAGCCTGGCGACGGTCTTTTTTCTGATCTACCAACACCAATAAACAGGGCGTTAATAATAAGGTAAGCACCGTTGCAAAGGTGAGTCCGCCGGCAATGGCGGTGGATAATTGGGTCCACCACTGAGAGCTAGGGGCATCCACCAGTATTTCACGGCCGATAAGGTCTATGTTGAGCTGGTAAACCATGGGTATCAAACCACACACAGTAGTCACCGTAGTGAGTAACACGGGGCGCAATCGTTGAGCGCCGGTTCTTAGGGCAGCATCTGCTGCCGCCAGCCCTTGTTTTCGTAACTGGGCGTAGGTATCAATCAATACGATATTGTTGTTCACCACCACGCCGGCTAAGGCAATCATGCCCACGCCGCTCATGACGATGCCAAATGGTTCGCCTCGTATCATCAGACCCATGAATACCCCGGCAAACGACAGCACGATGGCGCTAAGTACTAGGCCGGCACGGTACAGACTATTAAACTGAGTTACCAAAATTGACACCATCATGAAAATGGCCAATAAAAAGGCGCTGCCCAGGAAGCTGCCGGTTTTTTCCATTTCTTCGGCATTGCCCTTAAAGCGATATTGAACACCCGGTGGCAGCGGGTTTTGATCCAGTACTGCCTGAATCTGCATACGCTTGGCCACGTCATTAACGCCAGCCTGCACTTCGGCGTCGATCATGTAGCGTAAATTGCTGCCACTGCGCACGATGTTGCCGCTCTTTTGATGGGCTGTCTTAGTGGTAAAACTGCTAATGGGCACCAGTTGGCCTTGGTAACTCACCCTAAGGTCATCAATTTGGTCTAAAGTACGGTTGGCGCTGGGGTAACGCAGGCGTATGTCCAGTTCATCATCCGCATCATCGGGGCGGTAAGAACCCAGATTTAATCCTGAGGTAACCATCTTCACTAGGCTGCCCACCGAGGCGACGCTGGCGCCCAGGCGACTGGCTGCTTCGCGATCCACATCCAACTCCCACTCGATGCCTTCCAGAGGGCGGGAGTCTTTTATGTCTCTAAGTTCCGGGTCTTGATCCAGTTGGCGACGTATCTCAGCTACTACGGCCAACAATGTCTCGTTATGAGGGCCTGAAATCTCCAATTGAATGGGGGCCCCTTGAGCCGGGCCATCTTCTTTTACCTTGGTCTCGATGATAATGCCGGCAATATCCTGGGTGCGCACCCGAATGTCTTCCAGTATTTCTACCGCCAAGCGTCTTTGCTGCCAATCCACCAGTTCAAGCTGTATGCGACCTACTAGGTCAACAGCGCTCTTGCCATCACTGGGAGGGGCAATAAAACTGGTGGTGTAGAGGGTTTTAATCTCGGTCATGTCATATAGGCGCTTCTCTACCTGGCGAACCAGGGCGTCTCTTTCTTGTAATGATAAGTTACCGCGGGCACGCACATCGACCAGGGCGATTTCTGCGTCTACCGAAGGGAAAAACTCTACGCCCTTGCCTAAGGAACCATAAAGGAAGAAGGTAATGATCATGATGGCAAACACCGCCATTAAGGTCTGTAAAGGTCTTTGTACCAACTTGCTTAACAGGGATACATATCGACCCGTGAGGCCGCTTAGGGAATCAAATTTACCTTGTTCGGCTGCCTGCATGGAGCGTAGGGCTTCGTCATCTATGGCACCAGGTTTGCCTAACCAGGCTCCCAGAGCCGGGATGACGATAAGCGCCATGAGCAAGGACGCCGTTAAAGTAATCATCACGGTTAGGGGGATGAAACTCATGAAGTCCCCCATGGTATCGGGCCAAAACATCAAGGGTAAAAACACCGCTAAAGTGGTGGCAGTGGAGGCTATGATGGGCCAGGCCATGCGTTTTGAGGCCTCGCTAAAGGCTGCTCGATTAGAGTGTCCTTCGGCCATGCGTCGATCGGCGTATTCGGTCACCACAATGGCCCCGTCTACTAACATGCCCACGCTTAATATAAGGGCAAATAGCACCACCATGTTTAGGGTGTAACCCATGAAGTTCAGCACCATGATGCCCATTAAGAAGGAACCGGGAATGGCCAAGCCCACCAGTAATGAAGATCGAGCACCCAATGAGGCCACAATGATGATCATTACCAAAACAGTGGCAAACAATACGTTGTTAAACAGATCAGCCAGGGTGCGTTTAATTTCTTTGGATTGATCCTGGTTGAAGGTCACTTCAATGCCATCGGGCCAGTTGGCTTTTTCCTTGTTTACCAGGGCCTTAACTTCGGCCAGGGTTTCAATGATGTTGCTGCCCAGACGCTTGGAGATTTCCAGGGCCAAAGCCGGTTTGCCATTGATGCGCGCTCGGCTGTTGGCGTCCTTGTAGGTGCGTTGGCCGTAGGCGATGTCCGAGAAACGTACAACCTTGTCGCCGTCCACTTTTACCGGCATGGACAATATATCCTGGGTGTCTTCGATGAGGCCGGGTACTTTAACCGCAAACCGGCCAGTGCCTGTGTCCAGGTTGCCCGCCGCCACCAGTTGGTTATTGTTGTTGATTAATGAGAATAGGGCGCCATGGTCAATGTTGTAGCTGTCCAGTTTGGCGGGATCGATGATGATCTCGGCCACTTCTTCCCGGTCTCCCTGAATCTTGGCTTCCAATACGCCTTTAATACTCTCAATCTTTTCCTGAAGGTCGTTGGCCACGGCAAACAGTACACGCTCATCTACGTTGCCCGCCAAACCCACCACCATAACTGGGAATAACGATAGGTTAATTTCTTTAACCTTGGGTTCGTCGGTGGCGGCGGGAAGTTCACCTTTGGCGGCATCCACTGCCTCACGCACATCGACCAGAGCTTCATCTATATCGATATCCGACTGAAACTCTAACTGAATGGACAGATGCCCTTCGCTGGCGGTGGAGGTGATCTCCTTTAGGCCATCCAGGGACTTTAGTTCCTTGTGCATGGGCTGATAAAGAATGCGGTCCGCGTCTTCAGGGCTAATGCCCTCGTGGCGGATGGATACATAAGCCAACGGAATGCTGATATCCGGGGTGCTTTCCTTGGGAATACTGCTCAAGGAGGACAGGCCCACGATGATGGCCAGGCAAAACAGTAATATAACCGTGCGTATGCGACTTAGTGCTGCATCAATGATGGCATTCATGATTATTTGCCCTCATTGCTGGCGGCGGGCAGTTGATGGGTGGCCAGGTTGTGTTCAAGAGGCTCATGGCTGTCTAGAACGGGTTCTTTAAAGACCGGACGTACTGTTTCACCCGGGCTCACAAAGCTCTGGCCCACGACAATAAGGTCCACAGGATTGGGTAAACCGG
>Ga0209395_1006760_pt1 | contig 12274 bp, 10 predicted proteins | sample GOMGulsemesocosm_3_FD_184635 | JGI IMG/M metagenome (GOLD analysis project Ga0209395, IMG submission 184635) | Methane-oxidizing microbial communities from mesocosms in the Gulf of Mexico - GOM9D Gulf of Mexico (SPAdes) (version 2) | ecosystem: Environmental > Aquatic > Marine > Cold seeps... | reverse complement strand
AGTTGTTCGTTTTGAGCTAGATGAGTTTGTAACATCATAACAATTACCTTTATTGTGAGAGGGACTATAAAGGTAATTGCAGAAAGTGAGCCAACTATGGTATTTGTTGTAACGTATTGAATGTTATTGGTTTAATGTTTTGTGTTTTAATTTGTTATAGACGGGATCCATTCAAATTTTCAAATTGCAATGCAAGATAAAACTACTGACCGCGTCCTGTGACCATCACTAACACTGTTTTAATCATGATGTGTAAATCCATTCTTAGCCATTGCGCAGGCGTGAACAGTGCCAATGCATAGCTATGATCGTAGCCAAGTTTGGTTCGGACATCGTCAATGCAGGTGTCATAGCCTTGGTTTACTTGAGCAAGTCCGGTGATCCCTGGTTGGATATAAACGGTACGCTCTGCGAAAAACGGAATTTCGCGCTCTAATCGGCCATAAAACTCAGGGCGCTCAGGTCGTGGGCCAACCAGTGACATATCACCACGCAGGACATTGACCAATTGTGGTAACTCGTCGAGGCGGGTTTTTCTTAGGAAATTGCCTAGCGGCGTGATCCGGCTGTCATTGGCGCTGGCCAGCACCGCGCCGCTGGCTTGTTCGGCATTGTTTATCATCGTTCTGAACTTATACATCGTAAAAAACTCGACGTAAGTTGGGCTGGCTAAACCGATACGTTGTTGTGAAAATAACACAGGACCGCGGCTGCTACACTTGATCGTCAGCGCTGTAATAAGCATTACCGGTGCTAAGGTTAATAATAAGGTACTAGCGATAACAATATCGATTGCACGTTTAAAGAACTTGATGGTTGGGTTGATAGTATAAATATTCATAATAATGTCCTTTAATTGAAGTTAATGACTACATTTACCAACGATAAGATAACGAATACAGCCGACTAAATTTGCGCAATAGCCGCTGACTAAGTAATAAATGGTTTGCCAAATCTTGTTGGGGTGGCGAGGTTTGACGATAAAGAATAAGGCGACCGAGAGATATAATGCTGTTTGTACTATTGCTGCCATGCTGAAGAATGGGTTGCTGGTACTCAGCCATAAGCTGCCAACCCAAGCGCCAATTAAGACTAATGGCATAAATACCCGTAATGCCTTGCCTGAAGCAAAACTAAACGCGACACCGCGGTATTTAGGACTCAATAAGCCTTTGAAGCGGATCAGTTGTTGTAAATTACCTGCCGCGATCCGTTGACGGCGATGTAAATCCAATTGATTCGTTGATTGCTCAAGTTCTATCGCATTGATGGTAGGCACGTAGATAGCGCGGAAGCCTTGCTCAACCACAGCCATCGCAATAACGAAGTCATCATTGATGACGCGGCTATCAAGCGGTAAGAATAGCTCGCGTCTAATAAGGTAGAATGCGCCATGAGCACCGATAATCGAGCTAAGTTGGGCTTCACGCGCTTTGACATCACTTTGATAATCCCAATACGCTTTCTCTCCACTAGAACCAGGGTTTGCCAGTAAATAGTGACCGGTGACCAGCCCAACCTCGGGATCGCAAAACGCCTGATTAGCTTGGATGAGCGCATCGATAGATATTAGCGCTGAGACATCACTCATCGCGATGATGTCACCGCTAAGTTGTGGCAGTAAGGAATTAATGACTGCTACCTTGCCGCGATTAGTCGAAAACTCGATAATTTTAGTGTTGAGGTTACGACAGTTTTGCTCCGCTAAGGTTTGCTTTGCGACTAACGCCGTTCTATCGGTACAGCCATCACAGGCAATGATGATGGCCAATAGATTATTAGGGTAATCAAGTATCGCCAGATTACGGATCTTTTCAGCAATATACTTTTGTTCGTTATAGGCCGGAATAACAATGGTTATCTTCGCTAACGCGGCAGTCTTTAGGACATTAACATCGGACAGCGTGATCTTTTTAGTTAAACCTTTTAACAGTAAAGGATAACCCACGTGATGATAAATAATCAGTAACATGCAGCCTAGGGTTAGGGTCATTATGATCATATTATTCTCCTTGCCTTATCAGTGACGTTGTTATGAAAAAATTAACTTTGTGTAGGCGTTGGCCATACCTTGGATATTGCGATGCTCAAAAATAAACTGACGTGGATTAACTGGGTTACTACGCGATATCATGGTTTCAATCGCACCAACTAATTGCGCGACATTGTCATGCTCTACCAATAAGCCTGTTGCTTGACACAATGCCTCGGCACTACCACCGACATTGGTGATAAGCGCTGGGATCCCGCAAGCTTGCGCTTCCATTGGTGAAAGAGGCAGCCCTTCATTACGTGATGGAAGGCAAAAAAGGTCAAGTGATTGGTAAAAACTGGTCATGTCATTAATTGGGCCGAGAAAATGCACCTGTTGCTCTAAGTTTAATCGTGCCACTTGCTCTTTTAGCTGCTGTTCACAACTACCACCACCGGCGATGGCCAAATGTATCGTCGATGAAAAATGCGCCATTGCGTCAATCAATACATCTTGGCCTTTAACGGTTTCTAAACGACCGGCCGTACCAATTAATACCACGCCTGTTGGTAAATCGAGTTCATTGCGTGAGTAGTTACGATTGCCAGGCACGAATTTACCGATATCAATGCCGTTGTGAATAAGGGTGACATCATGGTGGTTCAAAGAGCTTTTTATTTGGTCGGCAACCGCGATGGCATCGGCAACCATTATCGGTTTGATGAGCATCAATAAACGCTTTTGCAGACGACGCTGTTTGAGATTATTTAAATGCCAACCATCATGTTCAGTGTGGACATGCTTATCGATATGGGCGAGCTTTGCGGCAAGACCGCCATAGAGTAATGGCCCAATATGATGACTGTGTATTGCGCATACATCATATTGCTTAAACAATTTATGTAACTGCCACAGCGTGCTCCAGCTAAAACCACTGGGCTTATCAAGAAACACTAGCTGGCTACTAACATCGGCCAAGATTGGCCACCTCTCTATGGCTTCTTCTTTGGTGCCTTCAAGACTAAAGATAATAGTCTTAAACGGCTGATACTTTGACAGCGCTAATACGATGGTTTCAATACCACCAGGACGTAGGTGTTGCACGACTTGGGCAACGACTTTTTGGCTATGACGTGACATAATAATGCTCCTTTATCCGAGGGGTGGAATACGGCTGATAACAGGTACGCACGATAATAGTTCGAGTTTATCGCGACGAAAAATACGGTTATCAGTGATGGCAAAAAGTACAGCCAATCCACTACCAAGTAGTAATCCAGCCACCAAGCCCGATAAGACATAAAGTGCTAACGGGAAGTTGCTTGGTGCGGCTGGTGTGTAGGGCAAGTCAATTATTTTGACCCGTTTGTTCTGCTCAAAACTACCCAACGCTCTGGTCATTTGAGCCATTTCAAAGCGATGTAACAGCTCCTCATATAATTCCTGCTTAATGTTCAAATCACGTTCCAATTTAGTGATTTGTTGCTCGTCGGCGCCAAAGTTGGCGGCGTTTTTTTCGAAGGTTTCAATCATTTCGGACAGTGAACTTATTTCTTCACTTAAAAATTGTAATTTTGAGCGCGCTTCTTGTAGTTTTTCTAATTGAGTGACTAATAGCGGTTGCGCTGATTGGCCCTTGGTGACAGTCAGTGAACTCACTAAGTCCCATAGTTGGTTTGAGTTAAGGGCTTGTGGTTTTTGTTCTAATAGTTGTTGACGCTCTTGCTCAAGGCTACTTATTTCACGTAGCGTTGCCTGAACTTTTGAATGTTTTTCGGTGTATCGTGCTTTTAGCAAGGCTAATGAACCGCGTAATTGAATGATTTTTTCTTCGAGTTTACCAATAATGGGGTTGGTTTTTGAGAGCTGCATGTTCAAGCCCCCGAGGCTTTTTTTGACTCCCGAACGTTGTGCTTTTTTCTGCGCTAAATCGAGTTTCAATTGCGCTATACGACTGATGTTTGCACTATAAAGCTGAGGTAGATTACGTGCGTTGCTATCTTTGAAATTGGCGAGGGCTTGCTCAGCTTGTTCTAATTCAAGATGACGCTGCTTGAGGTATTTCTCTAAAAATATCGCTGAGTCTTTCATGCTTGAGCGCTCCGGTGCGAGTAACTGCTCAACAAAGTGACTACTAACGGTTTGTAGCATTGTCGCCATTCCTTCAGATGATGGTGCTTGGTAGTCAATCCTAATAAGATCTTTACCCGCCATTGTCATCGACAATGAACTTGATAATTTAGCGATGATGTTTTCATATTCATCACCAGGAGTTGACTCGTTAACTAGGTTATGTTCACGGGCTACCGCGCCTAGAATATGGCGTGAATGAAGCAAGGTTTGCAACGAATCTAAACGCTCTTTTAGCATCGATGAAACGGCAAAATCTTCGAGGAATGGATTCATTTTCGCGGTTTCCTGAATCAACATACTGGTATGCGATTTATATTGTTTAGCGGTTGTTAATCCGATAATTAAACCAACTATTGGTAGGATAATTAATGGCGCAATAATCAAGTAACGACGACGCCATGCCGCAATGCATATATAGAGCAGTTGATACGATAAGTCGTTCATAGATGCTCCAACAATCCGTTGATTTTCGCGGCGCGCGCCTGCCATGTTTGATCTGCAACGGCATTGACTCTGCGTGCATCACAGTCCTGCTGATGGGTAATTGTTGTTAGTGCCTTGACCATCTGTGATGCGCTTTCGACAACACTGATTAGCGATTGATAAGGTTTTAGCGCAGGAAAAGGGGTACTAATAACGGGGCGTCCGGCCGCTAAGTATTCGCGCAGTTTAAACGGGTTGCACGCTTTAATTTGGCTGTTGTCGCGAAATGGCAACAGTGATGCTTGCCAATGCTGACTATAGCGCGGAAGTTCTTCGTGCGGTTTACTGCCTAGAAAATAGACATTGTGAAAGCTCTTTAACTGAGAAACATCGACATCAACGTTACCTATAAAAACAAAGTTCCAGTGGGGCATCTGCGCAATGGTGTCATGAAGTAATTCAAGGTCAAGCCAGCTTGAAATACTGCCGTAGTAGCCAGCAATCGGCTTGTTGTTATTGGGTAAATCATTGGCGCGTGCCACTGGTTGATTAAACAGTTTAAAATCTACGCCATGGGGCACGGTCACAGACGAATGTTGACTAAATTTATGGGCGAGAATATCACTCGAGGTAATAATAAGATCGGCACATTTGATAAGTTGCTGTTCACGTTGACTGACGGTGTCGTGATCTACACCGGCTAAGGCATTAAAATCATCGCAGCAATAATAGATCACAGCCCGCTCATTTAATCGACCCACGATATCGACGGCGGTTGGCAATGAAATCCACAGAATCGGAGCATCGATTTGATGGCGCTTCATGATGCTTTTTAATTGATAGCTCATATAAAGCGCAGCGACCGCTCGAACTATTGCACTTTTTGGTGCTGGAATTGTTTTGATACTGGTGACGATAAATTGGCTATTTGTGGTGCCGCTAACCGGTGTTGGATGAATTAGCTGGCACAGTTTAGTCCACACACGTTTGATATCTTTCAATTGAGCACGTGGTTGACGCAGGCCAATCGAGTTAACCCAAATCACTTTACGGTCAATGCCGATATGGCTGATAAGTTGTTGAGTGCTGCTCGGTAAGCCGCCCCAATCTTCGCCAAATACCACTAAGTCTGGTTTATGCATAATATGCTCCTTAGCTTGCAAGGGTTTTGACAACAACCGCAGGGACGCCGGCGGCTAGCACGCCAGCGGGAATATCTTTGGTCACCACGCTGGCGGCGGCAATAATGCTGCCTTTGCCGATAGTGACACCGGCCATCACTGAGACGCCAGTGGCCAACCATACATCATCTTCTAGCGTGATATCAGCGACTTGGTCATCTGTTTCAGGGGCTCCAGCAGCGCGGGCCAGTGCGTCGACAGGGTGGCCAGGGTAGCCCGCTAAGAAAGCGCGACCCGCAATTCTGACATTGTTACCAATGGTTACCTTGCGCCCGACAGCAATAGTCGTCATCCAACCAATATCGACGTTGTCACCAATCGTTAAGGTCGGTGTATTAACAGCACATGCTCGGCCGGTAATGGTGGTTTGACCGGATATACGACATTGACTGCCGATTGAGAGTGATAACGGCCCTGCAAAATATGGCAATCCGCCGTAGAGATAAAGTTGTTTACCGCAGGTGTTGAGCTGTGATTTAAACATTGGCGTCCAATAGAAGACACGAGCGATGTAAGCGGCGGTGTTCATCACGCTACGATGGATAGAAAATATAATCGCGTAAACAAACAACGGTAGGGGTAAATCACCACAGCGAAGTGCTTTAAGGGTATTGAATATTCGTTTGATACTCGGATTGTCGCTGTTTTTTAATCGTTGCTTAGCATGCTGGGCAAAGAGATTATTCATCGTGTTATTCCTTGTGCTGTTTGATTAACGGTGCTGTTTTCTAAGAGATTGCAGAAATGATGCCAAAACTAAAATGTGAGCTATTACAGTCGGTTATGGTTATTTTGAGGTGGGTGTTTTGTTTTTTTACGTAAAATGCGAATCGATTTGCAAAACGCTACTGTTTTGCAATATCCTGATCGCATAAAGCGGTTGATGCTAAGGGGAGGGAGGTGTCATTCGCTGTTTTTCTAACTGCGCCCACCGTGAAACGGCTAAGATTAGCGCCGCGAGAATATAGATCGGCCAGGTGAATCCTTGCGTTAAAAACGTGCCAGCGACGATGGTGCCAATAAGACCTGCATAGACCGCCTGTGCTGTTGCTAGGATCGTCGCTGGCACATTATCGAGGGTTTTTAATAGCTCAATTGAGTGATGTGCCTTTTTTAGCAGCATAATAGTGATGGTGACAAAAACAATTAATCCGACAATGCCTGTTTCGGCGAGTACGCCAAACCACGTGCTATGTACTGCGTGATTAAGGCCATCCCAGTGAGGACTATAAAAGAAGTAGTTCACATAAAAATTATCGATGCCAACGCCGGTGAAAGGATTATGCAGTGCCATGCCCCAGGCCGCTTGCCATGCAAAAAGCCGACCTTGCGCTGATTCATCAATTCCTTCTTCCGCGGACCCACCAGAAGAGCGATCTGAGATGTCGGCAACAATATATAATACCGCTGCACCAACGACCGCTAATATCGAAAAAAGTAATCGATTATTGAGTTTGCGGTAAACAAACACTCCAAACACCGCCATAATACCGAGCAGCCCGCCGCGACTTTGTGTCGCAAGTACGGCAAAAAAGAGTAACGGTACACTCACCAAGCCCAGCCAACGCTGCCATTTAGAAATATTGGCGGTGGTCAGTAAACTTATTGAAAAGGCTGCTGGAAACATCAGCACCAGTGCTAAATCGTTGGGATCGCCTAACACAGAGCCTATTGCTCGTCCGATGGTCACTCTCGTACCTTCGACAAGGCTAATCCCATTGGCCTTATTCATTAGCGCAACGACAGCCACGAGAGCCCCTGCACTTGTCAGTGCGGTACAGGCCAGTGAAAAGTCCCGTTTAGTGCGCGTTAGCCAGGTGATGGCATAGGTCATTAATGCAATCTTCCAATAAATCCCTTTAAAATAGGTCAAGGCTACCCCGCGATTACTGGCCATCAACACCCCAATAAACACTAACACAAAGAATATGCTAATGACGGTTAGCTCCCTGTTCCACCATAATTCAATTTTTCGAGTGATCGCGATGTGCCACAACAGACTGGCGATGGCGCCCAAGGATAACATCAACGGGATCTTGAGCGGATACAACGCGGGTACGACTTCATGAATGCGGAAAAACGAAAAGATCACAAACAACAACACCAATTCAAAGGGGAGTGCCACCACTAACATCATCGCAATCGGCACGATAGCAAAGAGTAATGCCCATAAGGGATGTGGCATTAGCCACCAGCTCACACTTAGCAGGGCGCATATTAACAACGCAATGCTAAGATGAAGGCGATTGGTAAGGCGGTGCTGTGTGATTAGGTCCATGGCCCTAACCTAAGTGACGATTAAGTTTAACGACATCTTGTTTGAGGGTAAAAAACAAGGCGGCGGCAATAGCGGCCATCGCGCTGAGTAAGCCCTCGATGTTGGTGGGAATGTATTGACTTAAGCCAACCAGACCAATGCCAAATGCAATAATAATAACTAAGGTCGTTTTATCATAAGGCAGTGGCAGCAAACGTTGGCTAACGGCAAAGAACAGTAATGCTTTGGTCAAGTAAGCGACATTGAGTGCAACAACTACAGCGATAATTCCCCACTGCTCTATACCTAGCCACATCGTCGTTAGGCCCAGCGCTGCGCATATGGTATTTATCACCAATTGCGTTATGGTCGAGTCTCCGGTGAAGCAGCCGATGTTGACCAACTCACCAATCTCTTTAAATGCCATCGCTAGCACTAACCAAAGGACGTAATTAATCGCCTGATGATAGCTCGGTGCCAATAACCAATGAATGAGGAAAGGGGAGACACACGACACGATGACTGCAACAGTCATCACCACCATAATACCGATTGAAATGTAATGAGCCGCTTGTTTTTCTCCATTTGATTGTTTGACGACAGCCAAGCGCTTTGGCTGCCACCACATGCCAAACGGTTGAACGAGCAACACCGTTGCAATAGCAAATTTCGCTGCTATACCATAGATCGCGACATCACTTAATGGTCTAAATGCTGCCAATAACCAGCGATCAAAGCCCCCTAAGGTAAAGGCGATAAAGCCACTACCAACGATAGGTATGCTGTAAATAAGAAATTGTTTAAATTGTTGGAACTTAAACACCATGCCAACATCCATAATCATTGTTACGGTTAAGATCAGTGCTTGACCGACCCCTGCGATTAAACAAGCCACTAAGACACCATCAACACCAAACCCCATGGTTAAGAACAGCACGATTAACGATGCCTGTATTATTGTCCTAATGCTGGTGGCCAAGAAAAAAGGCAACACCTTATCGTTCATTCTCAGCCATGCGAGCGGGATAGCAATGGCGCCTTCAAGTGAAATAACAATAAGTACTAGCCGCAATTGTAGCAATGAGATGTCGACCGTTATATTGGCGATAACCGCTGGAGCAACAAACCAGGCGATGCTTAAGACAAGCGCACCCGCCATCAGGGCCAAGGTCAAAATACCCGCTGCGCCTTGTTTGTTCTTTGCATCATCACCTTGCCCTGATGCAAATCGAAATAATGTATGCTCGAGACCGAGTCCGACCAAGATGCTACAGACAATGCCGATACTGGTTAATAGTTCTAGCTGTCCGAACTGATTAGGTACCAAATAATGCGCGGTGATTGGCAGCATCAATAAAGAAACACTTTTCATTAAAGCGATACTCAGGCCATAAATAATCGAGTGCTTCATTGCCGGGTTTATCTTTTTAAGTAATTTAAGCATGGTGGTGCTCCTGTTTAAAGTGGTGTTATTGCATCACAACATTTCTTATTTTTTGGTAGGTCTTAGACGCCTTATATTGAGCGGATAGTTGTTGCCCACATTGGCCTATTCTCTTGATATTTTTTGGGTTGCTTGTTAGCTCTAGTACTTTGTCTGCCAGATCATGCAGGTCGTTGGCGTGATACTTTATGCAGTTAACACCGTCGCAAAGGGTGCGGTCCCAATAGGCATTGTCTTGCGGGATTATCACGCAAAGTCCGGCGGCCAGCGCTTCAAGGATTGACAAACCAAAGGGCTCATTCTGGCTGGTGGAGACGAAAATATTACAATTAGACCGAATGGTGTTTAGGTCTGAGGGTTGTAAGTGCCAGTAGAGCTTTGGCAGAATCACCGGTGCTTTAGAGATTGATTGTGCCGTCGTTTTAGGGCGAATATAACAAATCTCGGTCACTGGGCGTATTTCTACTGGAATGGCTGAGATTGAGTTAATAAAAAAATCCAAGCCTTTCCACTTTAATAATGAAGCTGCCCACAGGATTTGCGGCGTGTGATATTGGCATTGAGTGGGCCACGCACGGTTGCAAAGCCCGATATTTAACGGCTTAAAGCGATAGCCTCGTAATACTTTTTTAATGTCTGTTGTATTGAGCTTCTTGGCCAAGCATTTAGCCAAAGAATTGATACTGCTAGGCAAGTAGAAAACAAAATGGGCGCGGATTAAACAGCGGGCGATGGTACCGGAACAAGCAACAGGGCCATGGATCAGTTGGATAATTCGATAGCCCATCAAATATCGCGCTAGATAAACCGATAGGTCAATTCCTGGCGTGGATGCGCCGATGACGACATCAACTTTGCCATAGACAATGCGTACCACTAGAATGTGCAGCGCAATGATAAAATGGCGTAGGAAGTAGAGCAGTCCGTGATCTTTAGTGGCTAGCCAGTCTGACTCGTGCAATGCTAACAGTTGGAATTTACTATCCCAGCTCGTCGGATCATTGGTGATCACCGTGACGCGTTGGCTTGGTTGTGCGATGGTGGTAAGAATCGTATTGGTGGCGACTTTAGAACCACCTTTAAACGAAATTGCGTCCAAGACAACGATATGTTTATTTTCCATCATAGTTCCTTCCTTTTAACACCCAGCGTTAACCCGATTGCTTTTGCAATGAATTGAAAGCTGGCGTTAATAATGGCTTTAATTGAGTAATGGCTTGACCATGTCAATGCATGTGCTGGGTTATTCAATAACGTTAGATAGCGTTGCTGCATTGTTTGAACGTGTTGTGAGATTAAAAATAACCGAGATACTCTTTGTTGTGCTGCTTGCCCAAATTGCTGGCGCAAGTCAGGTCGATAGAACATAAATTCAATCGCTTGAGCAATTTGTTGTGGTACGGGTGCTGCGACCAGTAAGCCGCTATGTTGATGCTTTACCACACTGGATATACCGCCAACATCAGGGGCGATCACCGGAATGCCATGCAATCCGGCTTCCGCTAATACTAAGCCAAAGACTTCTTCCTTAGCGCCAGAGAGAAAAACATCAACGCCACTTTGCAGTAATGCTGGTACGTCACCCCGCTCACCCAGAAAGAAGACTTGTTGATCAAGCGTTAGCGCATCGACTTGTTGTGTTAATTGCTGGCGAAAGGGACCATCACCCACAATGATTAATTTGGCTGGAATACCGGCTTGACGCACTAACGCCAGTGCTGATATCAGAGTATCCATTCCTTTACGCTCGATTAAAGAGCCAACGGACATTAAGATCAAATCCTCCTGCTCCAATCCAAGGTGCTGGCGAATGTCTAGGCGTTCGTTGTTATTTAATCGAATGGGGTCAATACCATTGGCAATGACACTGACACGATCAGGATTAATCCCGTCCTCAAGATATTGCTCAACGACTGGTTGACTAACACCCACTAAATGCGAGACGTGATGTAACCCTAAGCTAATACGGTCTCGCAGCGGATAGCGGCAATGTAGGTGGGCAACAAGCGGGATGTTAGCTTTTCGCGCCACGATATTTAACCATTGGCAGGGGGCGCCACTGTTACTGTGGATGATTTTAATTTGATGATATTGAACTAATGAGAGGCCTTGATTAATCAAGGCTGAAAAACCCGATAGGTCAAATTTTGGTGATAACCAACCCAATAGTAGCGGAAAGTCTTGTTTCGAGACATCGATGTCAAGTGCAGCGACATGTGTCGCCAACGTGGCGCTGTTGCACCATACAATCGGCGTGAACTGGTCGCGGTCAAGGTGACTGAGTAAATCTAACAGGCAGCGCTCACTGCCCCTGATCCAGTCTTGACCATAGTGAACATATAAAATTGGGATTGGTTGATTAGTGTGAGTCATGTGAGCGCTCCACTAATTTCGGTTGTATTTGTTGATGACTACAATGATTGCTGACCATCGCTTTGTTATAGCAATTGATGATCATTGGCATCGCGGCGATGTCGCTAAATCCTTTTATAACACGCTTTCTGGCAAGGCGAGAGCGGTTGAAGTTTAACTTTATTGAGCTGCTTAACCACTGACTGATGCCGTAACGTAATGATGTAAAGTCGCCAAGTTGGATCAACCAACCATTGCCTTTGTCAATCAGCTTACCCAGTGCGCCAACGTTATAAGCACATACTGGAATGCCATGGGCCATCGCCTCTAAAGCCGCCATCGGTAGACCTTCTTGCCGAGAGGGCATAATCAGAAGTCCAATCTGATGCCAATGTGAGTCCATTGAATCTTGATGACCATGGAATCTGACATTATCGCTTGCGATATCCTTTAACTCTTCCAACATTGGTCCATCACCATAGATATGAAATACTTGATGAGGAAAAAACGGT
>Ga0209395_1006758_pt1 | contig 12274 bp, 7 predicted proteins | sample GOMGulsemesocosm_3_FD_184635 | JGI IMG/M metagenome (GOLD analysis project Ga0209395, IMG submission 184635) | Methane-oxidizing microbial communities from mesocosms in the Gulf of Mexico - GOM9D Gulf of Mexico (SPAdes) (version 2) | ecosystem: Environmental > Aquatic > Marine > Cold seeps... | reverse complement strand
TTGGCGCCAGTTTGACCCGCCCTTTTGCGGGCAACTTACACGCCAGGAGTTTGTTGAGCCACTCACGGGCACCGTCACCACTCACCTCATAGCGGGCAAAGGCAGAAATATCCAACAGACCCACACTTTCGCGAGTCGCACGACATTCCGCCGCAATAATGTCATGGGCATTAGAGCGTTTCTGGGAGGGAATTTCCTCAAATCCTTCTTCGGCAAAATACAGCGGTGTCTCCAGACCCCAGTTGGCCGACCAGCGGGCCCCGGCGCGCGTCATGGCATCAAAGGCCCCTGCGGTTTTTAATGCTCGACCCGCAGGCAGTTGCTCGTTGGGGTAGGCCATGACAAAACGGCGTGAATAAAACTGCCCCGTGGTTTGCTTCAGGTATTCGCGGTTGGCGGCAAAGCCTCCGTAACGCGCCACATCCATACCGTAGATATCCGCGCCCGGCTCACCATTGACCATCCACTGCGCCAGCGACAGGCCCACACCGCCGCCCTGGGCGAAACCTGCCATCACACCACAGGCGGTCCAGTAATTACGCACTCCAGGCACAGGTCCCATGATAGGGTTGCCATCTGGCGTAAAGGTAAAGGCACCATTCACCCAGCGCTTGATTCCAGTTTCCTGTAAGCAGGGATAACGTTCAAAACCCATCATCAATTCTTTTTCGATACGCGGCAGGTCCTCCTGGATCAACTCCATACCGTAATCCCAGGGCGCACCTTCCATATTCCAGTGCTTGTGATCCACCTCGTACACACCCAGCAACGCCCCCTGGCCCTCGTGTCGCATATAGGTGAAACCATCCAAATCCACCATCAGCGGTAATTCCTTGCTGAGAGCGGCAATTTCAGGCGCAGTATCCGTGATCAAATAGTGATGCTCCAACGGCGTAACGGGCAGATCGACACCGGCCATCAAACCCACTTGCTTGGCCCATAGACCGCCACAATTCACAACATGCTCCGCGTGAATAGTGCCTTTCTCGGTGACCACATCCCAGGAGCCGTCGACCCGTTGATTTAATTCGATAACGCGATTGCGCAGAATCACATCGGCGCCTCGCTTGCGGGCTGCGCCAGCAAAGGCGTGGGTAGCTCCGTAGGGGTCGAGGTGACCCTCATTGGCATCAAAGAGGCCACCCACCACGCCCTCGAGGCTTACAATTGGGCAAAGCTCTCCGATTTCTTCCGGCGTCACCAGCCGTGACGTTTCGATACCCATAGACTGATAGGCAGCCCAATTGGCTTTCAGCATCTCCCAGCGCTCCGGCGTGGTGGCGAAATTGATACCACCGGTCATGTGCAGGCCTACGTCCTGCCCACTCTCTTCTTGGATTTCTTTATAGAGATTAATAGTGTAGTCCTGCAAGGCCGCCATATTGGGGTCGGCGTTAACGGTATGAAAACCGCCGGCGGCGTGCCAGCTTGAACCGGCCGTCAACTCGGCGCGCTCAATTAAGGCGACATCGGACCAACCCAATTTTGCCAGGTGGTATAACACACTGGCCCCTACGACACCGCCACCAATCACGACGGCCTGATAACTCGTTTTCATCACAACTACCTTCTATAAAAAAATTTCGCCTAATCTACGCAAATCCGTTTTCGATCCAGCTCAATGTCAGGATCTGTCCAGATGCTGCAACCCGTATAACGCCTGTTCAGCATGACTTGTCATGCGATAATTTAATTCAACCAGATTAATACATTCGCATTATATTCACAACACTGCGAATCTAACAAGCAAGATTCGCCCTACTCGTGTTCATTTTTCACCCAGTTGACAAAACTTTGGGAGCTAATTAAGATAAATGTATTAATTCACTTGGATTAATTGTGGCATGAAAGCCCCACCCCTAATCAAGTTTGGATATATAGGGCGATTAGACTCAGCTGAACAAGCAAAAAAACACTATAAAACTATTTGAATACTGGAGAAGACAGATGCTTAAAAAAACAAATATCGCACTTGGAATTTCTTACGCACTCGCCGGGCTTGGCGCCGGATTAACACACGCTGCCGATGCCAACACCGCAGACACTAAAGATTTTTCGCTCGAAGAAATTGTTGTTACGGCCACAAAACGCGGTTATGCCCAGTCCTTGCAAGATTTAAGCGTGAGTATTCAGGCTGTTACTCAAGGTGCTATAGAGGCCTCCGGAATTACCGATTTAAGCTCTCTCGGCCAGCTCGCCCCCAGTGTCAACATCGTTGATGTCAACGGAAATGGATCGCCCCAGATCTCCATGCGTGGTATTACGGCGGGTAGCTTTAAAGGGGATTCCGTACAGGACCAGGCGTTGACCAGTGTCTACCTGGATGATATGTCACTTTCCGCACCGGGTTTCACCCCCAATATAGAGCTCTTTGATATTCAACGGGTTGAGGTACTTCGTGGCCCTCAGGGCACTTTGTATGGCAATGGTGCCATGGGGGGTAACGTTCGTTTTGTTACCAACAAAGCAAATTTTGAAGAATTTGCTGCCAAGGTTGAGGCTGGCGTGTCATCCGTCGATGAGGGCGGGACGGGCTATTCAACCAAGGGCATGGTCAACCTTCCCCTGTCAGATACACTGGCGCTGCGCTTGGTCGCCACCCATCAGGAAGACCCAGGCTTCATTGACAATATTACACTCGATGATGACGACGATAACGAGTTGAGTCGAAGTAATCTGAGAGCGTCTTTGAGATACGCTCCCACCGACAATCTTGAGATCACAGGCAACATTTTCTATCAGGAACAACAACTGGGGGATAGCACGAACTCGATCAGCTATGCTGACGACGGCTCTTCCGTCATAAAAGTGAGCGACCTGACCACCGCTCATTTTGGCGAGACTAAACAAGACAACGAAATGGCGGTGTACAGCCTGAATGTTGAATATCAAACGGATTGGGTCAATCTGGTTTCTACCACCTCTTTCCTGGACCGGGAATATTCTACTGAATCGAACACTTACGACCTTCTTGTAGCCTTCGTAGGCGTGCAGGCTGAAGATTCACCAATTGTGCACGAATTTGCTCAGGAGGATTTTTCACAGGAAATACGAGTATCCTCTGCCGACGCCGAAAGTGACCTGCAATGGCTGGTAGGCGGCTATTACTCCAAGCAAAAATTGCAGTACGATCTCGAGTATATCGTTCCCGGATTTACCGATATTGTCGAAGCGACCTATGGCGCTCCCATTGAATTGGTTTTTGGTGCGCCGACCACGGCCTTTGGCGTTGGCGGTAACGGCCCGCTGGACAGTTTATTCTATGGCGACACCTCTAACGAGCAGGAGCAGTTGGGCTTTTTTGGGGAACTCACCTACCGGCCTACCGACAGGCTGGAGCTTCTTGCAGGTTGGCGCTGGTCGGACTGGGAACAAGACTATTCCCAGCACTACGCCGGCTTTTTCAACGGTGGTGAAACGCTCAACACCGGCGATGACAGTTTCGAAAAAACCACCTACAAGCTTTCGGTATCCTATGACCTAAGCGAAGATGCAATGATCTACGCATCCAAATCCACGGGTTTCCGCTTTGGCGGTATAAACGACCAAATTCCTCTAAGCTGTGGGGCCAATGATGCCGGGCAGAATTTTGAACCCGATAACATCACCAACCTGGAGCTGGGCGCCAAAACCTCTTGGTTTGATAATAAATTGACCGCCAACGTGACGGCTTATCAGTCGGAATGGAAGAATGTTCAATCGCAGGTAGCGTTATCCCACTGTGGATTTGCCTATAAGAACAACCAGGGCGAGCAAGAGAGTAAAGGGGTTGAATTTGAGATCAGTGCGCTGCCGATGAACAACTTACTGATGTCGCTTTCCGGTGCTTATTTGGAGGCCGAGTTTGTCAAAGGTAATACCGCCTCTGGCGCAGAAAAAGGCGACCCTGCCCCCTATGTGCCGAAACTGTCCTTAAGCGCTTCTGGCGAATACACCTTTCCTCTCAATCAGGAACTTGATGGCTTTGTCAGGTTGAGTTATCAGTACACCGATGAACGCAGCGCTGATTACAACTTGGCCAGAACGATTCAGCTGCCGTCGTACGAGATTGTTAATCTGAGAACAGGTGTCAAGGCTAACGACTGGTCGGTGACCGCTTTCGCCAATAACCTACTGAATGAACAGGTGCCAGTCGCGGGCGGTTTGGCCGTCGGGAAGCTGGGTGGTGCCGTAAGCAAACCCAGAACGGTTGGCCTGACGTTTAATCGAGATTTTTAACCGAAAAAGCAGAGAGGGTTCCGTGAAAACTTCACGGAACCCATGCTCCACTGATCACTGACAAACCCCGGTATTTTACTGGGGTTTGTTGCTTCTGAGTCTTAATACTTTTGGGTCTTCAGGAAGATTTGTGGCTTGCTTTGATTCAGGCTTCGGTGACGACGTCTCTTTCGTGCCTAGGCTGTTTTTACACAGCCTAGGCACCTTGCTGACTATCAGATCGTGCCTAAATCATCTATTAAATAAGATACGAATAGAAAGTACCGACTTGTCACTAAAAAAATCCCCGCACGAGGGCGAGGACTTTGTCAGCAATCTGCGGAACCCATGTTCCTGTCAATCAGCGCTTGTAGCCTGCGATACCGGCCACAAGGTATGCAAACCAGTACTAAACAAATGCGCAAACACAGAAGCGTGCCACTCGCCCTCAAAGGTCGTCAGGACCAACTCAAAGTTCTTGTGTTTGGCCTGTGTCAACTTCTGCATATTGGCCTGACCGAAGGACATAGCATCACCGATCACCGGGTCGGTGAGTTCAGCACCGCCGAAGGCCGCAAAAGCACTCACCTGCCTGCCCTCAAGGCTTTTCTGGAATTCACCCAGCTTGCGATCCATACCCTCTGGGGAATAAAACAACGCTGGGCTGCCAATTATGTAACGAGTAAAAGGTAAGCGACCGTCTAACATGGCAAAAGCTGTAAAGGCACCACCGCCCGAGTGACCGGCCAAACCAGATTGGGTCATGTCGAGTCGGAATGCTCTCTGCAAGTTTGGCAGTAATTCGGACAGAATAAACTGCTGGAAAATTTCGGCACCGCCAAAACCCTGCTCTGGGGATCTTCCAGCGGCCTTCACGCCAGCCACCAAGCCTGCAACCGTCGGCGTTCCCGCAAGGCCCGGGTAGGTCCAAAAGGGACCAAACTCTTTCGCCATATAATCGCGCAAGCGCTGGGTTCCATGCTTGGCCGGGCCTGCATTGGTACCGATACTGACCAGAACAAGCTCCTGTGCCTCTTTGCGTATCGCCTGCATGGTCGCCACCTCACTCATAGTGCCAAACAGATAGTTGGCATCAAGTGTCAGCAGCAGTGGGTAGTCTTTTTTACCCGCGCCATAACTGATTGGCAGCTTGACCAGCACCACATAACTTTCACCGGTCTTGGCAGAGGTAATGGTGAATTTCTGAATATCTTCAAGTAATGTACCCTGCCTGACGCCTTGGTCTGCGCGTATCAACGCCTGGGCATTCGCTCCCACTGCGCTGAACAAGACCAGGAAGAGACTGGCAATCGCAAACAGTTGCGGATGCAGCCATTGTTTTTTGTATGAGTTATTCATTGAATCTACCTTTGTTTTTTATTCATAGAGATAGCGCGCTATCAGTTCCCGGAACCTTAATGCTTCATGGTTTCAGTCAAGGTCTTGCCAGTTCCCCATAACTCGTGGATGCCCGATGACAGTATGTGATGGAATACCGATCCATGTTGTTCATGCTCAAAGCCGCGAACATTTATCGATACATTCTCCGGATCAAGTTTCTGCAATCGCTTCATCAGGGCAACGCCACCGCCGATATAATCAATCAAGTCTGGGTCTTCTATTTCACCACCGCCAAAACCACAGAAAACCTGCAATGGCCGCAACGCCTTGGCTTTAGCAAAATACTGTTCGCGCTCAGGCAAGGTATCGGCAAACACATGCACACCGTAGGAGCCGACGATGAATTTGCTGAACGCGGTCTGCTTTTTAAGCAAAGTATCAACCACAAATTCACCACCCGAAGAGTGTCCCGCTATCCCGATGTCAGTTGGGTCAACACGGTATCGCTTGGCCAGATCAGGCAACCACTCATTCTCTAAAAAGCTCAGAAAGGGTCCGGTGCCACCGTAGGCGTCTTCATGTTTGATACCTCCTTTGGCCAATCCATCCGCGATCAATTGCCAGAAAGAAACCTCGGCACCCGGAGGCACATCAAGGCTGGGCACTTCGGCGGAGTAATCGATCAAGCGCTGCAGGCCGTGAGTCGGACCATGAGTTGTGATCCCGGCAACAATAATGGGCTTCGCCTCCCCCGTCATCGCTTGAATGTGTGCAGCCTCAACGGTCGTCCCCATAAAATAACCGCCATCGAGCAGGATCAAGATTGGGTAATCGGCATTCGAGTTTTCATAGCCCGGAGGCACCGAGACCCAGGTGTCGTATTTGATACCGTTACTCTTGGCCTCATACAAGGTGTAGGTCAGGCTTTTATAGGAAGAGGGCATTACCGATTCAGCCCAGCCAGAGCAGGCAAAACACGCGGCTAACAAAAAGGCTAAAAATTTATCTATCATGATTAACTCCCATAATAAAACTTAGGCGAGCGCGACGTTTTATTTTCTCGCACCCGGTATTTTTCTCACACCTTATTTCTTCTTGTAAGTACCCGCCAATTCCGCTGCAGCTTTCGCCAACTGTGCACTATAGGGGGACGGGTTATGGGTCATTTCCGGTAAATTAATCGCGCGTGCATTGGGAATTGCCTGTGTTATCTCAACAAAGTGTTTCGGGGCAATAAATTCATCAGCGCCCGCCTCCACCACCAATACCGGATTATCGATTGTCGTGAGCATTTCCAAAGTGAAATTCGGCGTTGTCGACCAGGCTCTGTCTAATTTACCGCCAAGACGCTGGATCTTGCTTTCACTCATCCCCATTTTTATCAGCATTGGAGTGAACCCAAGTGGATCAGGCTTGCCACTGGCCAGTAACTTGGGGAAATCTTTCACAAAGCCTTTAGCTATCTCGTTATAGACACTCTGATTATAGGGGGTGCCGCTAAGAGTAGACGTACGAATCCGGTGTGGGTAATCAAATAACAAATGAAGGGAAGCACAACCGCCGTCACTGTGGCCAAAGATGTGGGCACTTTCTAACCCCAGCACATCCATTAAAGCCACAGCATCGGCCGCTTCACGGGCGTAAGTCACCGGCCCTTTACCAAAACCGGAGCGCCCATGGCCTCGAGCGTCAAATGAATAGACGGTAAAGTACTTGGCAAATTCGGTCACCACTGGCTCTACCATAGCGGTCATGCCAAAACCGCCGTTCAGCAGCATCAGTGGCGGGCCCTCACCTGAGATTTCGACCCACATATCAAAGTCGTCAACACGCAGGTAGCGGCCTTCTCTGAGCGGCCCGGTGAATCCCAGCGATTGCTGCTTCTCCAGTACCAGGCGTTTGCCCATCGATGCGACAGGTTTCTCCGTCGCAGCAGCGATAGGAGCCGTAAACAAACCGAGGCTGGTCAATAGCCCAAGCATGGCCACAGAGCCGGCCCCAATAGTAGACCGTAAACATTTTACAAAAGAAGGCATTTCACTCTCCGGATAAGCCAATAGAATTAATACGATCATATTAATTAGTGGCAACAATGAAGTCAATCCGCAATTGGTGGCTAGATTTAGTGGGGTCAGATGAAACTTATGGCATCAAATGACGCGAGTGCCATAAGTTTCATCTGACCCCACTTTTTCACGAGTCTTACAGTACTCTTCCGGGGTTAAGTAAGTTATGGGGGTCCAGTGTCTGCTTGAGAGAACGCATCAATGCCAGTTCAACCTCGGTGCGACTGTGTCCCAGCCAGGGCTTTTTCTCCACCCCAATACCGTGTTCCGCCGACACCGAGCCGTTGAACTGTTTAAGCGGTTCATACACCAGGCGATCACTGTCCGAGTGAAAATCACCATCAATACCCGGGCGCACAAACAGATGCAAATTGCCGTCGGCCATATGACCAAACACATAACACTCGCCGTCTGGCCACTGCTGTTTTACGCTGCGGATAACCTGGTCGGCATAGGTTTCCATGTCACTGATGGGCAGGCTGACATCATACAAGTAGCAGGGCGTGCACGAGGTGATCATCTCGAAGTTTTCACGAATATCCCAAAGCGCCCTGCGCTCACCCTCTGACTTGGGCAGCACCGCGTCCACAATCAGGCCGTCCTCAAAAACCCGTTCAATCACACACTGAAAGCGCTCGCCGTCTCCTTCAGGATCGGCACCTTCGGTTTCCAGCAGTGCGTAGAAGGGATAATCGCGCGTGAGCGGCGGTCGATGCCCGCCCTCGCCAGTGACACCCCGGTAGTAGGTTCCCCACATGACTTCATAGGCACTAAGGCTGCCGGCCAGATCTTTTTGTAAGGTGCGCAACAGCTGGGAGGCCTGCTCAAAAGAGTCCAGCGCCACCAGCGCGGTGTGTCGACTGCGGGGCAGCGGGAATAGCCTCAACACCACCCGAGTGACCACGCCCAGAGTGCCTTCGGTACCAATAAACAGCTGCTTGAGGTCATAGCCCGCATTGTTCTTCAGCATCTGATTCATGGACGACACCACCGTACCGTCTGCCAGTACCGCCTCTAGCCCCAGCACCAGATTGCGCATCATGCCGTAGCGCAACACATTGATACCGCCGGCGTTAGTGGCCGTGTTGCCGCCGATGGTGCAGGAGCCCCGCGCCCCAAGGTCCAAGGGAAATAGCAAATCCTGCTCGGCCAGGGCCTCCTGAACGGTTTGTAAGATTGCTCCCGCCTGTACGGTGGCCGTGCCGCCCAAGGCGTCAATGCTTTCAATAGCATTCATGCGCTCTGTGGAAAGGATAAGCTCCTCCGCCCGGGGGTCAGCCCCCAGTGTACAGCAGGTCTGCCCTCCCTGAGTGACAAGCGGCTGATTCCAATCGGCGCAGATCTTTAACACCCGACTGACGTCCTCGGTTGACCCTGGTCTCACCAATGCCTGCGCTCGAGTTGGGCGCGCATCCCAATAACTAGTGGCACGCTGACTCAAGGCCTCTCCCAGAATCACGGCGTCTGGCCCTAAGGCTTCTATCAAGGCACTCACTACCGGTGATTGCTCGGACATGGAAATCTCCTTTGTATCTCATTATTACAGCAAGCCATTACATCCGCGCCACAAAAGGCTAGCGCCTACATTTTCGACAAAGAGATCATACACCAACTGCATTCCTATAGTATAGGTTAACTTTAGATGTAGGATCTATAGCTAAACCTGTGTAGCATAGCTCGCAGGCAGATTTACACTCAATCAGGAAGCCAGTCTTTAGGCAGCCAGTCTTTAGGAAAGCACAGTGACCAACACCCCAACACCCGAACGGCCCGAAACCCTCGTCCAAAGCACCAAGCTGTCTATCATCGACTACATTCGTGAAAACAACTTAAGGGTAGGTGACAAGCTGCCCAGCGAAGCCAATTTTGTGCAACAATTGACGGTCAGCCGCACGGTGGTGCGAGAGGCCTATAAATCTCTGGCCGCGCTCGGCATTATTGAGATGAGCGCCGGTCGCCGCGCCCAGGTGGCCGGGTTTGACGGCTCCGTCATTGGGATGACACTGACCCACGCCCTGCGCACGGACCAACTCAACGTCCATCAGATATGGGATGCAAGACAGGCCATCGAACTGCGTACGGTGGAGTTGGCCGCCCTACACCGCAGCGAGCAGGAACTGGAGACCATTCAGTCCCTCTGCCAGCAAATGCAGGAAAGCTACCAGGACCAGGCCGCCGTGACCGAGCACGACATCAGCTTTCACAATGCCATTGCCGAAGCCAGCCGCAATCCCTTGCTGGCGGTGCTGGTGTTGTCACTCAGTAGCGCCATCCGTGAGACCAATCCCATTGTCTGGCGTTATCGGCGCACCGCAAAGCAACAGCAGGAAATCGTCGACTTGCACTTGCAAATCGCTGAGGCCATCGCCGCCAGAGACCCCGAGGCCGCCCGAGTGGCGATGGAGCGGCATTTTTCAGTGGCACTCGGTGGCCTGGCAAAAGCGGGGTTTAGTTAGATAATGAATGTCGCCCCGGGCAGGAGAACTTAGTGGGGTAACTTAGTGGGGTCAGATGAAACTTATGGCATCAAATGACGCGAGTGCCATAAGTTTCATCTGACCCCACTTTTTCTTCTTTTGAGAAACATGTCGCACCATTGCCATGGTACGACGATGAATTATGCGTATAGGGCTAGTGCAGCACTACTGCGCCATAGACCAGTCCACGTGTTTATCCAGCACTGGCATCGGCAGCGCCCCACTTCCTACCACGGCAGCGTGAAACTTTTTAATATCGAATTGATCACCGTACTTCGTTTCCATTTCGCGACGAAGTCGTTTGATAAATTCAAAGCCGAGTTTGTATGCCAAGGCCTGCGCCGGCATATCAGTGGAGTAACGCATCATCTCGGTGCTAGACTCGGTTTTGGTGGAAAAGGTGTTTGCCATGGTGAACTCCAGCGCCTTCTCTGCCGACCAGCCGTAATAATTCATGCCGGTATCAACCACTAGACGATTGGAGATAAAGCTGTCAAACAGCAGGTAACCGTAGCGGTCCATCGGGTCCAGGAAGCCCATTTCCAGAGCCAGGCTTGCCGCATAATTGGCCCAGCCCTCGTTAAAGGCTGTGATCATGGCACCGTTCTTGCGATAGGCTGAGAGATTCTCATTTTCCGTTTGCAGGGCCATATGGAAATGATGGCCGGGAATCAGTTCGTGAAAGATCAGCGGTGCTGTCCACACCATTGGACGCTCAGAAAGTTTCGAGCCGTTAAAGCGATAGAGGCCCGTCGATTGGAGTTTATTGGGCATCTGGTAGTAACCAAAGGTCATGCCGGCTTCAGCGGCAAGATCTAAACGCTTGGAACCATAAGGCGCTTTTGGCATCAGAGAAAAATAGTCGTCGATACGCGGTTCAATTTTGGCGATGTAACCATCGTAACGCGCTTTCACCTCTTCCGGCGTCTTGGCAAAGAAGCGTGGGTCTTTGCGCATTTGGTCGTGGAATTCCTGAGCACTACCTTTAAAACCCAGCTCATCGCGGATGGCCTGCATTTCTTTTTGTATCTTGGCGAGACTGTCGAGGCCAAGCTGGTGAATCTCTTCCGGGTTCAAATCCAGGGTAGTCTCACGCTTAATGGCATGGGCATAGGCCTCTTTACCACCGGGGTATTGGCCTAAGCCGACGGACTCAGGTGCACGGGCCAGATAGTCATCACCCAGATAATCCAGTAGCGCATCAAGAGCCGGATGCACCTGTTTGGCCAGTTCGGAGTCTATGCCAGTGAGCAGTGCCGATTTCTGCTCCGCCGTCAGCTTGGCAAGGCGGGCATCTGCCACAGTGGTCAAGGCCGGCAAGTTTGCCTGCAGGCTTTGAAAAACACCCCGCGCACCCGGAAGCGCCGGTTTTGGCAATAGAATGCCCCGCTCTTCCTGGCCTTTTAACTTGCTTAGCTGGTCGCTGGTAAATCGGCCTATATCTGCCACCAAACCCAGATAGGTATCTATATCGCTCTGGCTATTCAGCGGCGCACCGGCCAGGGCCCCAGGCAGCAGAGTGCTGAGCACAAAACCGGATTGGTAAGGGGTTACTGAGAACTGGTGCCAATAGTGTTTGGGATCAGCTGTCAGCAATTGCATTTGTTGTTCAAAAATATCCGCCGTCAACTGGTCTTCATGGCTGAGTGCTGAGCGGTCAATCTCCGCCAGACGCGCCAGATACTCGCGGGCACCCTGAGCTTGTTTTTCGGTGGCCGCTATCGACAGTTCGGGCAGCCGGGTCACTTGTTTACCTGCCATCATTAACGCAAAAGGATTGCTGGCAGCTGATGCGCTTAGAAATTCCTGTGTTAAGGCTTCCAGCCTGTCAGCGGCGCTTTGTTGCTCAGCTACCTGCTCTGCTGCCACCTGTTCTGCTGCAGGTTGTTCAGCGGCCGACGTTTTTATGTCTGCTTTATCAGCTTCACCACAGGCGGCCAAGGCGACCGCCGCGGATAGTAATAATACTTTAGTTGTTTTCATCGATTTCTCCTCGTTCATTAATTGGAGGCTTATAGTTGGTACGCATTCAGAAACCCAAACAGCTGACAGTTAAATCTCCAAAAAAAAGCATTTACTGTCTGCTGTTAACTATTCCCCTAAGCCTTTTTCTGTTCTGTAATCCAGCGCTCAACAATACCTTCGAGCACTGACAATGGCACGGCACCACTTTTCAACACCACTGTGTGAAAC
>Ga0209395_1006756_pt1 | contig 12279 bp, 8 predicted proteins | sample GOMGulsemesocosm_3_FD_184635 | JGI IMG/M metagenome (GOLD analysis project Ga0209395, IMG submission 184635) | Methane-oxidizing microbial communities from mesocosms in the Gulf of Mexico - GOM9D Gulf of Mexico (SPAdes) (version 2) | ecosystem: Environmental > Aquatic > Marine > Cold seeps... | reverse complement strand
CCTGACCGTATTATTATTTTAGATTCACCACCATTAATTGGCGTCAGCGAAACCCAAGTGCTCTCGGCACTAAGTGGCCAAGCGATCGTGGTCGTTGAAGAACAGAAAACCCCAGCATCGAGTGTTGCTAAAGCCGTTAAGTTGCTCGACAGCGACCTCGCTATCGGCTTTATCCTAAATAAAACAAATAGTAAGCAAACAGCTAGTTATGGCTACGGTTATGGTTATGGAAACTACTATGGTATTTAGACTATCGGCAACATTGATTATGCTCAGCTCGGTCACGTTAACGACAGTCAACGCCAGCGGTCTTAAAATTGTGCCAAGTATAGACATTAATCAAATCTATACCGACAATTTAAACGTCAGAGGCGAGGCAACGGATTCGGACCAAATAACCGGGCTGCAGGCTCAAATAGGCTTGAGTAATCAAGGTTCACTCGTTGAGAGTTATCTCAAATATCAATATTTACATCTCGAATACCATCGGCAAAAAGAGCTCAGCCATGCCCTGACTAACTATGATGGCAAATTGCTCATTAAGCTGTTGGACAATCGTTTTAGAACCGTCATTAGTAGCAGTAAAAAGCGGCAACAATCATCAATCTATCAACCTGCGACGCGCTATTCGAGTACCGGTAGAACAGAAGTTGTACGCTATGGTATCAACAATAGTTGGCAGTCAAGACTTAGTGATGTCCTCAATTATAGAGTCAATTGGCAACTCAACAAATCGGAGGCTTCGTCGATCAATGACGTTGAGGATGTTGCGCTGCCTGACGCCGAAGATAACTATGTAAGTATTTCTTTAAAAAGTGGTCGATTCTTTAATAATAGCTATTGGTCACTACGAGCAGAACAAGCACATATCGATTACGATGCATTAAGAAACATCGCTCCAGCGGGGCAGAAATTTTCTAATCTGAAAGCTGAAATAGGCCATGACATTGGTTACGATCTCTCATTCTTCTCCCAATACTACGATGAAGAATACGATGTCAACAACCACCTAAGCTCGCAGCTTGTAGCATCAAGTGTTGGTGCAGGTTTACGTTGGCTACCAACTTCTCGGTCTAGTTTCAAGCTCGCGTATAATTGGAGTCTCGATGATTTAAACAGTAACTTCATTAGCGCTGCGATCAATTGGCGACCGAATAACCGGACGTCATTGATGCTTAGTTCAAGTAAGCGCTTCTTTGGTGATGCCTATGAAGCGAAATTAAGCCATCGTCATAAACGGATTTTTACCAGCATTAGCTATGAAGAGAGCATTACTAACTTTCAGGTATCAACGCTGTCTCCAACCACAGTTGGCCACTTCATCTGCCCGAATAGCACCGAAATATCCCTTGAACAATGCACCTTCGCTGAAGGTATCGCTCCCACCATTGGTTCTGGGCAGCAATTATTTCCAGTGCCAGGCCTAGCGCCCGAGTTGAGTGATGTTACCTATTTAAATAAACAATTAAACGCCAATATCAGTTACCAATTACGTAAGGCCAATATACAATTTAATTTCTTAAAGAGTCGCCGAAAAGCCCTTGATACATTAGTGATACGCGAACGGGAAGCCCTAACGCTGACTGCAAGCTACACCTTGAGCCGCCATAATACATTTAGTCTAATCAGTACATTCGAAGACTACTCTACCCTCAACCAAAGTTCGTCTAGCATCGATTATCAGCAGCAGGATCATAGCTTACGCTTCAGCCATAAAATTAGCCCAACGCTATCAACGACGTTACTGATGATGCATAGCGAGCGTCAAGCAAACTATTCTGCCAATGACTTTCGTGAAAACCGTTTGAATTTGTCGTTAAGTAAAGAGTTTTAATCGTATGTATCAAGCATTTTATGGTTTAACTAGTAAACCTTTTCAATTGAGTCCAGATCCTGCTTTCTTCTACTCAAGCAAACATCATCAAAAAGCGTTAAGTTATCTAGAATATGGATTATCACAGCAAGAAGGCTTTATCGTGATCACCGGCGCCATTGGCACTGGAAAAACGACAATCGCCCGTTCTTTAATTAATGATGTTAAGGGAGGCGATGTTGTCGCGGCTCAGCTAGTCACCACCTTGTTATCACCGATAGAGCTACTCGAAATGATTGCATTAGCGTTTGGCATAAACGTCGATACGGTCAGTAAAACCAGTATTTTAAAAGGCATTGAAAGTTACCTTATCTCACTCAAAGAACAAGGTAAACGCGCGGTACTACTGGTTGATGAAGCCCAGAACCTACCCGCTGAATCGGTAGAAGAGTTACGGATGTTATCAAACTTCCAAATCGGTAACATGCCTTTATTTCAAAGTTTTTTGCTCGGCCAATCAGAGCTTAAGCTAATCTTACAAGCTCCTGGTATGGAGCAGTTTAGGCAACGGATCATTGCTTCGTGCCACCTTGAACCGTTAACCCAAGAAGAAACGAGAGCTTATATAAAGCATCGCTTAGAAATGGCTGGTTGGGTTGGTGATTCATTGATCTCCTTTACCGCCTATTCCGTGATCCACCAGCAGACGTCAGGCATACCTAGAATGATTAATCTATTTATGGATCGTTTGATGTTATTTGGTTTTATCGAGGAACTCAGGTACTTTAATGTTGAAGCTATTGATAATGTGCTGCAAGAAATGTCTTCTGAATTGACATTAGGGCCACTCGACAATCCAGTAATTGCCCTTCCACAGACGGAGCAACCTGCGCTTGCTAATAGCCGTAAATCTCACAATAATGACACTAGCGAATTATTAATGACGCTAATCGAAAAGGTAAATAAACTAGATGCTAAGATTTCGTCTCTTATTAATCAAATAAACCGATAAGGAAGTGCGGTGTTAGAGATTGGCTTTTACAGTTACATCATTGCTAGCGTAGGTTTCGTAGGGTTATTGCTGCTATTATTAACCACGCGCATTACTAGCTTTAATTCTAAACTACTCTTTTTTGCGGTGATGAGCACGGCGCTATGGTGCTTTTTTGTCGGCTTTAGTGCGCTATATCAGCAGCCATTAATCTTTACCTTTATTGCAGAAACAGTTAAAAGCTTAGCGTGGGGGTTACTGTGCATTAATTTGCTGCTAAAGAAAGATAGCATTAGCGCGATGCTCTTTACCCGGCATCAGTTTAGCTGGTTCTTCGTTATTGTTATCCTAAGCTCACTCGTCCTGACACTGACGATTAGTGGTTTCATCACTGAGATTTATTGGCTATTCCTTAGTCTGCTTACCCTTTCAATCTATCACTTGGTGATGGTTGAATTTCTTTACCGCCAAGCCAGCTCTGAATTCAAGTGGGGCTTTAAACCCTTAGCGATAGCCATTGCAGCATATGCCATTGTCGATCTAACCATCTATTCAACCTCGATCATTGCCACTCAGTTAAATCATCAATTATTTTCCTTGCGCGGTGCGATTTATTTGTTGTTAGTACCATTACTCGTAATCGGCATAAGGCGTCATAAGTCACTCGGTGTACGATTATATATTTCAAGAGAAGTGGTCTTTCATTCAACCTTACTGCTGGGTATCTCTTTATACCTAATTACGATGTCGATCGTTGCCTATTATCTCAAGACTATTGGCGGTGAATGGGGAGCATATAGTCAGCTTGTATTTATTGCACTTGCTTTAGCTATTTTAGTGTTCTTATTTTTAAGTGAGTCGTTACGAAATAAGGTTAAGGTATTTATTAGCAAGCACTTTTTTGCCAATCGATATGACTATCGGCAGCAATGGCTCAAGCTCAATGACAACCTTGCTTCATCCCAATATAGTGATTATCGAGAAACTGCATTACATGCCTTGATGGATTTGTTTGCGATTGAGCAGGGCGCACTTTACACCTTTAACAGCAACAATAAACTGACGTTATCGGCGACATTAGGGGTTGATAATGCCCTCCCCGATTGGCAACCCTTTTTAGCGATGTATAAGCAGCAGCCTCAGCAATGGATTATTGATCTTGATGAGTATGAGCGCTTTCCCGAAGTGTATCCCGAGCGACTAGACGCTATCAAACCGTTACTTAGTGGCGAGATGAGGATAATCGTGCCGATGCAAGGACAACAATTATCTGGCTACTTTTTGCTTTCAAGACCCGGTCACCATCAAATTGTAAACTATGAAGACAGGGATTTGCTCTTTACTGCTGCGCAGCAATTGGCCAACTTTTTAGCGCTACATAAAGCGAATCAAGACATCTTAGAGGCAAGCCAATTTACAGCCTTTAACCGGATGTCAGCCTTTTTAGTACATGATTTAAAAAATGTGGTCGCGCAGTTGTCACTTATTTCGAGCAATGCGGTTCATCATAAAGATAATCCTGAATTTATCGATGACGCTTTTGATACTGTCGATAACGCCGTCAGTAAAATGAATAAAATGCTCGCTCAACTACGCAGTAAAAATAGCGAAAAAGATCAGCAACGTTCAATCTCACTACATCAATTATTTTGCGATGTTAGCAATAGTTGCAACGCTCAAGCTCCCACCATCGATATAGAGTGCGAAAAGAACGTAATTTTATTCCTAAACTTAGAAAAGTTGACTAACATTGTTATACATTTGGTACAAAACTCTCAGCAAGCATGCACACCGCAGGACTCTATCACGTTAAAACATCGGTGTGTTGACCAGCGTCATGCCATCATCATCGAGGATACTGGGTGCGGTATGAGTGAGCTATTTATCACCAATAGATTATTTAAACCCTTTGATACCACCAAAGGTAACGCAGGCATGGGCATCGGTGCCTTTGAAGCGAAACAGTATATTGAAAGCATCGGTGGCGACATTACCGTTAATAGTATTGAACAACAAGGAACCCGTATTAGCTTACACCTCCCCTCACAAGCTAATACAATGTAAAGGATTAAGTAAATCATGAGTGAGCACAAAGCTAAAGTACTGGTCGTTGACGATGACCCAGGTATTTTAAAGCAATTAAAATGGAGTCTACTCGACTTTGATGTCGTCACCGCGACTAATCGTGAAGCAGCACTCACTCAAATGCGTTTGCACCAACCGGCTGTGGTTACATTGGATCTTGGTCTGCCACCCGATCCGACCAACGCCAGCGAAGGACTTGCAACCCTATGTGGTATTCTCGCTATATTTCCTCATACAAAAATAATTGTCTTAACGGGGAATGACGACCGTAGTAATGCATTAAAAGCGATTGATCTTGGCGCTACCGATTTTTTTCAGAAACCGATAATGCCCGAAATGCTGACCCACTTTATTCATCGCGCCTTGAAAATACATCACCTCGAAGAGGATAATCGACGCCTTAATCTTCTTTCACCGGTACTTAACAACATCATCGGATCGAGCACGGCTATGGCGCGGGTGATCAAGATGGTCGACCGAATAGCTAAAAATAACATTGCAACCCTACTGCTCGGTGAGAGCGGCACCGGCAAAGAAGTATTGGCCAAGGCAATTCATAATCAAAGTACACGAAACAAGCAGGCTTTTGTCGCCATCAATTGCGCATCTATTCCGGAAAATTTATTAGAAAGTGAACTGTTTGGTTATGAGAAAGGCGCATTTACCGGTGCCAACAAGCAAACGATTGGCAAAATAGAATACGCCGACGGCGGTACATTATTTCTCGATGAGATTGGCGATATGCCATTATCACTACAAGCTAAAATGTTACGATTTTTACAGGAAAGGAAAATTGAAAGAGTCGGCGGGCGCGCCGAAATTGCGGTGGATATTCGGGTTATTTGTGCGACTCATCGCGACCTCAATAATATGATTGAACAAGAACAGTTTCGTGAAGATCTATTCTATCGGATCAATGAAATCTGCATTAATATCCCGGCGCTTAGAGAACGTGATAATGACGTTATCTTATTGGCCAAAACATTACTCACCCAGTTTAATAGTGAACTGGATACGAAGATAAAAGGCTTTACCCCAAACGCATTACAAGCGATGACGAATTATCCGTGGCCTGGCAATATTAGAGAGCTTCAAAATAAAATAAAATCCGCGGTCATAATGAGTGATAACAACCATATCGATGCGATAGACCTTGGTATTGATGGCTTGGTTGAAGATGATAAGATTGAATTACTCAGAGCGACTCGCGCTCAAGCAGAGAGTATGGCCATCATTAAAGCCTATGAGATTTGTGGCTGTAACATGTCAAAAACCGCCGAGCAATTAGGTGTTACACGACCAACGTTATATGCGTTAATCGAAAAGTATCAGTTAAATGATTTCCTGTCCGCTCGCACGTCTTAAGTCAAATGGTGTGTCTAGCTAACGTGGCTAATCACATAGCGAAACTTACCTGATTTCTCGCTTTCAATCGCCGCAACATGATTAATAATAACCTCAACGCTTTGCCCTAAACGGGCCTTAAAACCACCGGTCACGCTCTCGACTAATTCACAGCCTAGTGTGGCCGCAACAATATCGACTTCGATGACCGACAGGCTGTGCTGCACTATTTTAAATTCAGTTATTTCAGCCTGCTCTCGTAGAATATAAATCAGCGCTAAACCGTGCATCTTGGTGCCATCTTGTGCAACAACAAAATCGGTACTGCGACCGTCTAATGCTTCAAGCAACGGTAGACCGCGACCACATTGACAAGGTTGCGTTGCAATAGCGCCTATATCGCCCGTTCGATAACGAATGAAGGGAAAGTCACCAGACGCTAGATGCGTCACAACAATCTCACCTCGCTGGCCATCAGGCAGGACATTACCATCATCATCGATGATTTCGACGACAATATCTTCGGCGCTTAAATGCATCCCGCCCTGAGCGCATTGGTGAGCTATAAAACCAGCGTCACGACCACCATAGCCGTTTGCAACATCACAACCAAATGCCTTTTCAATCAGCTCTCGTTGATAATCATAGAGACGTTCGGAAGTCACAAATACGACGTTAATCCCAAGGTTAGATAACGTTATGTTGCTGGTCAACGCTTGTTTGGCAATCATCGTGTAAACGGACGGATAGCCAAATAACATCGCCGGTTTTCGTTTAACTATCTGTGTTATAAAGCCTGCAATAGTCTGCTGAGAAAGATCAAAAGCAGGAATGAGATAACTGCGAAATAGGCCATCTCGAATACGCCGGATCCTATCTTGTGAACCCAGTTCAATCGGCGATCCCCACGCCACAATCTCCTTATCGCCTATATCGACTCCCCACCAGCGCGTCGCGCGCCACTTTTGCGCCACATCATGACTGACGCGATCTTTACCGAGCAAGAAAACGAGCGGCTCACCAGATGAGCCACCGGTGTTGCCTTTAGTCAGTGCACCGGCGTTTATCGATTTCAATTTTTCAAAATTTGTCTTAATCGTTTCTTTAGTGGTTAGCGGTAATTGACTGAGCTGTTGCTGAGATACAATATCCGAAGGCAACAGCCCTAACTCGTCAAAGACCTCCTTGATATAGGGAACGTCTTGATAGGCGGTTGTTAAGAATTTTGCCAATCGAACATCTCGTTCACTCATTATTTGCTCACGAGACAACCATTGCGAACGCTCCAATGACTCACGAATAGCGAGGGAGCGGTGTGACTTTAGTTTTTCATGTAACGGAAAAATAACCTTGCTAACAAATGATGTGTACAGTGAAGACATGACATTAATTCCATTTAACGCGGACAGCGCTACGAACGGTAGCTGTTACTAATTACTGAGTATAGTTGAGTTTTATTTAATACCAATTAGATTAATAAACCGAACATTTTTCACGGTCTAATCAAATGACAACTTCGTTATTTTTTCTATACATAACAACCACATACCTTGAGAAATACCTTACTCTAATTAGTTTATCCTCGTTACAAAGCTGGTCATTAATTTAATGTAATTGGTATAAAGGCAGATTGAACTTAGGCGACCAGCAGAAATAAAAAAACCGCCTATGCGGCGGTTTCTTGATATGTACTATTTACTGTAGGTGACGCTTAAAGTAATTAGTCATTAACGTTTTCAGGTGTAAGGTGGTGCCCTGCCCTTCGCGTAATGAGTGACTGCGATTTGGGTAGGCCATAAACTCAAACTGCTTATTGTGCTTCACCAATTCATTAATCAAACGTTCACTGCCTTGATAATGCACATTATCATCGCCAGTACCGTGGATTAATAATAAATGTCCCTTAAGGTTTTTAGCATGAGTGATTGGAGCGCTTTGTTTGTACGCTTCAATATTATCGGGTAATAACCCAGAATAACGCTCTTGGTAAATAGTGTCATATAGACGAATATCGGCAACCGGCGCATTAGCAATGCCCACATGGAATTGCTCTGGGTATCTAAACAACATATTCAAGGTGGTTGAGCCGCCTCCTGAGTGTCCCCAAATTCCAACACGTTTACTATCAATAAATGGATAACGCTCTAACATCGCGGTTAATGCTTGTGAATTATCGCGTGAGGTAATGACACCAGCTTTAGCATAAATCGATTTACGCCATGCGCGTCCTTTCGGTGCTTTGGTACCGCGAGGATCAATCGATGCAACAATAAAACCATTTTGCGCTAATAACTGATCCCATAAGAACGAGCTACCACGCCAGCTATCTTTAACCGTTTGTCCTGCTGGCTCGCCATAAACATAGAAGATAATCGGATATTGCTTGCTCGGATCAAAGTTAGCAGGTTTAGTCAGGTAGCCATCAATCATGACACCATCTTGCACCGGCACTTGAAAGAACTCAGTTGGTGTGATCGCTACAGCTGATAATTTTTTCTTTAACTCGCTATTTTCTAACATCACACGCTGAGTTTTATGCGTTTTAAGGCTGACTAGACGCTTAGTGGTCGGCGTTGAAAATGCACTATGACTGTGGATAGCCCACTGCCCTTGTTCATCCATATAATAACGATTAGTGCCAGCAAAGCTATTAGGCGTTACGCGTTCTTTATAGCCAGAACCATCAAGTGGTGCACGATAAAGGTATCGTTGCGTGATATCATCGGGGGAAGCAATAAAGTAAACCCAGCCATTCTTTTCATCTATCGATTTAATACTGGTGATGTCAAAATTACCAGGAGTTAAATCAGTGACCTTGCTACCATCACGAGATATCTTATAGATATGTCGCCAATCATCTTGTTCACTGATCCACAAAAATGATTCACTGTTCTCGACCCAAGTGACGTCATACACCCATTCAATAAAGGTCTGCTCTCGCTCAGTATAAATATGATTTAGCTGACCAGACATCGCATTCACTAAATACACTTTATTAGTATCTTGCTTACGATTCATCCGCTGCACAATGATCTCATCGCTGTTGCCAGCCCAACTCATACGTGGAATGTACATGTTGTGCGCATCACCTTTAAAATCAGCCCACACGGTCTTTTGATCTTTAAGTGCAACAACCCCCACTTTCGCCGCTGGATTTTTTTCACCAACCTTCGGATAAGGGAAGGTTGTTAGTGTTGGGTACAGCTCATCGGTATTATTGATCATCGTGAAATTCTTAGAGCCACTGGTATCCAACTGCCAATACGCAATCTTGCTACTATCAGGGCTCCAGCGGAAACCGTCTCTAATTGAAAACTCTTCTTCGTAAACCCAATCGAACAAACCATTAATTTTTGTCTTACTCGCATCAAAAGTTAACTGAGTGATCTTTCGACTTTTAAGATTTTGAACGTAGATATTGTCAAGGTAGACGTAAGCAATATTGGCACCGTCCGGTGAGAACTTAGCAAACATTAACCGACTATCTTGATAAAATGATGCACCGACTTTAGCTAATGAAGAATCCGCTAAATTTAAAACATAATATTCACCACGAGAGTTTGAGCGCCACACTTTTTTAGAATTAGTGTAGATAAGCACCATCGAGCGGTCTTGTGACCAGCTATAATCTTCTATCTCAAGCGGCTCTGTTTGTCCTTGAGGAATAAGTTGCTTGGCTGATACCAAGACCTTGCGTTTATTAGTTGCTGGCTCATACACCACGATATCGCGGCCAATACTCTCGGCATCACCCGCACTATTGACGGTTGTCTGTTTCGATTTTTCAACAGCGGTATAACCAGAGCTATCATTGAGCCAACGGATCTGACCAAGCCATTGCGAACCAAACTCATGATCTTTGTAAATACGCTCTAAGGTAAGCGGATCGGCTTGCCCCACTGAATTGTTGTTTACGCCGGTTATTTGACAACCGACTAAGCTAACAATCACCCCAAACGTGAGCACAACACTCTTTACTAAATGACGATTACTCAATGCCAACCTCTATCAATACTATAAAATTGTATACAAGATAGCGAAAAGTCTGTGTCTGCGCAGATATATTTTGTAACAAAGCTTGAATTGGCTTGGTAAGCACCAGATATCACTTATAATAGAAAAAAAAGCAATGGCATATTAGCAATGAGAATTCCCCGTATATATCACAGCGATGCACTGTCACCACAACAGACAGTCGCCTTAGAACCGGATGCTGCAAATCATGTTGGTCGCGTATTACGCCTAGGCATTGATGCACCAATTATTCTGTTTAATGGCCAAGGCGGCCAATATAACGCAGTATTAATTGAGTCAGGTAAGAAAAATGTCGTTGCCAAAGTAAATGACTTTGAAGCATTTGAAAGTGAATCGCCATTATCGATTCATTTAGGCCAAGGTATTTCACGTGGCGATAAAATGGAAATGACCATTCAAAAAGCCGTCGAACTTGGTGTTACCGAGATCACCCCACTCTTTACTGAGCGCTGCGGGGTCAAACTCAGCGGTGAGCGCTTAGCTAAGAAGCTGACTCAATGGCAAAAGATTGTCATTTCAGCCTGTGAGCAATGCGGTCGCAACACCATACCTACAATCCACCAGCCCATCTCACTAGAGCAATGGTTAAGCCAACCTAGCGATGAGCTAAAATTGAACCTTCATCCACGCGCGAGCTATTCTATCAATAGCTTACCGCAGCCAACAAACGGCATAAGACTCGTTATTGGACCTGAGGGTGGGTTATCCGATATCGAGATAGAACAAGCAAGCCAAAGCGGCTTTGACGAAGTATTGATTGGCCCGCGTGTATTACGTACCGAAACCGCTGGCCTTACCGTAATTAGTGCGCTGCAGACGCGATTTGGCGATCTGGGGTAGCTCAACAAGGATTAAAAAAATGACAATTAAACTTGGTATATTGATGGATCCAATTAGCGACATCAATATCAAAAAAGACAGCAGTTTTGCGATGTTAATGACCGCACAATCACGTGGTTATGAGCTTTACTACCTTGAAATGAATGATATCTATCTTGACCAAGGTCATACGTATGCGCGCGTACGAACGCTAAGCGTTAAAAACGATAGTAACGATTGGTTTGAGCTTAGCAACGAACAAGAAATCCGTCTTAGCGAACTTGACGTGCTATTGATGCGTAAAGATCCACCGTTTGATACCGAATTTATCTATGCGACTTATCTGCTTGAGCGCGCTGAAGATGAAGGGTTGCTGGTGGTTAATAAACCCCAAAGCCTACGTGACTGTAACGAGAAGCTTTATACTGCATGGTTTGCCGAATTGACTCCGCCAACACTGGTGACTCGCCGTGAAGATAAGATCCGTGAATTTTACGCGACACATAAAGACATGATTTTAAAGCCGCTGGATGGGATGGGTGGCGCGTCGATTTTCCGTGTTCAAGCGGGCGATCCAAACGTGGGTGTTATTATTGAAACACTCACTCAGCATCAAACGGTTTACACCATGGCCCAAGCTTTTGTGCCGGATATTAGCAATGGCGATAAGCGAATCCTTATCGTCGATGGTGAACCGATGCCTTATTGTTTGGCACGTATTCCAGCCGAAGGTGAAACACGTGGTAATTTAGCCGCCGGCGGCCGCGGTGAAGCGCGTCCACTGTCTGACACTGATTGGGAAATCGCGCGTAAGATTGGTCCTAAATTAAAAGAGAAAGGATTAATTTTTGTCGGTCTTGATGTTATCGGTGACAAAGTGACAGAAATTAACGTCACCAGTCCAACGTGTATTCGCGAAATTGAAGCGGCATTTGACGTCGATATTACGGGTGCCCTAATGGATGCCATCGAGCGTCGCCTCAGCGAGAAGGATGCATAGCATGAGCGATTTTCACCAAGTACAACGCAGTATCGAGCAAAAGTTAACGACACAACTTACGCCTGAGATGTTAACCGTAGAAAACGAGTCGCATATGCATTCGGTGCCGCCGAACTCAGAGACGCATTTTAAAGTCGTTATCGTGAGCCAACAGTTTGAAGGGCTTTCACGCGTTAAGCGTCAGCAGCTTGT
>Ga0209395_1006752_pt1 | contig 12281 bp, 11 predicted proteins | sample GOMGulsemesocosm_3_FD_184635 | JGI IMG/M metagenome (GOLD analysis project Ga0209395, IMG submission 184635) | Methane-oxidizing microbial communities from mesocosms in the Gulf of Mexico - GOM9D Gulf of Mexico (SPAdes) (version 2) | ecosystem: Environmental > Aquatic > Marine > Cold seeps... | reverse complement strand
CGAAACCGAAGCCGCCTTTGGTCGTATTGACCTGTATTGCGGTAATGCCGGTATCTTTAGAATGGGTGGGGCTGATACCTCCAATGAAGATTTTCAAAAGGTCTGGGATATCAATGTTCAATCTCATATTTATGCCGCGCGAGCAGCGCTGCCAAAAATGATCGAGCGCGGTGAGGGCTATTTTCTGATTACCGCCTCTGCGGCGGGTATGTTGACTCAATTGGGGTCACTCAGTTACTCGATGAGCAAACATGCAGCTCTGTCATTTGCCGAGTGGATTGCGGTCTCTCACGGTCATCAAGGTATTAAAGTGTCGGCGCTGTGCCCACAGGCGGTGGAGTCTAATATGACCGCGGGAACCGATGGCAGTGTCGCGGGTGTCGATGGTATGTTACCAGCGGCTGATGTGGCTGAATGTGTGGTAAACACTTTAGACGCTGAAGAGTTCTTGGTTCTACCGCACCCTAATGTGAAAAAGTACTTTCAAAACAAGGCCAATGATTACGATCGTTGGGTCGGCGGAATGCAGAAACTTCAACAGCAATTCTCGCAGTTATCGCCAGAAAATGTCGAAACCGGAGCGGGCATTGGCGGCAAAAGCTGATTGACGAAAGTAGCTAAGAAGTAACTAGGAAGATACTACGAAGAAACAACTCAAGGGTAATCTAGGTTCACCATGATAGAAATTAAAGAAAGCTTGAACGGGCAAGAAATTGGCGGGTTTTGTGACGAGAAGTTCGAGTCGGTAGCCGAGGAGTTTCTTCGTAATTTTTCCGAGCGAGAAGAGGTGGGCGCCAGTGTTTGTGTTCGCGTTGGCGATCAAAAGGTGGTGGACATTTGGGGCGGTTACGCCGACCCTGAAGCAAAAACGGCGTGGCAGAAAGACACAGTTTCGATTGTCTTCTCTTGCACCAAAGCCGCTACCGCGCTTTGCGCTCATTTGTTGGTCGATCGGGGGCTGTTAAAGCTCAATGCCTTGGTCAGTGATTATTGGCCTGAGTTCGCCCAGGCTGGTAAAGAAAACGTCACAGTGGCGATGATGCTCAATCATTCGGCCGGTGTTCCTGCCTTTCGTGAACCGATTAAAGAAGGCGGCTATTATGATTGGGACTACATGATCGAACGGCTTGAGCAAGAAGCGCCGTTTTGGCAGCCCGGTACTCGCAATGGTTACCATATGATCAGCTTTGGCTGGACGGTTGGCGAGCTGGTGCGACGGGTTTCAGGGAAATCCCTAGGGCAGTTTTTCGCCGATGAAATTGCAAGTCCTCTCGGGCTCGATTTTTGGATTGGCTTGCCTGAAGAAGTCGATTCGCGGGTGGCACCCATGATCGCTGCGGTGCCGAACTTAGAGCCGCCAGTATCCGATTTTGTGCAAGCGTTGATGGGCGATCCTCAGTCTATCTCTCATCTCGCACTGTTTAACAGCGGCGGCCATAACGCCAATGGTACTCAAGCGCAACGCGCAGAGATTGGCGGCGCGGGCGGTGTTTCTAACGCTCGTTCATTATCTAAGATGTTTGAGCCTTTCGCTAACGAGGGTGTAGCAGACGGGACTAATTTCGTCAGTTCAAACGCAATTGCTCGCATGAGTCAGGTGTCTATGGCGACGCAAATGGATGCCACGTTATTGAGACCAACGCGCTTTGCACTGGGCTTTATGAAATCGATGGATAATCGCGATTACAAGCCCGGTAATACCGAAGGGTTTATCATTGGCGACCGAGCCTTTGGTCATGTAGGGGCAGGTGGCAGCGCGGGTTTTGCCGACCCAGATGCGAAGCTCGCGTTTGGTTACACGATGAATAAAATGGGTGACGGAATTTTGTTGACTGACCGCGGCCAGTCGTTAGTCGATGCGACTTATCGCAGTTTAGGGTATCGCGATTGTGAGGCTGGGTTCTGGCGATAGATGCTTAATTTTTGGTGATATTAAGCAATAAGTCATATGAGCTTTTTCGACATCGGAAAAGGCAGTTAGTAGGTTACACTCGCCTTAGACTAAGCAGAAATAATAACGAGATAGTGTAATGATGAATTTGACTCAGGTGCTGCACCGCAATGTGCAGCAGTGCGCGACTCAGCCGGCTGTCTGTTGTAATGACACAGTATGGACTTATACGGAACTGCAAGAGCGGGTACAGAGGGTTGCTGGCGCGCTTCAATCCTTGGGCATCGAAGCTGGTGACCGAGTCGCCATACTGTCGTTAAATTCAAGTCACTACGTCGAATACCTACTGGCGGTACCTTGGGCAGGTGGCGTGCTAAACCCGGTGAATACGCGTTGGAGTGCGAAAGAAATTGCCTATTCGCTGCGTGATTCCGATACTCGAATACTCATCGTCGACGATACTTTTGCGCCTTTAGTGCCTGCTATTAAAGAGCAGGCGCAATTGCTTGAGCACATTATTTATTCGGGTGATGGGCGAACGCCTGAAGGTTTGCTCAACTACGAATCATTGCTCAACGCGGCCGATCCCGTTGCTGATGCTAATCGAGGCGGCGATGATCTCGCCGGTATATTTTACACCGGTGGCACCACCGGTTTTCCGAAAGGTGTGATGTTAAGCCACACCAATTTACTCAGCTCTGCGGTGTGCTTTGCCCTGTCTTCCGGAGTCCCTCGCGGTACCAAAATGCTGCACGCTGCGCCTATGTTCCACTTGGCTGATTTGGCCTCAGTGATGTTGGCGTTTATTCAGCGCGGAACCCAAGTCATCGTTCCTGCATTCGACCCCACCGTCGTCAGTGATGCCATAAAGACCCATGCAGTAACTGACACACTGCTTGTGCCAACCATGGTGCAAATGTTATTTGATGATCCCAATTTCGATGCCTCTAAACTAGTGAGTTTACAGCGCCTAATTTACGGCGCCTCGCCGATGCCGATTGCAACACTGGATCGAGTCGAGAAAGAACTGCCGTCACTAGGTTTGATTCAGGCGTATGGAATGACCGAGTTAGCGCCGGTCATTACCGTCTCTCCAGCAGACAACCATACGGCAGAGGCTAGAGCATCGGGCCGTATTAGAAGCGCAGGCTTGGCCGGTGCATTACAAGAAATACGCATAGTTGATGAACAGGGTAACGAGTTACCGCGAGGCGAAGTCGGCGAAATTATTGCTCGCGGCCCCAATGTTATGCAGGGTTATTGGGGCAAACCAGAGCAAACCGCCGAGGCCATTGTTGATGGCTGGATGCACACCGGCGATGGCGGCTACATGGATGACGAAGGCTATATTTTTGTTGTCGATCGGGTTAAAGATATGATTATTTCGGGTGGAGAAAATATCTATTCTGCCGAAGTTGAAAGTGTTGTATCGCAACATCCAGACGTGGCTCAGTGTGCCGTCATTGGTATTCCCTCTGAGCAATGGGGGGAGTCAGTTCACGTTGTCATCGTACCTGCGGTCTCAACTAGAGAGATAACGGTTGAAGGGTTGAGAGACTTTTGTCGGCTGCATATTGCAGGTTACAAATGTCCGCGCTCATTTTCGCTTGCCGAGACGCTACCATTGTCCGGCGCAGGAAAAATTCTTAAGACTGAATTACGCAAACCCTATTGGGAAAAGCAGGGCGCTGGTGTCGCTTAACAGTATTTGATTGACGCAGTGATTGGCAGCGGGAGCCGCGATGGCGCCGCTGTTAGTGGAGTATATCGATTAGCTATCGGCGTGTGTTTTAAATACGCATCGGTATCGATTGCGATTGCGTTCTAATCGTTTAGCTCACAATAGAAATCGCTATCCCTGACAAGCGAAATCAGGCGGTAGGTGCTATCAATTAGCTCGCCAGCGAAAGGTTGTCTTGCTTCGTCTAGGTCCGCGACTATAGCGTCGGCTAGGGCTGCCTTAGAGTTCGTTCTAGAGCGCTTCTCTAGTTGGAGGCGACCCATGTTTAAAGCGGCAACTGCTAGCGGCTGTAAAGTTCAGCCGCGGATGTCAGACATAGTCTGTCTGCATTTAACCCATTCGTGAGTTTCTCTGCATGCTCAGTCTGGACTCCGCACCAACGTACGCGGCTCTGGATATTTACTAAATTCGCCAAGCTTGGCTGAAAAATATCACCAATCTGTCCCCCTGCAGAAAGAGCTGCTACCCACAAACAAACTCTACTGATCACGTGCATTCCGTATTCCATTGCTAACATGTTGATTTTTATGAAATGATCGATAGTATGGGATTTCTAGGATTGAACCCCCTGAGCAAATTGGATGAGCTCGTTGGTACTTTTGTACGATCCCGACATTTTCTCTAGTTCACTGATTTTTATAGATATTTTTGAGTGATGTGTTTTTTGATGCCGAATTATATAGAACTCTATAAATCGCAATAAAAAGACGCCATTCTTCATAATAAAACTGTTAAAGCTACCAGTGCCCCGTTCTCTTTTTCGGGGTTTAGCAAGTAGAAATAGGGCAAATTACTAACCTTGGTTGTGCCAAGTACCAGCTCAGGTAAACTAGATGTCAACGGTAGCCCAAAACTGACCCACTTAGCGGGTTAAACGGTAATCTAAAATTGACCCACCCTAGGTTATTTTGCCATCGCTTGTGGCGGTGCGATGCCCGCATTTTTCTTATCTTTTAGCCGATAGCTTTCTCCTGCGATTTGAGCGATATGTGAATGATGCAGCAGCCTATCCAGCAAGGCTGCTGTTAATGTCATGTCATCCGCGAACGCGCTTGACCATTGTGAGAATGGTAGGTTGCTCGTCACGATAATGCTGCCTCGCTCATATCGCTTAGCGATGACGTTGAAGAACAAATTGGCCTCTTCTCTGCCGAAGGGAAGATAACCGATTTCATCAATTATCATCAGCTTTGGAGCCATAACACTACGCTTCAAATAAGTATCTAACCGGCCTTGTGCTTTTGCAGTAGAAAGTTGAAGCATCAAGTCAGCTGCTGTTATATATCGTGTTTTGTGGCCTGCCAAGATAGCTTTGTAAGCAAAAGATATTGCTAGATGACTTTTGCCAACACCGCTGGGGCCGAGTAAAACGATATTCTCCGCACGCTCTACAAAACCTAATCCTGTCAGCTCTTGGAGTTGTTTCTTCGGCGCCCCTGAGGCAAATTTGAAGTCGTACTCTTCGAAGCGCTTAACCGCTGGCAGCCCGGCAAACTTTAGTAGGGTTCTTCGAGTTCGCTCTGCTTTCGCGTCAACTTCCGTTTGTAATAGTAGCTCCAAGAAGTCTGCGAGAGTGCTGTCGCTAGCGCTTGCCTTATCGGCTATCGCCGACCACCCATTGGCGATCGCATCTAATTTGAGCAGTGTGCTGGCTTGCTGTATACGTTCATGTTGAATATTCATCAACACACCTCCAATAGCTGATCGTAGACTGCCAGTGGGTGCTGGAAACTCTCGATAGGTAACGGTGTTACATTTCCAATTGTTAATGCCGCATCACCTAACTTCGCCGGTGGTAATGGCTGAAACACCAAGCGTTCTTCATCAAGCCGAATTTGTGGCTTTATCTTTGTTGTTCCATGCTCTCGCTGGTGGGCGATATCAATAAGCCACGGTCCGACGTGGGCATTTGCGGCTTCAACAGTAAGATCTAGCCCGGCCTGCTTCAAAGTTGCCAATAAAGGCGTGACGAAGCTTTGCTTTAAATAGGAATTGAATCGCTCCACCTTACCCTTTGTTTTAGCCCGATAGGGACGACACGCTTTTGGAACATAGCCGTAGCTTTTGGCTTGATCCAACAGTGCTGGGTTCCATTGATGCTCTCCCTCGCCGTAGGCGTTACGTTGAATCATGATGCACTTAGCGTTATCAAACAGTAGCTCTTTGGGCACGCCACCAAAGTACTCAAGCGCCTCTCTAATCCCTTCAAGCCAGTCTTCCTGTTTCTCAGTTTTGGAGAATCTAACATAGCTTGCGCGGCTGTAACCAAGCGTCGCTACAAATGCCTTGAGCGAATTACGGCCACGCCTAATCGTGGTGAAATCAACTTGTAATTGAACCCCTGGGTCAGTTTCAAATCGCACCAGCGGGTCATTCTTTCCCGACTTAAATTCTCGGATATAGACTTTAATGGTTGATAGCCCACCTTGGTAACCCAAGCCTAGAATCTCTCTATGTAAGACAGTGGCCGGTATCCAGTGTGGTCTTGCGGCCTCGATGCGATCAAGCAAATACGGTTTAAAAGTGTCGAGGATCGACGGTTTTGCCTGCCGCTCTTTGTATGTTGGCACTTTAACTGGCTGCCGAAGGTAGTGCCTGACGGTGTTTCTCGATACGCCAAGCGAACGTGCAATTGAACGTATGCTGTCGCCTTGCCGATGTAGAACATGAATTTCCACTAGTATCTCCTGAGTTATCATCACCGCCATCCAGTTGTAGGTATGGCGGTTATTTTGCCTCAGGTGGGTCAACTTTCGATTGTCGCTAGTGGGTCAGTTTTACATTACCGTTAACAACTAGAGAAATTGTGAAAACGTGGTACCAATGGAAGGTACGCAGTCCGTTCAAAGCCCTTCCTTTTCGTTCCTCGTTTCAAAACAGCGTGCTAAGTAGCTCGCATAAAAGTAATTTATTCACAGGTTGTGAGCGTATGCCCCAATATAGTTGGGTGTGAATCGTTCCGGCCTTAACAAGTTTAGGCAAAGGACGTCAAACCTACGGTTCGCCGCCCATGCTAAAAGCGTTAGGCCTAATAATTACAGTCAGGAGTATTTAAATATGGCCGTGCAACTGCTCCCTATAATTAGAGCTGTAGCCCCTTATATAGCGCAAATCGCAGCCGTAGCAATACCTGCGTTCACATCAAAGAAAGGGATAGACAGCTCTGATTTAGCCGTGACAGACTCTGTTGTTGCCAAGCAAATTGAAGAGCTTCAAGCTGCGGCGTCGCAGAATGCTCAGTCAGTACAATTGCTCGCGGAGAATTTACAGAAAGCAATACAAAGTATTGATGCAGCGGCTAGTGACGCTGAAAAGAAAATCACCACATATAAACGACTTGTAATTTTTTCATTCAGCCTATCAATCGCTTCGTTAGCATTATGTACATATTTGATTTTAAGATGAGCACTATGCCTAACAAGGCCAGCAAGCTGGCTGGACCTCCGCAAGCGTTGCTTGCTCCGGCCCGTGCTGGCAACGTTAGTTGTCTCCCATGAATGAAGAAATATTGAATGAACTAGATACGATAAAAGATCTCCTACTGATCATTATTACTCTGCTGGGGGTTATCGTTCTTGGATATATTGTAAAATTCATTGCCAAGCTTATTCGTGAGTGGACTACAAACAGAGAAAGAGCTTTCATACATATAGCGTCAGGTTTGTATGAAAAAGGCTCGTACGAAGAGCTATCTGAATATTGTGAAGATAGAATGAAGAATTGGAGCGGTAGCCCTTATCCAATCTATTGGCTGGCAAGGGCGCAGTTTAAGCTTGGGGAGTTAGCCTCTGCAAAAGAGCTATTTGAAACAGCCCTAGATATGGAGCCTGAATGGGAAGCCTCCATCAGGCCCCATTTGGAAAAGCTACAAAACAACTAACAAGCGGCTGTAATCGCCGCTGAAAAGCGCGGCTGGAACTATTTATTCCGCTGCGCTCCATAAATAGCCCCTAAGCCGGGCGTTAGAAATCAAAAGGAGTATGAATTGAAACTTTTACTAAAAATTGGACTTTTGGCTATTTCGGCATTCTCAATAGAGTTACACGCAGCCGACAAACCGTTGGAATTTTTTGAAGAGTATGTTCGGCTGGGTGAAAGTTTCGACCCGCAGGTGGTGCATCTCTATTCGGATCAGGCTCTAATTCACGCTTATCGTGTTTATCCGCACGGTCTAGAGCGAAATATGCAGTTAAGCGGTATTGAATGGAAGCAATTGGTTACACGGGTAATGTCATTAGCGAAAGCCAAAAATGATAAAAGTACTTTCTCAAATGTAGCAGTTACAGAAATAAGTGAAGGCTACAAGATCAAAGCAGATCGCTATTCAGTTCGTAAATGCTATACGGATACTGGCTACTATATGATTATTAAGGCTTCTGAAAGCGGTATGCTAAAAATATTTGAAGAATATATGGAGACCAAACCATTACCAAATTGCTAACAAACACCACCATCCAACATTTACTCCAGTGCTTGTTTGGTGTTGCCGCTACGCTACAACACAAAACAACCCCCTCCATAAATGCGGCTGTGGTGGGCGTTAGGTTTCCAAGTTACCCACGGAAAGTAGACACTGCTTTTCGCGGGTAACATCAGCTATCGAGAATCATTGAGGAATCACCGATATAGATGTTAACTCTGAAAGCAATAGACGCAAGTTCAACTGAACTACTGTCCAAATTGAGTATCGAAACCTTCGTGCAAGCGTATGAAGGAGTTCATTCAAACAATAATCTAGTTGCGTATTGCAATGATAACTACTCAATAGACTCTACGAAATTATTACTCAATCAGAAGAGTGTGGAATCGGTAGTTGCATTTCAGGGTTCTGAACCGGCAGGATTTTACGTCTTAAAGCATCATCAATGTCCGATTAAGTTAGTTGGGCTAAGCACTGAGTTAAAACAAATCTATGTCCTATCTGGTCACCTCGGTAGCGGCTTAGGAGGTAAATTGTTCAGTAGTGCCGTTGATCAAGCCATGAAAAATAGGAGCAAGTGGCTTTGGCTCTGTGTTTCAAATATTAACGATAGAGCTCAGGCGTTTTATAGAAAACTCGGATTTACGAAAATTGGTATTGGCCCTGAACTTATAGTTGGTAGCGACATATTATCTTCTTCGATAATGGCTCTAGATATTGAGGTACAAAATGCCTAACAATACGCATCACCATGGCTGGGCAGAAAAGACCACCCGGCTGGACAGCCAAAGCTCTGCTTTGCGCTGCCCCGTGTACTTTGCGTTATAAGTCCGTGTTACCCACAATCAGTAGACACTCTGCATAGTTATGTTTATCTAAATGGAGGTGCTCGAAATGGCACGTAAGAAAAACCAAGCCTACACAGAATAGTTTCGACGCGAAGCAGTCAAACGATCAGAGAGAAAGGGAATTTCACTCCTTAAAGCCGTTATATGTATTGTTATACAAAGGTTTTCTTAAAGGAAAAAACTGATTCGAGAGAGAAGTACCTCCGTCAATCCTTAGTGTAACGCCTGTAACATAGGCCGATGCTTCAGATAGTAAATAACAGATAGATCCAGATACCTCAGATTCACTGCCTTTTCGATACATCGGAACTTTTTTCTCCACGTGAGGCATCAGAGCCTCTACGGCGGTTTTCTTATAGGAATCTAATCCCGAAGATAGAATCCAGCCAGGAGAAACACAGTTCACTCTAACATTGCTACGAGCCCATTCTGTAGCGGCTGTTTTAGTCAAATTTTCCACGCCTGCTCTGGAGCATCCGGAATGTCCCATGCCTGGCAAGCCTTCAGCAGTGAAAGCGATAGACATATTGACTATCGCACCACCGTTATCTCGCATGTGCTTTGTATACACTTCACGCATCATTAGAAAGGTTCCATTGAGATTATTATTAATCACAGCATTAAAACCTTTCAAGGGTAAGCTCTCTAGCAAAGCTGGGTACTGCCCCCCGGCATTATTCACGAGACCATCGATTGCACCAAATGAATCTAATACAGAATCTACTGTTTGACTTACTTGCTGTTCATCTCTTGAATCACAAACATAATATTTTGCAGCTCCAGAATATTTGCTCAATTCATTTACTACGCATTCAAGCTTGATTTCGTTGCGCCCAGTAATCACGACATTCGCGCCTAACGAACAAAGCTCATGAGCGAGGCATCGCCCAATACCAGAACCGCCGCCCGTTACGATGAAGGTCTTTTCTTTAAAGTAATCATCACGAAATACTGATTTATATATCATTATATCACCTAGTAGCCCTAATAATGTTTGAAATGCTAATTAGCAGGTGCAGCGTTTGCGCTAGACATTATCTTTAGAACATCAAGATAAGTTGGTGGTTCGCCTACTGCACCTTTTTCACGAAGCAGTTTATGAGCTCTGGGCAAATGAATGTAAGAACAAGACGCCATTATGTGATGTTCCTGGTGAAAGTTCACATTTAAAGGAGCAACAGTAAGTTTGGCCAGTAGCCCTGCTTTAGTTGTACGTGTGTTTTTAAACAAATCAGGTACGCGCTCAAGGGCCGCATGTTCAGCCATTGATCTTATTCTTATAAACAACATGAAGAATGTCATATGCGCAATAATCCAGAACATGTAAAGCCATCCATAATCAAACGCATCCAACACAAGAAAGAGCGACACATTACAGACGAGCATAGGAAGAGCATTTTTGAAGAACTTGACTGGGTATGACAGTAATGTTCGGTCTTTTCTGTCCCTCCAGCGGATTTCACCCGTCGCAGTCCAATCTACTAGCTCAAGATCTATCAATACATTTAGTGCAAGGGATTTAAGCCCAATTAAACCTGTTATATCCCTAAGCATTTTTCTAAGCATTGACTTCTTAGTGGTTGGATAGCCCGCAGATAAAATCACGTCTGGGTCGTCCTTGGTCGCTGTTTTAGCATGGTGCTTGAAGTGATATCCGCGGTAATTATTTAGGTCATTCCATAGCGGTTTAGCGAATACCCAGTCAGCTAGCTGGTTGTTTAACCACTTGGTTTTGAATAGTGTGCCATGGGACGCTTCGTGAAGAGCAATAGATATTGCAAGGTGCCGTCCACCAAGCATCGCAGTGAAAAATATGTAAAGAGGGAGAGCCAAGTGCCATTCGATCTGAGATGCCAAAGCCAACCCAAAGAAACAAATCGCTGCCCCACCCCAGGTTGTTAAAATGGCATACATGCCATAGATGTCAGATTTTTTGGTCAGCGATTTAACTTCTTCTTTGGTAAGGAAGTCTCGGATTTTTTTCCGAGTTTTAGGGTTGTTCTTAAGAACCGCCTCTGCATAAGTTTCGCTCGATCGAGAGTCATTAAGATCTATATTGCTCATTTTCTAGATAACCTACTTTTTGAAAGTTATAGAAGTATCCAGAACCAATCAAAACAAATAAACGTTGTAATTGCTCAACAACTTGTCAAAATTGCTCACATAGTTCTAATTGATCGATAATATTGTCATTATCAGTCCTTCAGATCACATAACCATTTGAAAAAACGGCAATTTCTTAAACCATGAATCAAAAGAAGCTCTCTAGGCCCACAGTAAAGGCACTATTTGCTAAGCATCTGATAGATATTGTCGGAAAGGAGGGGGCTAAACACCTTGAGCTAAGTAATGCGACCTTGTCGAAACTTGAATCGCTTAAATACTTAAGTGTTGAAGAACTAAAGGATTTAATACACGCAATACAAAATCATTTGAGTGATGAGATGCTTGGTCTGTTCTCAATGCCCATCCCTCTTAATTCATTTTCCACAATATATAGAGCGTTGCATTTCATGCCAAATGCGGATCACGCGATTAAGTGGCTAAATGACTATTATGGGTTATATAGTGACGCCCCTCCGTATGTCATATTTGAAAATAGCGAGGAAGTTACCGTTAAGCTAGATGAGCGAGCCAATTCGAACTCAGCGCTCCCCATTTATAGTGAAGTTCTATTGGTAAGTTTGTATAAAATTGTGTGTAGACTTTGCCGGGTTAATTTCCCCCTAAAAGAGGTTGGTTTATCATTTCCGATAAAAGGAATAGAGAACGAACTTGCTTATCTTTTTGGAAGTCAAAACATTGTAACGTCTGAAGTGGCTTACATTCGTTTTTCCAAAGAGATTTTAAGATTACCAATATACCCAGATGGTGTACCCGATAACAGTTCACTCTATTCATATTTTTTGACATGGATAGAGGAACATAATATTGCACTAAAAGTCACAAGAATTATCGCAAGTAGAGTTCCTTTGACTTTTCCTACCTTGGATGAACTAGCCAAAGAATTTAATACCTCATCACAAACATTGAGACGAAGGCTTGCGGAAGAAGGCAATAGCTATCAATCCATTAAGGATACGATTAGAAAAGATAGAGCCATTTCACTGTTAATGAATCCTGCAATACCGATCAAAAATGTTGCTCTCGAGTTAGGGTTCTCTGACCCTGCGGCATTCAACAAATCTTTCAAAAACTGGTTTATGACTACACCTTCTGGCTATAGATCGAAATACTTTAAGAATGGCTAGTAATCTGGATCATAAATAAGTGTTGCTAGGTCATCTATTCATACGAATATCTAATTGTAATCAGACACACTCAAATACACTTTGTGTAGATTATTGGCTAATTAACTTAACCAATAGAGTAGGCTCACGT